>MDTG01198281.1_pt1 | contig 15216 bp, 19 predicted proteins | sample 811421 | NCBI WGS metagenome assembly MDTG01 (sample SAMN05326645, study PRJNA326480) | marine metagenome | isolation source: seawater | place: Pacific Ocean: South East | collected 2011
GCCATTCCAAATTCAAGAACATCATGCATCGCAAGGGCGCGCAGGACAAGAAGCGCTCGAACCTGTTTTCCAAGCTCAGCCGAGAAATCACCGTGGCGGCGAAGATGGGCATGCCCGATCCGGACATGAACCCGCGCCTGCGCCTCGCGGTCAACGCCGCCAAGGCGCAGTCGATGCCCAAGGACAATATCCAGCGCGCGATCGACAAGGCGACCGCGAGCGACTCCGAGAACTACGAGGAAGTGCGCTACGAAGGCTATGGGCCGGGCGGTAGCGCGATCATCGTCGAAGCGCTGACCGACAACCGCAACCGCACCGCCACCAATATCCGCACCGCCTTCTCCAAGAACGGCGGCAACCTCGGCACCGAAGGTTCGGTCGCCCACGGGTTCGAGCGGCTGGGCCTGATCGTCTACCCCGCCGATGCGGGCGACGAGGAAAAGGTGCTCGAAGCCGCACTGGAAGCGGGCGCGGAAGACATCGCGTCGAGCGATGACGGCCACGAGATCTGGACCGCGCCCGACGATCTGCACGCGGTTGCGGAAAGCCTCGAGAAGTCGCTGGGCGAAGCGGAGACGGTCAAGCTCGCGTGGAAGCCCAACCTGACCGTCGACATGGACGAGAAGAACGCGGGCACGCTCCTGAAGCTGATCGACGCGCTCGACGACGATGACGACGTGCAGACCGTCTGGGGCAATTACGATATCTCCGACGAGGTGATGGAGAAGATCGAGGCGTGATGTGGACGCTGCTCGCCAAGGCGCTGCTCGCCGGGGCGATGATCGCGGCTATCTCCGAGGTCGGCCGGCGATTGCCGGGCACGGCGGCGATTATCGCGTCGCTGCCGCTGGTGTCCGTGCTGGGCATGATCTTCCTGTGGCATGCGCGACCCGACGCGGAGAACATGGCGGTGCATGCGCAGGCGACCTTCTGGTACGTGCTGCCGAGCCTGCCGATGTTTCTCCTGATCCCCTTTCTGCTGCGGTCGGGGGTCAATTTCTGGCTGGCGCTGCTCGCGGGCTGCGCGCTTACCGTCGTGCTCTACTTAGGCATGACCGCGATCGGACCGCGTCTCGGCCTCAGGCTCTAGCTGGCCTGGTGCCATGCTGATCCTCGGCCTCGATCCCTCGCTCTCGTGCACCGGCTGGGGCGTGATCCGCGCCGAGGGTTCGCGCCTGTCGCACATTGCCAATGGCCAGATCGCGACGCAGGCGAAGGCGCCTATCGTTGAACGGCTCGCCCAGCTCCAGCGCGAGCTGGCGGCGGTGATCGCGCAGCACGCGCCCGATCGCGCCGCGTGCGAGGAAGTCTTCCTCAACAAGAACCCGCAATCCACCCTCAAGCTGGCGCAGGCACGCGGCGTAGTGCTCGCCGCGTGCGGTGCAGCGGGCCTCGCAGTGCGCGAGCACGCCGCGCGCGCCGTCAAGAAGGCGGTCGTTGGCACCGGCGGGGCGGAGAAGGCCCAGGTTCAGGCGATGCTCAAGGTGCTGCTTCCGGGCGCCCAAATCGCGGGCGCCGATGCGGCGGACGCGCTCGCGGTCGCCATTGCCGACGCGCATACGCACTAGGCGCAGGCCGGCGCACGGGAACAGCCGCCATGCTCCGACCGTAGAACTCCATGCAAGGGGCGAGAATGGTGGGCTCGCGACAGTCTCGGAGAGAATTCATGCGCAAACTGACGACAGCCGCTCTTCTCGCAGGCGCCTTCGTCCTGGGCGGCTGTGCCTACGGCCCGGGCTATGGCTACGATGATGGCTATGGCTACGACGATCGGTATGGCGACCGCTACGGCGATTATGGCGGCGACTACGGCTATTCCTATCGCAGCGACTACGAATTCGAGCGCGCGGCGGTGAACGCCTGCGGACGCGAGGCCAGCCGCTATGGCCGGATCGAGATCACCTATGCCGAGGAACGCGATCGCGGCGTCTATACCGTGCAGGGCCGGACCGATAACCGCGATCGTCGGCGCGACCAGTTCACCTGCGAATTCTCCAGCTCGGGCCGGATCATCGACTTCCGCCTCGGTTAGCACGGCGCGCGATCCGTCGCGGCAAACAGCACTGTCCTACCCGGCTGCGGCGCGCTAGACCCGCGGCCATGTCTCCCCGCCGCCACCCCTTCGCGCGCGTCTTGTTACCGTGGCCGGGCGCGGGTGGATTTTCTGCCTTTGGACACTGTGTCAGCTGTGTCAGGCGCGTCCTCCGCGCGCCGGCCCGAAGCGGTGCCTGCTGATGTATCTGGTCGTCTTCCGCAGCCGCAAACGGCCCGGTCACGATGCGGCGGCCTATGCTCGCGATGCGCAAGCAATGGTCGATCTGGCGCGGGCTCAGCCCGGCTTCCTTGCGGTGAAGACCTACGCCGCCGAGGATGGCGAGACGGTCACCATTTCCGAATGGGAGAGCGAGGCTGCGGCAAAGGCGTGGCGCGCGCACCGCGAGCATGCGCCCGTCCAGCGCGAAGGGCGCACGAGCTATTACGAGAGCTACACGATGTTCACCTGTCCCGATCCGAAGGTGACGCATTTCCCATCCAGAGAGGGCACATGACCATCCGCATCAACGGCATTCCCAATTGCGACACGGTGAAGAAGGCGAGGAAGTGGCTGGAGGCGCAGGGCCTCGACCACACCTTCCGCGACTTCAAGAAGGACGCGCCCGGCGTGGACGAGGTCAGCAAATGGGCCGATGCTGCCGGTTGGGAGGTGCTGCTCAACAAGCGCGGCACCACGTTCCGCAAGCTGGATGACGGCGAGAAGGCCGATCTGACGCGCGAAAAGGCGATTGCCTTGATGGTGCAACATCCAAGCCTGATCAAACGCCCGGTACTCGAACATGAAACCGGCCTGCTGGTCGGCTTCAAGGAACCGGAATGGAAGGACGCTCTTTGCTGAGACTGCTTGCTGCGCTCGTCACCGCCCCGCTCGTCATTGTGCTGACTTGCGCACCTGCGATGGCTCAGGCCATGGCCGACCTCACCCCCGTCAATCCCGATGGCGACATGCTGGTGATCGCGCATCGCGGCGCGAGCGGCGAGCGGCCCGAGCACACGCTCGCCGCCTACGAGCGCGCGATCGACCAGGGGGCGGACTATATCGAGCCTGATCTGGTGGTGACCAAGGACCTCGTGCTGGTCGCGCGGCACGAGACCGAGATCGGCGAGACGACCGATGTCGCCCAGCACCCCGAATTCGCCGACCGCAAGACGACCAAGGATATCGAGGGGCGGATGGTCACCGGCTGGTTCGCCGAGGACTTCACCCTCGCCGAACTGCGCAGCCTGCGGGTGAAGGAACGCATGCCGGGCCTGCGCCCGCAGAACGCGCGGTATGACGGGCTCTACCAGATCCCGACCTTTGCCGAGATCATCGCGCTGAAACGCGCAAAGGAGGCGGAGACCGGTCGCGTGATCGGCCTCTATCCCGAACTCAAGCACCCGACCCTGCTGTTGCAGCAGGCGGGGATCGATACGGTCGACCTGCTGGTCACGCAATTGCGCAAGGAAGGGCTCGACGGGGCCGACGCGCCGGTCTTCGTGCAGATCTTCGAGGTCGGCCCGCTCCAGCGGATCGACGCGATGATCGACGTGCCGCTGATCATGCTGATTTCCTCCGCGGGTGGCCCGTTCGACGAGCCGGGGATGACCTGGGCGGGCATGATGACGCCCACGGGCCTCGCGGAAATCGCGGAATATGCCGACGGGATCGGGCCCTTCATGGGCCATGTGCTCAGCGAAGACGGCACCCCGACCGATCTGGTGAAAAACGCGCACGCGGCGGGCCTCAAGGTCCACCCGTGGACCGTGCGCAAGGAGAACGTGTTCCTGCCGCCTTCGCTGCGCTCGGATGCGAGCGAGAACGGCGTGGGCAATATTCGCGGGCTGGTGAAACTGCTCGAGGCTGCGGGGGTCGACGGCTACTTCACCGACGATCCGGGGCTGGTGCGGTGATCTTCAATCCGGATCATTCAGGTCATCCCCGCACACCGGGCACGGGTTGATTACATACCCAAAGAAATGGCTCGGCTCGCCATCCGTGATCGCTCCATGGCCACAAGGACGCTTCTTAGTCCACAATAGCCGATAGAAAATCCATGCAATGATCCCGGCTCCGACCCACGGGTAGGAAATGGGATGGCCCCATACGAGAAAAGACAGAATCTCCAGCATCCCGAAAGCACCGATAAAGCCGGAAACGACGAGCAGGACGCTGATGGCTAAAACACGCATCGCGCGTTTCGCTACATTCGCCGCGCCGAAAGGATGTAGTTGAGGCTCATTTCATCCGACAGATGCAGCCCTTTGCCCGGGCGCCAGGCGATCCCGCGCGTGGCGGTGACGGTGAGGCCCGCATCGGCGAGCAAGTCGGTCAGCTCCTCGGGCGTGACGAAGTCGTCCCAGTGGTGCGTGCCCTTCGGTACTGCGCCCACAGCTTCCGCCGCGCCGACCAGCAGAAGGCGACTGGCAGGCGTGCGGTTGGGCGTGGACAGGATCAGGAGACCGCCATCGGCCAGCTTGCTCTCCAGCGCAGCGACAAAGGCGGGCTTGTCCGCAACATGCTCGATCACTTCCATGGCGGTGACGAGGTCGAACCGGCCGAGGTCGAGCGCGGCCAGCTCGCCTGCCATGTAGCGGATATCGAGCCCCGCAGCCTCGGCATGGGTCGCCGCCGCCGCCGCGTTCTCGGGCGCGGCATCGACCCCGGTCACCTCCGCGCCGAGCCTGGACAAAGGCTCGCACAGCAGGCCCGCGCCACAGCCGACATCGAGCGCGGACTTGCCTGCAAGGGGCGACACGCTTTCGACATCGCCGCCCCAGTGCCGGTCTATCGCTTCCCGGATAAACCCGAGCCGCACCGGGTTGAGCCGGTGGAGCATGGCCGAGGAGCCCTTGGGATCCCACCAGTCCGCCGCCAGCGCGCCGAAATGCTGTGCCTCCCCGGGCCGGATGGTTGCGCCTACCGTTCTGGTTGCATCGCTCATGCCCGCTCCCTAACACCGCGCCGAACCGGCTACCAGCAGGGAGAGCTTACGCCTTGGCGCGGATCGTGATGAAATTCGGGGGCACGTCGATGGCGGGGACCGAGCGTATTCGCCGGGTCGCGCAGATCGTGCGCAAGCAGGCGGCGGGCCGGGATGGCCAGCCGAACGAGGTCGCCGTGGTGGTCTCGGCCATGGCGGGCGAGACGGACCGGCTGGTCAACTTCGCGCGCGAGGCGCACGCGCTTTACGATCCGGCGGAATACGACGTGGTCGTCTCCAGCGGCGAACAGGTGACCAGCGGGCTGCTGGCGCTGACGCTGCAATCGCTCGGCGCGAAGGCGCGCAGCTGGCTCGGCTGGCAGTTACCGGTCCATACGACAGGGGCGCATGCCAAGGCGCGCGTTTCCTCTATCGAGAGTGAGGCTCTGCTTGCCAGCATGGGCGAAGGGACGATCGCGGTGATTCCCGGCTTCCAGGGCCTGAGCGAGGATGGCCGCGTCACCACCATGGGGCGCGGCGGATCCGATACCAGCGCGGTCGCGGTCGCGGCGGCGGTGAAGGCCGACCGCTGCGATATCTACACCGATGTCGACGGGGTCTACACCACCGACCCTCGCATCGTCGCCAAGGCGCGCAAGCTCAAGGCGGTGACCTACGAGGAAATGCTCGAACTCGCCTCCGTCGGCGCGAAGGTGCTGCAGACCCGCTCTGTCAGCCTCGCGATGAAGGAAGGCGTACGCATACAGGTGCTCTCCAGCTTCGTCGACGACGATGCGACTCCGGCGGACGATCTGCCGGGCACGCTGATCGTCTCCGAGGAAGAAATGGAGCGGATGGTCGAAGAGGGAAAGATGGAACGCAAACTCGTTACCGGCATCGCGCACGACAAGAACGAAGCCAAGATCATCCTGACGCGCGTGCCGGACAAGCCGGGCGCGGTGGCGGAGATCTTCGGTCCGCTGGCCGAGGCCAGCATCAATGTCGACATGATCATCCAGAACGTCGGGCGCGACAAGGGCGAGACCGACGTGACCTTCACGATCCCGCAGGCGGACCTAGCGCGCGCGCAGGCCCTGCTGGAGGACAAGCGCGAGGCGATCGGCTACAACCGCATCATCACCGACAGCCATGTGGCGAAGATCAGCGTCGTGGGCGTCGGCATGAAGAGCCACGCGGGCGTGGCGAGCGACATGTTCCGTGCGCTGGCCGACCGGGGCATCAACATCCAGGCGATCACCACGAGCGAGATCAAGGTTTCGGTGATGATCGACGAGGACGAGACCGAGCTTGCGGTGCGCGTGCTCCACACCGCCTACGGGCTGGATGCGGAGGACGCGGCGTGATGAGGGGCGCAGCTTGAGCCACACCGCGACAATCCTGCTGCTCGGCTCGGGCGAGCTGGGGCGCGAGTTCGTCATCTCGGCCAAGCGGCTAGGCGCCTATGTGATCGCCTGCGACAGCTACGACAATGCGCCCGCGATGCAGCTGGCCGACGCGCGCGAGGTGTTCTCGATGCTCGACGGCGATGCTCTGCGCGCGGTGATCGAGAAGCATCAGCCCGACCATGCCGTGCCCGAGATCGAGGCAATCCGGACCGAGGTGCTGGCCGAGGTGGAGGCCAATGGCGTCCATGTCGTGCCTACCGCGCGCGCGGCGCAGCTGACGATGAACCGCGATGCGATCCGCGATCTGGCTGCGCAGGAACTGGGCGTGCGTACCTCGCGCTACGGCTATGCAACCACGCTCGACGAAGTGCGCGCGGCGGCGGGGGACACGGGCTTTCCCTGCGTCATCAAGCCGGTCATGTCCTCCTCGGGCAAGGGCCAGAGCACGGTGCAGGACGCAAAAGGGCTGGAGGCCGCGTGGGAATACGCCGTCGCCAACATGCGCGGCGACCGGGCGCGCGTGATCGTCGAGCAGTTCATCGACTTCGACTACGAGATCACCTTGCTGAGCGTCCGACACAAGGATGGCATCACCTTCTGCCCGCCGATCGGCCACCGGCAGGAACGCGGCGACTACCAGGAAAGCTGGCAGCCGCACTCCATGAGCGAGGCTGCGCTGGCCGACGCGCAGGCAATGGCGCGCAAGGTCGTCGATAACCTTGGCGGCTTCGGATTGTTCGGGGTCGAGTTCTTCGTGCGCGGAGACGAGGTGATCTTCTCCGAGTTGAGCCCGCGCCCGCACGATACCGGAATGGTCACGCTGGTCAGCCAGAACCTGACCGAGTTCGACCTCCACGCCCGCGCGGTGATGGGCCTGCCGGTGCCCGAAACGATCCGCGCGCGCCCCGCCGCCAGCGCAGTGATCCTCGCCGACCGCGAGAGCGAGACCGTCTCTTACGATGGTCTCGCCGATGCCATGGCGAACGGAGCGGACATCCGCATCTTCGCCAAGCCCGTCACCCGCCCCTACCGCCGCATGGGGGTCGCGCTGGCGACTGCGGGCGACACCTGCGAAGCCCGCCGCCTCGCGGTCCAGGCAGCGGGCAAGGTCCGCCTGACTTACGACTGACGCCTCACCCCAGCAGCATCACGTTCATCAGGCGACCGGGCAGGGCGAAGGCGAAGATGCCCGGGATCATCAGCGCGGTCAGATAGGTGAACACGATCTGCTTCTTGTGCCCTGCAATGTCGCCCTTGCGCGCCGTGGCGACGACCTTCCAGGCCGCATGGAAGGTGATCGGCACGAAGATATGGATGAAGCTGAAGCCGCCGGTCGACTGGATGAAGATCGCGCTCGTCGCGGTGACGAGCATCAGCACGAGCCAGACCTTGCCCAGCGACTTGTGCAGCGGTGTGCCCTTGGGGGCCAGCAGCAGGTAGCCGCCCAGCGGAATGGCGGGGAGCACGGTGGCGACGTGGATGATGATCGGGAGCTTGGCGTAGTGCTCCAGTCCGTCGACCATTCCCAGCGCGGCCTTGCCCAGCGCCACCACGCAGGCGAAGGTCATCGTGAAGCAGGCGAGGCTAACGATGGTGCGGGTGACGGGCCCGATGTCGAACCGGGTCGTCCGTGCGGCGCGGGTCGATGAGGGCGGGAGAGGGGCGGCGAGGCTGGTCATTGGCGTGCTCCGGTTGGTCGGATTGGCGTTCGATGGCCCCGTTCTGCCCGCCGCCCGTTCGCCCGCAACCGGGCCTTCGCTACATGCGCGCACCCTTCGCGAAATGTCGCGGATCTGCGCCTCTTTGCCACTTTACGAAGCGCGAACGGGCGCTAGATTCGCGCCGATGAGCGAGCACGTACCCACCGGGCGGCGCCAGTTCGCGCGCGCACTGCTGATCGACCTGTCGATCATGACCGTCGTGGGTGTCATCCTCGCGCTGATCGGCCCGTTCGGCAGCGCCGATGCTCCGCTGGCGGTCCGGCTCGGCAGCTGGCTGCTGTTCGCCTGGGTCGGCTACGCGGTCTACAGCCCGATCGGCTGGATGGTTGAGCGGTTGCATCAGGCGCTGCACCTGCCCAAGCTCGGCCTGTGGGTCGCCGGGTGCCTGATCGCCACGATCCCCCTGACCGCGATCATCTGGGCAATCGGCTTCTGGCCGCGTCCCGTGCCGTTGCCGACCGGCGAGCAGGCGCTGGAGGCCTATTTCAACGTGCTGGTCATCGGCGCGAGCATCACGATCGTCTTCCATCTGATCGAGCGATCGAAGGCAGCGCCCGCGCCGGCGGCGGTGCAACAATCCGCTACCCCATCGTACACCGCCGACACTGAAGCCCCGCCTCCCCAGGCCCTCCTCCTCGACCGCCTGCCCGCGCATCTCGGCAGCGATCTGATTGCGCTCGAAATGGAGGACCACTACGTGCGCGCGCACACCGCGCTCGGCTCCGAACTGATCCTCATGCGGATGCGCGATGCGGTGGCCGAGCTGCAGGGTGTCGAGGGCGCGCAGGTCCATCGCAGCTGGTGGGTCGCGCGCGAGGCGGTGGAGGATGTGAAACGCGAGGGGCGCAATATCCGCCTCGTGCTGCCCCACGGGCTCGAAGCGCCGGTCGCACGGGCGAAGGTTGCGGAGCTGAAGGAGGCGGGCTGGTTCTAGAGCTTGCCCGGCGCCCGGTGCGCGCCTAACCGCCCTCTCATGAGCACTACTCCCAAGACAGACGCGCTGATGGCGCGCGGCGCGGACTTCCTCGGCAGCAAGCACGCCATCCTGTGCGGCGCGATGAGCTGGGTGAGCGAGCGCAATCTCGTTTCCGCGATCAGCAATGCCGGAGGCTTCGGCGTGATCGCCTGCGGTGCGATGACGCCCGACCTGCTCGATACAGAAATTGCCGAGACCAGAAAGCGCACCGACAAGCCCTTCGGCGTCAACCTCATCACCATGCACCCCGACCTGTTCGACCTGATCGCGGTGTGCGAGAAACACGGTGTCACCCACGTCGTGCTGGCAGGCGGCATCCCGCCCAAGGGCAGCGTCGAGGCCATCAAGGGCGGCAAGAACCCCGCCAAGGTCATCTGCTTCGCACCGACGCTGGCGCTGGCGAAGAAGCTGCTGCGCAGCGGTGCGGATGCGCTGGTGATCGAGGGGATGGAAGCGGGCGGCCATATCGGCCCGGTCTCGACCAGTGTGCTGGCGCAGGAAATGCTGCCCGAGCTATCGGCGGACAACCTGATCTTCGTCGCGGGCGGGATCGGGCGCGGTTCGGCCATCGCGGGCTACCTGGAGATGGGCGCGTGCGGTGTGCAGCTGGGCACGCGTTTTGCCTGCGCGAAGGAGAGCATCGCGCACGAGAACTTCAAGAAGGCCTTTTTCCGCGCCTCCGCGCGCGATGCCGTCGCCTCGGTGCAGGTCGATGCGCGGCTGCCGGTGATTCCGGTCCGCGCGCTCAAGAACAAGGGGACCGAGGAATTCACCGCGACCCAGCGCGAGATCGCCGGACGGCTCGACCGCGAGGAGATCGCGATGGCCGAGGCGCAGCTGCAGGTCGAGCACTACTGGGCGGGCGCGCTGCGCCGCGCGGTGATCGATGGCGATGTGGAGACCGGCAGCCTGATGGCGGGTCAGTCGGTCGGCATGGTCCGCGAGGAAGAGCCCGTGGCGGACATCATCGCCACCCTGATGGCCGAGAGCGAGGATGCGCTGACCCGGCGCTAGGGCACGTTCTGCGCGCCATCAGCCGTATTTTTCGGCGAACCTCTCGTCGTCCATCGTGATGTAGATGATCCCCTCGATGAAGGCGATGAGGGCGGGGATGAAGGTCCAGCAGAACAGCAGGTACAATATGCCCTGGCCGATCCGGTCCAGATAGAACTTGTGGCCACCAAGGCCGCCAAGGAGCCAGGCCAGGGCGAATGCTGCGACCTTGTTCTTGCTGCCCGCCTGAGGCCGGTACGCGGCAGTCCTTTCGGACGACCGCATGGCTTCCTCTGCCTTGCGCATGGAAACGTCGAGCGTTTCGCCGCAATGACGGCATTTCTTGGCTCGTGCCGAAATGTCTTCATCGCAGATCGGGCAATTGATGCGGGCGGCCATTTCCGGCTCGATCTGCGTTGCGTTCGTCTCGGCGCCCACGGCGCTGGATGCACTATCCGTCACTTGAAAATCCCCCCGCATTCCCTTTGGGCAGGTATAGATGGCTGATCCTGTTCGTCCAGCCCCACCCGACGAGGCATACCGACCAAAGACCGCATGCCGCCGGGCGGAACGGATTGGGCGCAGCGGGTTTTGACATGCAAGTGCGCTGCGGGCGATCACTGTCGTCCTTGCACGCGTGCCGCCGATGTGAAGTCAAACCCAGCCCGGAGCGTCCACCATGCGCATTGCCCAGTCCCTCGCCGTTTTCGCCCTGATCGGGGCCGCCACCGTCCCCGCGCTCGCCCTGCAGGAGAGCGCGCCCGAACTGCCCGGACAAATGGATGCCAGCCGCGTGTCCGGGGGCACCTATGCGACCGATCCTTCGCACACGCTGGTCGCGTGGTCGGTCAATCACTTCGGCTTCAACGATTATTACGGCGCTTTCGGCGATGTCGAAGGGACGCTCGAGATAGACCCTGCTGACCCGGAGGCCGCCACGCTCGACGTGACCATCCCGATCACCAGTCTTTCGGTCGTCAGCGAAGGCCTGCGCGATCATCTGCTGCGCCCGGGCAAGGACGGCGGCGATCCCGATTTCTTCGGGCCCGATCCCGAGGCAGCGCGCTTCGTGTCCACCAGTGTCGAGGTCGAAGGGACCGAGGCCGCGATCACCGGCGACCTGACGATGAACGGCGTCACCAAGACGGTGACCATCGATGCGCAGTTCACCGGCGCGGGCACCAACCCGATGAGCAAGGTCGAGACCATCGGGTTCGAGGGCACGACCACCATCGCACGCTCCGATTTCGGGATCGACTACGCGATCCCGATGGTCAGCGACGAGGTGAAACTGAAGATCAGCGCCGCGTTCGAGAAGCAGGACTGAACGCGCCGCCGCTGGCGGACGACCGGGCGAGGGGAGAGACGACATGTGCGATGAGGCAAAACTGGCGCGCTGGGCCAAGGAAGGGCTCAACCGCCGTCACTTCGGCATGCTGACCGGCGCGGCGGCTATCGGGGCCTGCGCGCCGATGGCGTCCGGTGGCGATGGCGATATCTCGCTTCCCGCGATGACCGAACGCGCCGTCAGCTTCGAGACCCCGGCGGGCACGATGGACGGCTTCTTCGTCGCGCCCGTCTCCGGCCCGTCGCCCGCAGTGCTGTTCTGGCCCGATATTGCGAGCTTGCGCGAAGCCAAGCGCAACATGGCGCGGCGGCTTGCCGGGCGCGGCTACGCGGTCCTCGTGGTCAATCCCTATTACCGCGACGTTGCCGGCCAGCAGTTCGAGGATTTCGCCGACTTCGCGGGCAGTGGCGGGTTCCAGAAGGTCCGCCCCTGGCGCGAGAAACTCAAGGCGGAAGCGATCATGGCCGATGCCACCGCAGCCGTCGGCTGGCTCGATGCGCAAAAGGAAGTCGATACCGCGCGCGGGATCGGCACGCAGGGCTATTGCATGGGCGGGCCCTTCACCTTCTGGTCTGCCGCAGCGGTGCCGAGCCGGATCAAGGGCGTGGCCAGCTTCCACGGTGGCGGGCTGGTGCGCGAGGACAACCCGATGAGCCCGCACCGCACCTTCGACGAAAGCCGCGCGCGCTATCTGGTCGCCATCGCGCAGGACGACGACGCCGACGCCCCCGATCACAAGCGCATCCTGCGCGAAGCCGCAGCCGAGGCGGGCCGCCCCGCGAAGATCGAAGTCTATGCGGGCGAGCACGGCTGGACCGTGCCGGACAGCCCGGCCTACGCGCCAGCCGCGGCCGAACGCGCCTATGCCGATCTGATGACGCTGTACGACGCGGCGCTCTGATCGCCGCCAGAGGCCCGAAAGCTTGCCGGTTTCGCTTGGAGCGGGGAGCCGCAGGGGCTAGGCTCTGTCCTCGAAAGAGGAGAGAGACATGATGGGTTGGGTCGTACTCGGGCTGCTGGTTTTCCTGCTGCTGATTTTCGTGATGACGGCGATCACGATGGTCAAGCAGGGCTACGTCTACACGATCGAGCGGTTCGGCAAGTTCACCAAGGCCGCCGATCCGGGCCTGACCATCATCTTCCCGCTGATCGACCGGGTCGGCCACCGCATCAACATGATGGAACAGGTGCTCGACATTCCGGGGCAGGAGATCATCACCAAGGACAACGCGATGGTCGGGGTCGATGCGGTGGTCTTCTTCCAGGTGCTCGACGCGCCCAAGGCCGCTTACGAGGTCTCCGGCCTCAACCCCGCGATCATGGCGCTGACCACCACCAACCTGCGCACGGTGATGGGCAGCATGGATCTGGACGAGACGCTGTCCAAGCGTGACGAGATCAATGCGCGCCTGCTGAGCGTGGTCGACCACGCTACCTCGCCCTGGGGGGTCAAGATCACCCGGGTCGAGATCAAGGACATCCGCCCGCCGCGGGACATTTCCGAAGCAATGGCCCGGCAGATGAAGGCCGAGCGGCTGAAGCGCGCCGAAATCCTCGAGGCGGAAGGCGACAAGAGCTCGGCCATCCTGCGCGCCGAAGGCTCCAAGCAATCCGCCATCCTCGAAGCCGAGGGCAAGCGCGAAGCCGCCTTCCGCGACGCCGAAGCGCGCGAGCGCGCCGCCGAGGCCGAAGCCAAGGCAACCCAGTTCGTGTCCGAGGCCATTGCCAGCAACGGCCAGCAGGCGATCAACTATTTCGTCGCGCAGGAATACACCAAGGCGGTCGGCAAGTTCGCCGACAGCCCCAACGCCAAGACCATCCTGTTCCCGGTCGAGGCGACCCAGCTGATCGGCTCGCTCGGCGGGATCGGGGAACTGGTGCGCGGCGCGATCCAGCCGGGCGAGTCGATGCCCGGCGGCGACAGCGGCGTGCCGATTTCGCGCGAGCGCGATCCGGTGACGCGCGAGCGCGCCTCGGTCCCGCGCGCCGGGCGCGGCGACCCCAAGTAGTCGGGGGCGCGCGATGATCGACGGCGTCGACAATTACTGGATCTGGGTCGCGCTCGGCCTCGCGCTCGCCGCGCTCGAGCTGCTGGCGCCGGGTGTCTACCTGATCTGGCTCGCGGTCGCGGCGCTGGCGACCGGCGGCCTTGCCTTCCTGTTCGATTTCGGCTGGCCGTTCGAGATCATCAGCTTCGTTTCGCTCTCGCTGATCGCGGTCTACAGCGCGCGCCGCTACCTCAGCTACCAGCCCATCGTCAGCAGCGATCCGCTGCTCAACCAGCGCGGCGGGCGGATGGTCGGCGAGACCGCGCTGGTCGTCCAGCCGATCGAGAGCGGCAGCGGGCGCGTGAAGGTCGGCGACAGCGAGTGGATCGCGCGCGGGCCCGATACTGCCGCTGGCGAGCGGGTGCGGATCAGCGGCAATGACGGCGCGATCCTGCTGGTCGAGCCGATCGCGCTGATCGCCGACAAGGGCGATACTCCCGCCGAAGGCTGACCGCAGTGGCGGGTTTCAGCCTGCCCCGTTCGCCCGCGTGTCCATCTTGTCCGCAAAGCGACCGTGCTTGCGGTAGTGGACCATGTAGCGGTCGATCACCAGTTCGAGCGGGCGTGGCTGGATGCCGAGCGCGGCGAACCCCGGGTAGTCGCCATTGGCGATGCTCCCGGCTTTGAGCATGCGCCACTGGTCCGTTCCCATCGGCGTGCCGGGAAGGGCCGCAAAGGCCGCGCTCGCGCCATCGGGCATCGGCAGGAAGGTGCGCTTGCGCCGCTGCGCCTTCGCGATCCGCCGGTTGAGTTCCATCATCGTCCAGCGATCCGGCCCGGCGAGTTCGTAGGTCTTCCCGCCATGGCTCTGCGGATCGAGCAGCGCGGCTGCCACCGCCGCGGCCACATCGTCGACATGGACCACCTGCAGCGGCGCATCGGGCGCGAAGACCGGCAGCACGGGGAAGGTCGCGATCAGGTCTGCGAACATCGTCAGGATGCCGCCATCGGGCCCAAAAATGATCGAGGGCCGCAGGATCGTCGCCTTGGGGAAGGCATTGCGAACCAGTTCCTCGCCCAGCGCCTTGGCGCGGGCATATTCGGATGCGCCCTCGCGATCGGCGCCGATCGCGCTGATCTGGACGAAGCTCTTCGCGCCCGCATCCTTCGCCGCTTGCGCAAGCGTGCCTGCCGCTTCGCCCATCAGCTTCATCAGGTCGCCCTCGAAGGTGCCGACGAGGTTGACGACCGCGTGGCTGCCTTCGACGCAGGCGCGCACGCTGCGTTCGTCGAGGATGTCGCACCGCGCGAACTGCAGCTGGCCGAGCTTGGCCAGGGGTTTGAGCGAAAACGCCTCCTCCGGCGTGCGCGCCGCGATCCGCACCCGCGCATTCTGCTGCAGCAGATCTTCGGCGACATGGCGGCCGACGAAGCCGCTTCCGCCGAATATCGTCACCACCTTGTCGGCGAGGGGGCTGGTCGTGGGCATGGGACGGGCCTTTCCGGGCGGCTGGAGCGCGAGATTTCGTGGCGCCGCTTTGCCGGATGGCGGCGGGTGCTGCAAGACCGCCCTGAGGCCAGTACGGCTCGCTGCTTCTCGCCCGCAATTCGCCCACTATATGCGTTGACAGGCAGGGGCCTGCTTCGCTAATGGCCCGCGCCTACCTTCGGCCCCGGACGACGACGACCGGGATGCCGCGTGTGCCCAGATGGCGGAATTGGTAGACGCACCGTCTTCAGGTGGCGGCGATCGCAAGGTCGTGGAGGTTCGAGTCCTCTTCTGGGCACCATTTGTTCTTCTCACGTTCTCCCAAATAATCTATAAA
>MDTG01255471.1_pt1 | contig 15216 bp, 18 predicted proteins | sample 811421 | NCBI WGS metagenome assembly MDTG01 (sample SAMN05326645, study PRJNA326480) | marine metagenome | isolation source: seawater | place: Pacific Ocean: South East | collected 2011
TCCATTTGATTATGTTATAAATCTTGCTGCTCAGGCTGGAGTTAGATATAGCATTACCTCTCCAAAAACATATGTGAAAAGTAATGTTGAAGGATTCCTTAATATTCTAGAAAATTGCAGAAATCACAAAATTAAACATCTCGTTTTTGCATCAACTAGTAGTGTTTATGGATTAAATACCCGTTTGCCTTTTAAAGAAGAAAACTCAGTAGATCATCCAGCTCAATTCTATGCTGCAACGAAAAGAGCCAATGAGTTGATGGCTCACAGTTATAGTAATTTATTCAATATTCCAACTACCGGGCTTAGATTTTTTACAGTTTATGGTCCTTGGGGCCGACCAGATATGGCGTTATTTATTTTTGTGAAAAATATCCTTGAGGGAAAACCAATTGATTTATTTAATGAGGGAAATCACACCAGAGATTTCACATATGTAGACGATATTGTAAGTGGAATAGTGAAAGTTTTATATAAACCCGCAAAAAAAGATAAAAAGTGGAAAAGCAATTCACCAAATCCAGATTCAAGTTCAGCGCCATTTAGAATTTACAATATCGGCAACTCAAATCCAACAAAATTAAAAGATTTCATAAAAGAGATTGAAAAAAATTTAAAGATTAAAGCAAAAGTTAATCTAAAAAAAATGCAATTAGGGGATATTGAAAAAACTTCAGCTGATGTTTCTAACCTTGGGAAATTTGTAAATTACAAATCAACAATTAATTATAAAGTAGGAATAAGATTATTTGTTGAATGGTACTTAAATCATTACAAAGATGGTAAATAAGGAAGAAGGCTTTGTGATAATCAGCGGAGGTTTTGATCCAATCCATATAGGTCACATCGAATTAATAGAAAAAGCTAGCAAATATGGGAAAGTTATTGCCATTTTGAATAGTGACGATTTTCTCATGGAAAAAAAAGGATTTATCTTTATGCCTTATGAAGAAAGGTTAAAAATTTTGGAAAGCATTAAAGATATACACAAAGTCTTCCTATCTATCGATAAAGATTTAACAGTAAAAAAATCTATTCAAAGCCTCCACAGCAAATATGGTTCAAAATTAAAATATTTCGCTAATGGAGGAGATAGAAAATCAATAAACGATATTCCAGAGTCTGAAATTTGTAGTCATTGCAATATTGAGATGATTTTTGGTTTAGGAAAAAAGATACAATCGAGTAGTAAGCTGGCAAAGGAGTCTTTTATAACAATAGAAAAACCTTGGGGAGAATATAAGAATTTTTATGAAGAAAGTGAATGCTTAGTAAAAAAACTTAAGGTTCTAAAAGGCGAATCTTTATCCCTTCAAACTCATAAATTCAGGGATGAACATTGGATAGTGATTTCAGGTAATGGAAAGCTTCTATTAGGAGATAGACAATATGAACTTAACAAAAATGACCACTTTTTCATTCCCAGGAAAGTTAAGCATAGATTGATCAACGATGGAGAAAAAGAATTGAATATTGTAGAAGTTCAAGTCGGGGACAAATTTCTTGAAGAAGATATCGTAAGATATGAAGATAAATATAATAGAGATTAAATCTGGATAAAATTCAAGAATTCAACTAAAACCTGATATATTAGCGAAAAATTATGCCCGGGTGGTGGAATTGGTAGACACAAGGGACTTAAAATCCCTCGAAGGCGACTTCGTGCCGGTTCAAGTCCGGCCCCGGGTACCAAATAAAGAAAAACATGGAAGATATTAATGAACAACTAGACTTAAATGAGATTCTCAAAGATCTTTTGCGAAATAAATTTAAAATTTTATTTGCAACTTTTATCTTTTCTCTCTTGGGTGTTATCTATTCATTGTCACTCCCGAATCTCTTTACTTCGAGCGCAATAATTCAAATTGAGAGTTCTGACAATTCATCCTCTATTTCTAAGTCTGTTGCAGGAGTAGCTTCTCTTGCTGGAATATCTATATCCGAAACAAACTCAAGACAGTCCTATATTACAAGACTAATTACTTCAAGATATTTCTTTGAAAAACTTTACGATGATGAAACATTTATTAAACAGTTGATGGCATCTGACGGTCTTGATAATAATAATTTAGATCTCAAGATTAACCAATCTATCTATAATGATAATAAGAGAGAGTGGAATTATAAAAACGTGAACGGGACAATAGGAAAACCTAGCCTGTTAACAGCTCAAAAAGTTTTCAAAGAACATTTTTCAATTGAACAGACTGAAGAACTGGATGGATTTTTGATTTTTAAAGTGACTCATATTTCACCAAAAATTTCTTATTTATGGCTCGGGTTTGTTATAGAGCAATTCAACTTATTTTTGAGAGAGAAAGAAGTTTCTGAGGCTTTAATTTCAAAGGATCTTTTATTAAAAGAAATTTCTTCGAATTCTGTACCAGAAGTCAAAGGAGCAATTGCAAACTTAATTAAAGACAAAATAGCAAAAATAGTTCTGTCTGAATCAAAAGAAGACTTTGCTCTAAAGAAAATTGATCCACCATATTTACCCGAAAAAAAATCTTCTCCAAATAGACCTTTAATATGCTTTATTTTTCTTTTGTTAGGTTTTTTATCATCTTGCCTATATTTTCTTATATTTAAAAGAGGATAGGTTGGACATTGCTCTCATAGGTTCAGGATCTGAAATTTCAATAAATTCTGAATTATATGACATTTGCTATTTTACTAATTCAAGTATAACCAGGGCACAAAATCTAGACAGAAAAAAGACTAATTTGATTATTTCTGAAGCTATGTTTTTTGAGGAAAATGACTTAGATAAATTAAATCCTATTCAAGGGTACTCAAAAGAACATTCTAATCAGCTTAGATTGAGAAAGTATTCATCCATTGATAATTCCAATTTAAATAAATTGACTGTAATTAGAGGTAACCTAAAAAAAAATGTTAAAGATAGACTAACAAAGAAAAATATAATTGCTAAAAAGGTTAATCTGATCTCGATTAAAAGGAAGTGGTTTTTGTTATTAAAAGCCTTGGGTTTTATGGGGACTTTGTATTTCATAAAAAAACTTAAAGGAAAGAAAAATAAAATTTTTTTCCTTTTCTCCTTAATATTTTTGAGAAACTTGCCTATTAATTTACGTCCATCTACAGGAATAATGACTGTAATAATTTCAATCAATGAATTCGGTGTAAAGCATAACTTTCATATGAGCGGGATAAATGAAGAGAATAAAGAAACTTACTATAAAGATTTTAATTTGGGAGAAAAACAAAGCATGAATCATCATTTTGATAGCCTTTATTTAGAAGCAATTAAATTTGATAAAAAAATATCTTTCATCAAAATTTAGCTAATATGGATACCTATCTATTCAAATCTTTGCTTGTCAAAGGAAAGAAGAAGAAACTTAAAACTGTTTTATTTCTCTTGAAAATTTTTTTTAAAAATTTAAAAGTGAAAATTCATAGTGAGATGAAATTTCAACTTACTGAGAAAGATAAAAGTATCTTTTATTCAAGGATTGATAGATCTTTTTATTTTTATGATGGTTTAAAAAAAAGGCTTGATAATCTTTATGATGAATATCTTATTAATCAAGTTAATTTCAATAATAGCAACAAAACCCTTAAAATAATTGATATTGGCGCTAATATTGGAGAGTTTTCAGTATCTATGCGCATGAATTTTCCTGAATCTGCAATCTTTTCAATAGAACCATGCAAACCTGAATATAATTGCTTATTGGAAAATTCTCAGGAATATGATTTATTTCCTTTTATGATTGGAATATCCGACAAAGATGAAGTTCTTAAACTTGTGGATAGAAATTCAAGCGGTGACTCGGTTTTTCTTAGAAAAAATATTAATTTAAATATTTCTGATAATGAGAAAACTTACGATGTAAATTGCATAAATCTCAATTCTTTTTGTCACCAAAATGATATTTATCATATTGATCTTCTTAAAGTTGAAGCTGAAGGTCAGGAGCCTGAGGTTTTGAGCGGGATAGATTTTTCAAATATTTTTATAGACTATATAACTGTTGATGTTGGCCCAGAAAGAGGAAATGAAAAGTTAGATACGCACAATTCGGTTAGAGAAATACTAGAAAAATCAAATTTCTCACAAATAAAATTTAACAACAAAAGAAAAATAGCTTTATTTAAGAATCAAAACAAATGAATAAAATTAAACAGCTCATCATCAACATTCTTATTAGTTTAAAGCTAGAAATATATTTTATTAAATATCGAAATAATCTCTTTATTCAGAAGAACCAAACTGGAGGTTCCTCAGATGGTAAATATGCAGCTCTTTTATTTTGTACTCATTTGTCTTACATTCATAATTGGTTTGTTGGATCAGCAAATAAGAATAACGTTTGTGAATTTGGTCCTGGAGATTCATTGTCTATTGGTCTCCTATATAAAATTTTTTTTAATAAAAATTACATTGCCTTCGATGCTCACCCTTACTTTCAAGAGGATCTGACATTAAAATCCTTGAATGAGGCTCTAAACTATTTAAAAGAAATTTTTTCAAAGGATGAAAATCATTTTTTTCAAAATTTAGAGAAATCACCATTTATTGATTATTTTAATAAAGAAGAATTTAATTTTAATGAATTTAAATCTCTTCTTAATTTTGAAGGTTTGAATCATGAATACGATTCAGGCTTATTAAAAAATTTAAAATATACAGCTCCTTACAACAGTCAAGATACCGAAAATTTCATTAATTCTTCTGACCTAATTTTTAGTCAAGCTGCCTTAGAGCATGTAAGGGATCTTAAAGGCCTTTATAGGTCACAAAAAACATTACTTTCTCAAAATGGATATATCTACAATCATATTGACTTCAAAAGCCATGGAACTTCTCTTTTATGGAATGGCTATTATTCTTGGACAGATAAAGAATACATCCAACTTGAAAAAACAAATACTTTTCAGTGGATCAATAGGATGCCTCTCAGTTATCACTTAAAATTGATGGAAGAATCCGGTTTGAATATTGTTAAAGTTGTATCTAAAAAAAGAACAGATGGAATTAATAAAGATCAAATTAGTAAAGATCTAATTCCTTACTTTATTAATATTGAAGATCTAAATATTCATTCAGCAATTGTTATTGCAAAAGGTTAAGTGATAAATAAACTGGAGTTTTTACATTGCTCAATTGATGGATACGACAAGCCTGTAAAAATAAATGATTTTCTTAAAAATGATACTTATAGTATTTGCAAGATATATAGCACAGAGGATGCTGCTAGGTATCTAGGTATTAGTATTGAACAGGCAAAAAAAATAGATTCAAAGCTTTTAAGCAGGTATATAAAGTTTGCTCCTCTTGATACGAAATATTTCGCAAGAATATATATGGATGCAAATATTTCAATGGAAAATCTTAATGATCTCATTGAAAGTTTTTTGAATTCTAATGCTTTAATAATGATGGCTAGCCATCCTGTAAGAAAATATTTAATTGATGAGCTAAAGGCATGCTTATCAGGCGGAAAAATTAGTTTCAAAGATTACTTGTCACTCAAAAAAATTTCGAACAGTGATTTAGGAAACAATCTCAGTCAAAATGGAGTCTACCTAAGAAAACAATCTGATGTTCTAGAAAAAGTTTTTATTGACTTGATCGCTTTGTTGGAAAATAAAGTATGCAGAGATCAGTTATTCTTAAGAGGTCTGCTTAACGACCATAAAATTAACTATATGCTTTTTGATTTGGAAGATTACCCTATTAATATAATCCCTCACCGAACAAACTTTATAAAAAGATTGATAAAAAAGGTCAGATTTACAATTTTAAGATACGTATTAAATTAGTGTGAATATAAAGATTATTTTTTATGGCATCGGAAGAGGTCTTGATCTATCTATACCTGCATATCAAAAACTTTTAATCAAGCCACTAGAAAGTTGGTTCAATGTCGAAGTGTTTCATTTTTTACAGAAGGAAAAGTATTTAAAAAACTTAAGATCAAACGAATTTGGTGAGTTAAAAGTTCCATCAAAAACTTTTAAAGGAAAAGAGCCTGAAATTTATGACTTCAATGAGGGAAATAACAAAGAATTAATTAGTAATGTTTTATCTAGTAAATGTTTGCATAATGATGATCATGCCTCATCGCTGAATCTTTTAAAACAACTTTCTCTCCTCAGTAAAGCCAAAGAGGTAATACATAATGATGATATTGTATTTGCCTGCAGAGATGATTTACTTTTGCAAAGTAAATTAAATATTGTATTTAACTTATTAAAAAAAATTAAAAAAGATGAAGTGATTGTCCCTCATTTGCATTGGCATAATGGAATAAATGATAGATTCATAATTTCCTATGGAAAAAATATGAGAAATATTCTTTCAAGAATTGATTTGATAGATAAAGTAATTTCTATTAAAGGAGGAATAAACGGAGAATATTTAATGCATCAGGCTATATTTGAACATTCTTTAAAAGTTTTATCTTTGCCAATAAAACTTTCTCGGGTAAGAATTAATAATAAAGTTGTAAAAGAAAGCAGGATAATTCCCCTTCATAGACCATATGAAATATCAAGAATTCTTCTTTCCTTCTTAAACACCTTAAATGCAATCTTGAGAGTTTATTAATAATGAAAATTCATTTTAAGTGGGCATATTTCTTCTTATCTTTTTTATTTTTTTGTTCTCTTTTTTTCTTCCTAGGAATTGTTGGTCCAGATTATTTAAGTTATGAAGCAGTTAATGATTTAAAAATATCCAAGAATTTTTTTAAAATTAGAGAACCAATTTCTTGGGTAACAATTGATTTATTCTCAAATTCAACTGAAGGACTTAGGATATTTTCCGCTCTTTTAATTTCATTTTTAATTACTTTTTCAATAGATCTTTTCAGAGAAGAAAGAGTTTATTCTATATATTCCCTTCAAAGAAAAAGGAATACAAATCAAACTTTCTTTTTCTTTATCTTAATATTTTTGGCCTTTACGCCTTTCTTTCTCCTTCTTTCTTTGAGTGCTTTAAGACAAGGTATGGCAACAATTTTTTTAATATTATCTTTTGTTAGCTTTTACAGAAAAAAAACCATTAACTCCTATTTTTATTTCTTGTTGTCAGTTTTATGTCACAACTCAACTTTAGTCTTTTTTCCTATATTTTTGATGCATTTTTTTAAAAATAATACTTTAAAAACTTTTATATTAGTTTTTTCTTGTTTTTTTTACTTTTATGTATCTTTACTAATACCCTTTCAAGAAAATGTAGATTCGGATAATAGGATAATTTATGGAGTTTTCTCTATACTTGGGATCTTTTTTTACATATTTCGAAATAAAAATTTTTCAAATTTAGATTTAAGCCTTATTTTTTCTATAATTTTAACTTTCCCTTTCTTCTTGCTTCCATCCTATTTTGACAGGTTGTCTTTGTATGCTGCAATTTTTGCATCGGTTTTAATATTAAAGCGCATCTTTTTAATGAAGCCTTTATTTCTATCACTTTTGGTAGGATTTTTATTTGCTTTCGTTAATATATCTTTTGGCATAATTTATATCCTTGGAAGAATGGAGCAATTATGACTGTAAGTATTGTCACACCTTTTAAAAATTCTTTTCCATCCTTCTATAAAACTTATGAAAGTGTCATAAGACAAAGTTATAGAAACTTTGAATGGGTAATTGTTGATGATAAATCGTCTGAAACTCAAAAAAACTATTTAAGAGATTTAATCAGGGATCCCAGAATAAAAGTTATTTATTCCTCCGAATCAAAGGGGGCAGGTGAAGCTCGAAATGTTGCACTCGAGCATTGCAATGGGAGGTATCTAACCTTTATAGATAGTGATGATGAATGGCATGAAGATTTCTTAAACGAAATGCTTAATACAATTAATTCTAGTAAAGGGTTTATTTTCTCAGGATATAAAAGATTTTTAGTTGACAAGAATATATATATAAAAGACTTTATGCCTGATTCTATTGTTACTAAAAATAATATACTAAAAGGTAATCCAATATCCTGTTTGGCGTGTTTTATTGATACTAGTAAATTAGAGAAAGTACCAAAGTTTGGTTCATTTAAAAATAGAAATGACTTAGTATTTTTTTACAGGGTGCTCGATCAAGTCAATCATGCTCAACCTATCAAGAAAATTCTGGGACAATATAACATAACAAAAAAATCTATTTCCTCGAATAAATTTTCAGCTCTGATAAATCAATGGAGAGTATGTAGAAAAATAGCTAAGATATCGTTTTTAAGATCCATTTATTTTTGCACGTCATGGGTAATTTATGGATTGAAAAAATACTATTTTAATCAATCTCTATGAAAATTCTCATCACAGGCGCAGCTGGATTTATAGGCTCTAATGCAGTTAGATTTTTTTCAAAAAATAAATCAAATACTTTACTTGGAATTGATTCTCTTACTTATGCTGCTGATACAAAAAATTTGTTGGAATTGAAAAATTTAGACAACTTTGAATTTTATAAAATCAATATTAATGATGAAAAGAAAACAAAAAAAATTATCGCAGAATTTCAACCAGATAAAATTTTACACTTTGCTGCCGAAAGCCATGTCGATAACTCCATAAAGGGGCCTGAAATTTTTTTAAAATCAAACATAATGGGAACTTTCAATTTAATTGAACAATCAAGAGAGTACATAAAATTAATTTCAAAAAAAGAAAAAGATAAATTTTTATTCGTACATATTTCTACAGACGAAGTATTCGGTGATTTGGGAATCTCCAGAAGAAACTTTACTGAAAAAAGCCCTTATAACCCAAGCTCACCATATTCTGCTTCAAAGGCTTCGTCAGATTTACTTATAAAGTCATGGATAAGGACTTATTCTTTTCCAGCAATCATTACAAACTGTTCAAATAATTATGGCCCATACCAAAATAAAGAAAAACTTATTCCAAAAGTTATCTTTAATTTCTTAAATGAAAAGAAAATACCAATTTATGGTTTAGGCGATCAAATAAGGGATTGGTTATATGTTGACGATCATATATCTGCTCTTGAATTGATTTTCAAAAGTGGGAAAAAAGGAAGTACATATAACATTGGCTCAAATACTAAATTAAAAAATAAAGAAATTATCAAATATATTTTTGAGCTACTCAAAAAAAAATCTTTAATTAAGAAAGAAATTAAATTTGAAGATAAAATTGATTTTGTAGAAGATAGGCCAGGTCATGATATTCATTATGGAATTAATTCAAATAAGTTAAAAAAAGAAACAGGATGGCTTCCTGAAGTTTCATTAAAAGAAGGTTTGAGCAAAACTATCGATTGGTACATTGATCATTTCAAATCATAATGAAAATACTTTTATTAGGTTCAGAAGGTCAACTTGGCAAAGAAATATCTAAGACTTTAGAAGAATCAAATTTAATTCAATACACCAGAGAGAATTTAGATTTAGAGTCTTCTGACATAAAAGAAAAAATAATTTCAATTTCTCCAAACATAGTGATTAATTGTGCTGCTTATACTAATGTTGATGGAGCTGAGAATGACAAAAAAAAGGCTTTTAAAGTTAATTCCCATGCATTAAAAGATTTGTCTAATGCAACACAAGAAATTAATTGTAAGTTAGTTCACTTCTCAACAGATTATGTATTTTCGGGAGATTCTAAAACCCCATATAAAGAGGAGTCTCCAACAAATCCCAAAACTATTTACGGAAAAAGTAAGTTAGAGGGTGAAACCTTTATAAATAAATTTTCTTCTAATTTCCTCATCTTTCGGATTGGATGGCTTTATAGTAGCAATGGAAATAATTTTGTTAAAAAAATAATTTTGAAACATAAAGAAAATGCAAAGCTAAAAATTGTAAATGATCAATTTGGCACTCCAACCTCAGCATCTTTTGTAGCAAAAACTTTAAAGGAGATTTTTGAGCATAAAAATTTCTGGAATAAAAATGGCGTCTATCATTTATCCTGTAATGGAAAAGCAAATTGGTATGAGTTTACGACAACAATTTCTGAATATATAAAAAAAGATAATCCAAAATTTATAGCAAGAGAAATAAAAAGTTGTAAAAGTTCTGAATATGAAACAAGTGCTGTTAGACCATTATTTTCAGTCCTTGATTGCAACAAAATAAAAAAAGACTTTAATATAGAATCTCCCTCTTGGAAAAAAGATTTGAAATCTCAAATACAAGACATTTATGAATCCACTCAATAGAAAAGGTATTATTCTTGCAGGAGGAAATGGAACTAGACTCTTTCCTTCTACAAAAGTAACTAGTAAACAACTTCTCCCAGTTTATGACAAACCTTTAATCTATTATCCCATGTCTACTTTAATGCTTTCTGGGATAAAGGACATTTTGATAATCTGTAAAAAAATAAATGAAAATTCTTTTAAGAATCTATTTGGTGACGGCTCAAAATTAGGCCTCAATATTGAGTATAAAGTCCAAAATAGACCAGATGGGATTGCACAAGCTTATCATCTTGGAGAGAGTTTCCTGAGAGGTTCTCCTAGTGTTTTGATTCTGGGAGATAATATTTTTCATGGAAGGAATTTTGATAATACCTTGAAAGAAGCCAATTCAAATCCTAAATCTACAATATTTTCCTATAAGGTTTCTAATCCAGAAAGTTATGGTGTCGTGGAGACAAATAAGAATAATAAGATCTTATCACTAGAAGAAAAGCCAAAGAATCCAAAAAGTAATGAAGCACTAGTGGGATTATATTTTTTAGATGAGACTGCTGTTGATTTATCTAAATCTTTACTTCCAAGTAAAAGAGGAGAGCTGGAGATTACTGATCTTATTCAGAAATTTATAGACAAAGGAACCGTAAATCTTGAAAAGTTAGATTCCGGTTTCGCATGGTATGATGCTGGTACTGGTGAGAGCCTCTTGGAAGCGAGCCAATATTTTTTGGGTCTCGAAAAGAGGCAATCTATAAAGTCTGCTTGTATTGAAGAGACCGCATTCAAAGAGCAATTGATAACCAAATCTGAACTTATCGAACTGATCACAGAAATGCCATCTGGAGACTACAAATATTACCTAGAAAAAATTTATGCTAGTTAAGGAATCATCACTTTCTGGAGTTTTCATCATTGAGCCTAAAATACATGAAGACGATAGAGGATATTTCTTTGAATCATATAATAAAAAGGATCTAGAAAAACATATTCCAAATATTCCAAACTTTGTTCAAGACAATGTTTCATTCTCCAAAAAAAATGTTCTTAGGGGTCTTCATTATCAAGAGCATAATTCCCAGGCAAAATTAATCAAAGTAAACCATGGAGAGATATTTGATGTTGCTGTTAATATTGATAAAAAATCTGATCAATACATGAATTATTTTTCTATCATCCTCAATGATTCTAATAATAAACAACTTTATATTCCTGAAAACTTTGCTCATGGTTTTTTAGTATTGTCTGCTTCGGCGCAAGTATCATATAAAACATCAAATTTTTATGATGCAAAATCTGAAAAAACCATATTATGGAATGATGAAAAAATTGGAATAGACTGGCCTATAAATACTAAACCGGTCTTATCAGAAAAAGATGATTTTAAATAACCTATGAGTAATGAATTAAATAAAGTAGTTATTCCTGTAGCGGGTTTAGGAACAAGAATGCTTCCTGCAACAAAAGCAATTCCAAAAGAGATGCTACCAATAATAGATAAGCCAATTATTCAGTACGTAGTCGAAGAATGTCTTTTAGCGGGTTTTAAAGAAATTATTTTAATTACACACTCTAGTAAAAACTCTATAGAGAATCATTTTGATACAAGCTTTGAGTTAGAAGCAACTTTAGAGAGAAGAATTAAGAGGAGCTTATTAAGGGAAATAAAAAATATTTCACGTTTAAAAAGTAAAATTTTTTCTGTCAGGCAAGGTGAAGCAAAAGGATTAGGTCATGCAATCTTGCAAGCTAAAGAGCTTGTAAATGGAGAACCTTTTGCAGTTGTTCTCCCAGATAGGATGATGGATGCCTCAAGATCTAATTTGAAGAATGAAAACTTGGCATTTATGAGAAACAGTTTTAAGAAAGATAAATCTAGCATTCTTCTTTTTGAAAAAGTTCCTTTAAAGGATGTTTCTAATTATGGAATAGCAAAATTAGAAAAATCAATTAACAGGGTCGGATCCATTTCAAAAATTATTGATATTTATGAAAAGCCAAGTCAAAAAAGAGCTCCTTCAAGATTTGCAGCTGTAGGAAGATATATTTTTAAAAATGAAATTTTTAGTTATATATCAGATGTATCAAATAAAAATAGTGAAATAGAAATAACTGATGCGATTAAAAATTACATTTATGATGGTAATAATGTGAATGCTACTTTACTCAAGGGTGAGTGCTTTGATTGTGGAACAAAAAAAGGCTATTTGAAGTCAATCATAAAGACTGGGTTAAGTAAGCCAGAATATAAAAAGGAGATTTTAGAGGCTATAAAAGATTTTTAAGGTGAATATTTTTAATTTTTTAAAAGATTATTTCATTCCGAAGGAAATTCTATATATACAAGATCAAAGCTCGCTCCATAATATCTTAGAGGATATTAAATCTAAGAAGTTATTAGCTATAGATACCGAGTTTACCTGGAGAAATACTTACTTTCCTGAATTGAACCTAATTCAAATATCTACTGAAAATAAAATTTATATTCTTGATTGCGATTATCTAAATATATTAGATTTGCAGGAAGTCTTTGAAGATGAAAGTATAACTAAAATATTTCATTCTATTAGAGGCGACTTATCAGTTCTTCATAACTCTCTAGGAATAAAGGTATTTAACATTTTTGATACCCAGATAGCTGAAGATTTGTTGAATAAAAATGAAGGGTTACAAATTAGTTATAAAAATCTTGTAAAAAAATATATTTTGAAAGATATTTCAAAATCTGAAACAAATTCTAATTGGCAAAAACGACCACTCACAGATAAACAAATTGATTATGCTGCCGAAGATGTAAGATATCTTCATACAATAATGAGAATACAGGAAAGAAGATTATCTAAATTAAAAAAATTGGATTTTTTTTACTCTCTTTGTGATCGCGAAAAAGATCTTGGAGAAGAATATTTTTCAAAATCTAGATTAAGAAGGTTTCTCAAAAAAAACAAAAATATCTCCAAAGAAGAAGTAAAAATTTTCAATTGGAGGGAAAATGAGGCAGAAAAATTGAATGTGCCTCCTAATCATATATTTGAAGATAGAGATATAAAGAGACTTAAGAAAACTTTAGTTAGTAAAAAGTATGATGAATTCAGATGGATAATTAAAAAGGAATCTTCAAGAAAAGGTTTTATGGAGAATTTTATATGATTTTTTTGGCATGGATGCTTAATGCATTTTTTGCACTGGTCGTCGCACTACTTCTCAGGAAATTATTTTCAAATATTACTCTTAAGAGAATTAGCTATGCAACTTTCTTAAGTTTATTTATAACGATTTGGTTTATAAGTCCCGGGAGTCAGGAAATGGCGCCAATTCTTTCTATCTATTTTATTGATTTATTAGAAACAGGAAATTTTATACAGATGAGATTAATAAGGCCGCTTGTGCTCGTGTTTGCTTTAATTTTAATTTTTGATTTATTCCTTTTTCGTTATAAATCTAGAAACAAATAATTTCCATTTCAGGAACAACAGTATCAATTATTCCAATTTTGTTCATTCCCTTCATAATCCCAGCACATTCTCCTGGATTGAATATGAATGTATCTTTATATACTTCATTTCTAAACCTATGTGTGTGACCGTGTACAATAATATTTCCAGCCCCATAGAAAGTATCTTCAATGTCATTTGGATCATGAATAGCAAATAAATAATTATTTTCAGAAATTTTGATTTTTAGCTTTTCTTTAAATGTAAAATTTTTTTCTTTACATACTTTTAATAATTCTTCCTTTTCCTCTTGATCATTATTTCCAAAAACTCCTTTTAAATCTACGGAAAGTTTATCAAATAAGAGTAGTGTCTTAGGAAGACTTATATCTCCAGTGTGAATGACAAAATCAAGATTAAACGAGTTAAAAATGTCGCAAATTTTTGCGACATTTTTTAAATTATTATGAGTATCGCCAGTAAGGCCTATTTTCAAAACTTAATTTACTTTCTCAAGAATATGTATACCGCAGGCTGTACCTAATCCAATTACATGAGTCATTCCTATTCTAGCTCCATCAACCTGTCTAGCCCCAGCTTCTCCTCTAAGATGAGTACAAACCTCGTAAATATTAGCGATTCCAGTTGCTCCTAATGGATGACCCTTCGATAGCAGTCCTCCAGATACATTTACTGGAACTTTTCCTCCAAGCTCTACGTGGCCTTCATCAATCATTTTTCCTGCCTCGCCATCTTCACAAAGTCCAAGATTTTCATAGTGAAGCATTTCAGCTGTTGCAAAACAGTCATGAAGCTCAACGAGGTTTACATCTTCAGGCCCGATTCCTGCTTGCTCATAAGCATCTTTTGCTGCCAGGCGAGTACAAGCATTAACATCAGGCATAACCAAATCTCTATCAGTATAAGGATCACTAGCCATTGCTGATGCTCTTACTTTTACTGCTCTAGACATTCCTAATTCTTTAGCCTTTTTTTCTGAAACTAATACAGCGGCAGCAGAGCCATCGACATTTACAGAGCACATCAACTTAGTGTTTGGATATGAAATCATTTCAGCATTCATAACTTCATCTAGAGGCGTCTCAATTTGATACATTGCCTTAGGATTCATTGTTGAGTGATGATGATTTTTTACTGAGATTTTTGCAAATTGTTCAAAGGTGGTCCCATATTCCTTAGAATGTTCCATTCCTGCTTCAGCAAAAACACAAGGCATAGTTCCAGAGCCGAGAAGACCCTCTTTAGGAATACCATCTCCACCTCCAGCTCCACCTAGGAGGCCTTTACCCATCTGCTCTACACCCACTGCGAGAACAACATCATACATGCCAGCCTTTATGGACATCCATGCTTCTCTAAATGCAGTCGCACCAGTTGCGCATGCATTTGCAACATTTACAACAGGCATTCCAGTCTGTCCAATTTCTTGAAGAATTCTCTGGCCAACCATTGCATTAGCCTGTCCTAGATTCCCACAATACATAGCTTGCATATCTTGAATGCCTAATCCTGCATCATCCAATGCCATTAAAGCTGCCTCAGCACCAATATTTGGAACACTTCTATCTGGAAATCTTCCAAACTTGATCATATCAACACCCATTACATAAACATCACTCATAATTTCACCTCA
>MDTG01260738.1_pt1 | contig 15216 bp, 14 predicted proteins | sample 811421 | NCBI WGS metagenome assembly MDTG01 (sample SAMN05326645, study PRJNA326480) | marine metagenome | isolation source: seawater | place: Pacific Ocean: South East | collected 2011
ACAAGCAATGATAGATTTATAATGAATTTCATCTTTTTGGTAAGTATTATTCCTTTATTTAGATTGGGTTACATAGCTCCCAAAGTATCAAATCCTATCAGACTTGGCTATTCACTTATATATGCTAGTTTAATATTGAATATTTCAATATTTAGCCTATTTTTAATGGTCTTTTTGGGTTATTTAGAGTTGTTTGATGTTTACGCGATTTTTGATCCTGCAAGGGATGCTGTGAAATATGGTATATCTAGATTTAGTATTGGTAATGCAATAGAGGTTCCTTTGCTTTCTTCAATTTTATGTTTTGCTGCTCAAAGAATGATGCCAAATTCATTTATTGTTATTTTTGCACTAATTCTAAATCTTGTTTTAGCCGGAATATCAGGATCAAGAATAGTAATTTTAATTTCATTAACAATTCTTTTTATAGCTGCAATTCGTGCAAACTCAAAGATCTTGTTTGCTTTTTTATTTGCTGTTTTTATCTATCTTTTAGTTGAATATTGGGTTGCCATTGGAGATTTCTTTGAAAATATAATTAATAGATTTTACGGTGATGATGGAGGCTCAGGTAGTGATAGATTAGATTTATACCAGTTAACATATCGCTCTATGACATTATTTGGATTCATTTTTGGAGAAGGTTTGACATCTTCAATGCAAATGATGTTTGAAGAAACAGACTTTTATAGAACAATTGAAGCATTCGCTCTAGAAATATTATATGAATTAGGAATGATAGGGTTCATTTTATTTATTTTTACAATTCTTGATGGTTTGAGCACAAAAATATTTATTAATACATTTACTAGCCTACCTTTATTGCTTATTTGGATACAAACTTTATTTTTCCTTCCATTAAACCCTTTGCTCCCAATAACAGCATTTTGCATCGGTATTGCTTCGAATAGAATTTCTAAAAAAGATCAATTAATACAATCATAAATGTTATTATTTAAGCCAAAATGATAATTTACAACGAATTAAAAAAATCAGGTTATAAAGATTTAGAAAGTTTATCCTGTCAGTGCAAGATATGTAATGAAGAGGCAACCTTATTCGATGTTGTTGATTTTAATAAAGCAATATTAGATTCTTTTTATTTAAAAGATATGCTGACCGGAGTTCCTGTCCACTACTATCAATGCTCAAATTGTAAATTAATTTTTTCAAAAAACTTTGATAATTTCTGTAGCAATGACTGGATCAAATTTATCTATAACGAAGATTATTTTAAACTTTTAGATACTGATTATAAGTATATTAGGCCTATGTATCATGCAAGGCTCATTATGTCGATGATTGGTAAAAATAAAAAAGATTTCAAATGTCTCGATTATGGCGGCGGCAATGGAGCGCTAACTAATTTATTAAATGAAAATGGATATAATTTTGTAAGTTATGATCCATATGATGTTCAGGACATCGACGTTAATTCCTCAGAAAAATTTAATTTAATATCTTGTTTTGAAGTTTTAGAGCACACAGCAGATCCATTAGACACCTTAATTGAGCTTTTTCAATTTGGAACTGAAGATTCTATTTATATAGCCTCCACACAATTATCTGATAATTTCTGTGATCATGAAAAAAGGTGTGGTTGGTCTTACGTCGCTCCACGAAATGGACACGTAACTATTTTTTCCCAAAAAACGATGAATTTTATATCTGAAAAATTTGGATTAAATTATTTTAAAATTGGAAATGGATTACATTTATTTAGCAAATCAAATCATTTATTAAGTTATAGGAATAAGGCAGTTTTTTTTAAAGTTCTTGAGAGATTAAATTTAAGAAAGTAACATTCTAATGATTTCAGAACGTATAAAATATTTTTTACCAGATCTTTTTATTGATCTTGCCAGATATATTAAGAGTCGTTTTTCTATAGTTGGTAAAGGCAAGACATTAAGTAAAAACAAAAAGTGCAAAAACGTTTACCTAAATGAATCAGTAAATATACTTGCAAATGGACCATCGCTATCCCAAGAAGTTCAGGAGTCTCTGGCTGGTAAAAAAGTAATAGTTATGAACGATTTTTATAAATCAAAGCTCAAAGATTCTTTTGATATAGTTGCATGCTGTTATGCAGAGCCCAAAATCAGCATAGCATTTGATGAAAGCAATATTAATGACATTATAAATAATACTTCTGCTAAAACATATTGGTTTGATATATCTCTTTCGTCTTCAAATATTTTTGAAAATAAACCTTACGCATACTTCATAGCTCCAGGATTTGAACCTAATCTTTATATTAAAGATAATATTGATCTTTCAAAGAGCACACTTTCATATAATACAACAGCATCTATGGCAATAATGGTAGCCATTTACATGGGATTTAAAAACATTTCATTACATGGTTTTGATCATGACTGGTTGGCAAATCCCAAGCATATGAAACACTTTTATTCGGACTCAAAAGATTCTACTGATCATTGGGATAAATTCTCTTATCATGAACAAATTAAAATTGCTGATAGAATATGGAGTATATATAAAAAAATTAATCAAATTAGCAAAAAACAAAATATTTCAATAATAAATAAATCTAAGAACACCTTTCTTGATATATTTGAGATAGATAATTGATTAATTATTTAATTAAAAACAATCAATATAACAATTTAATAATATTAGTTTTTTTTGTTATATTAATACTTTCTGGTATAGGTTTTTCAGGATGGAACTATGATGAGTATGGTGCAGTTGTTTCCCATCTCGAGCTTAATGATCCTAGATTCATAGATCAATATATTATAATCTTAAAAGAAATCGGATTTAATGATTTCTTTATTGATAAAATCATTATTCCATTGGTTCAGATTTTTATTGTTCCTATAAGATGGACATACGCTATTGGTATATCACCAATTTATTCAATTATAAGAATAGAGGATCTGCCTTGGGATTTAGTCAAAAAAATTTTAATAATTGCTCATGCTAGTGTTTCTTGCTTGGGCTTAAAATTAATATCTCATGCTATAAACGATAGAATAATAAAATTAAAATTTTTGACTCTTTTCTCTGCAATAATTTTATTCTCAAATCCTTTTGTATATTGGCTTAATACCTTTACATCCTACTCATATCATATTTTTTGTTTTGGAATCTTAATTTTAGTTGAGTTTAAAAAATATTCTTGGGAAAAGAAATTTATTGGAAAGCTATCTTTCTCAAGGGCAATTATTCCAATTTTTAATTATCAATATATCCCAGTTTTGTTTGCACTCGGCCTAATAGAACTTTTACGAAATAGAAAAAAATTTTTTTTAGAAAAATTCTACAAAAGTTGGATATTGACTATATTTGTTTCGATAATAGCTGCTGTATTTATCCTAATAAGATTAAGTCTAATTAATACTGATATTGATCCTGAGCTAAATTTTCCTAATGCAACCGACTATCTTATTCAATATGGAGGTGTAGAGTCGATTTTATCAACATTGAAGTTTATAACATCGAGATTTGTAGATATTTTTTATTATTTTTTCTTCACTGTCGGCTTCAATGAGTATTTCCGATTAGAATCCTTTTCTAATTTAGATACCTTATTTTCATTTATAGTTCTGTTATTAATTTTGATTTTTTTTATTATGATATTGAGGTTACAGAGACTTAATAAAGACTACTTCAACATAATTAAAATAAGCATGCTCATAATCTTTGTTCAAGCTTTTCTATATATATTTAACATTCTTCCAATAAGTCCTTCAAGACACAGTCTAATTTTATTCTTGCCACTCTCATCTTTATTAGTAATCTCATGCATATATTTCTGGGATAAAATATTTTTTAAAAATTCAATCTATTCTATGTTTACTGTATTGATGGTTGTAGCGATTTTTTATTTCTATAGAATTGATCAACCACAGCCAAGAGTTATTTCCACTATATCAAAAGAATGTGTTATCGATGAGCAAGTCTCAAATATAATACTAGAGCCTTGTTACTTTGAGCCAGTATTAGATAATAAGGATTATAAATTTATATATTCTTGTGGAACATTCAATAATGAGAGTGTTAATAAAAATACAGAAAAAATCGCCATATTTTCTTTATCAAATCTTACTTATAAACAGAAAAAAAATCTGATATTACGTTATTCAAACTCAAATTGGATTAAAGATACGAATGCTGAAAAAAATGTTGATGAATGTGTAATAAAACATAACTTAGAAGAAGATTCTTTGCATGTTAAAATTGACATATTCAAAAAAAGTAATTTCTATGAATCTAATTAATGATAATTTAACCACTCTTACAGTAACTTATAACAATAAAGATGAGCTTAAGAGAACTCTTGAGTCTCTTCAAAAAGTTAAATGTAAACCAAAACATATTATAGTAATTGATGGTGGTTCAACTGATGGTAGCTTAGAAATATTAGAAGAATATAAAATATTATTACCCCAATTGTCATATATCTCTGAAAAAGATAATGGTATTTTTCATGCAATGAATAAAGGTAAAGCATTGCTAAAAACAAAACTTGTTCACTATTTAACTGCAGGAGATTATTTGGCTGGAAATCCGTATAAATCCCTTAATAACCCTTGCTTAATACCAGTATCTTTTATTGATGAGAATGGAAACAAATGTGGTCATGACAGAATAAAACTATTTGGAACTCAATACAACCATCAAGGCATGATCTTGCCCTCAGATCACAACGATTATGATACAAAGCTTTGGATTGGCGCAGACTATAAAATGTCACTTGAAGTATTTCCCAATGGATTAAAAAAAGATTTAATTATTTGTAATGGAAATGTAGTTTATCAACTTGGAGGACTTTCATCTCAGAAAACTATCTTGGGCAGGATTCATATGATAAGAGGAATTTTTAGCGTACGTCCACTTATGGCAATACCCGTTTCAATTGCGATCACGTTAAAAAATTTAGTGCCAAGGAGAATAAGAAGATTATTATTGAAGTATCATATAACTGACGACTTAATAATTTAATCTTTTAAGGCTGAAGAAATTATGCAAATTATAATTCCAATGTCCGGTTTTGGAGAAAGGTTTAGGAAAGCAGGTTACAATATTCCAAAACCTCTTATAGAAATTGAAAGTAAGCCTGTAATTGCCCATGTAATTGATTTATTTCCTGGAGAAAATGACTTTATATTCATTTGTAATGAAACTCATATTAATAATGAAGATTATAAGATGGAGCTTCTAATAAATAAGCATTGTCCAACTGGAAAAATTATAAGTATTCCATCACATAAGTTGGGTCCTGTTCATGCAGTTTTACAAGTTTCGGATCAAGTAAATTTGGATAAACCCACAATAGTAAATTATTGTGACTTTACTTGTTTTTGGAACTGGCATCATTTTAAAAACTATGTCAAAGAAACAAAATGTGATGGAGCAATACCTGCTTATAAAGGATTTCATCCGCACTCATTAGGCACCACTAACTATGCGTATATCAAAGAAAACAATGGCATTATTTCAGATATCCAAGAAAAAAAACCTTTTACTTCAAATAGAATGAATGAATTCGCATCAAGTGGAACATATTATTTTGCTTCTGGAAAAAAAATGATTGATTCATTTAAGCTTATGAAAGAAAAGAATTTAGAATTAAATGGAGAGTATTACGTTAGTCTCGCATATAAGAATCTTTTAAAAAGCAGTAATAATATATTGGTATATCCCTTACAGCATTTTATGCAATGGGGTACACCAGAAGATGTTGATGAATATAACTATTGGTCAAAAGTATTCAAAAGCATTTCATATAGAAATAAAAGAAAAATAAAATCAGGGTCAAATATTATCCCAATGGCTGGTCTTGGAGAAAGATTTTCTAAAGAGGGTTATAAGATAACAAAACCTTTGATAGAGGTTTCAGGATTACCAATGTTTGTTCAATCATGTGATGATTTGGCAAATGCAGAACACAATATATTTGTTACAAGGTCTGACATGCCAGATTATAACGCAGTCAAATCTGAGATTAAAAAGAAATATCCTGATGCAATAATCGAAACAATTGATCATGTAACGAATGGTCAAGCCATAACAGCAAGCATAGGAGTAAAAAAACTTAAAGAAATACATTCAAACTATCAAAATCCTATAACGATTGGAGTATGTGATAGCGGAGTAATTTATGATTCAGACTTGTATGAATCAAAAATCAAAGATACTAATATTGATATTTTAGTCTGGGGAATTAGAGGTTATGCTAACGCGAGTAGAAATCCTGAAATGTTCGGATGGATTAATGAAGAAAATAACATAATTAAATCTATATCTGTAAAAAAACCTCTATTAGAACCTAAGAAAGATCCAATTATATTAGGAGTCTTTACCTTTAAAAATGTTGAAGTTTTTGACAATGTATTTAAAAGTTTAATTAATAGAGATGGAAGAGTTAACAATGAGTTTTATTTGGATTCTTGCATCGAGGACGCTATCAAATTGGGATATAGATGTGAGCTATTTGAAGCAAATAGCTTCCTTTGTTGGGGAACGCCAAATGACATGCTAACTTTTAATTATTGGCAATCTTGTTTTCATCAATGGCATGGACATGAATATAATATAAATAATGACATTAGGGTACCTATTGATAAAAAAGAAGAACTAATTAATTCTTATGTCAACAATAATCCAATAAAGCTTTTTTCATTCTCTGCTAAAAATGTTCCCTGAAGCAATAAGGTATGCAATTTCAGGTGTAGTTTCAAACATTGCAAATTTTCTAGCATATAGTTTTTTGTATATAATTGGCTTTCCTATATTTTCTTCTTCAATGATAGGTTATTTAATAGGATTATTAATATCTTATACATTTGGTAGATTATGGGTTTTTGGAGAGAGGTTTGAATCAACTAAACGAAGGTTTGTTTTATTTTTAATTGTATATTTAATTGGAGGTTTTGGTATGAGTATAATAATAGCAGTCTCTAATAATAATTTTAGTTTAGATTATCGAATTTGTTGGATTTTAGGGGCCTTATTTGCAATTCTAAATAATTTTTTTGGCCAAAAATATATAGTATTCAAGCAGGAGTAGTTTTATGAAAAGCAAATTTGGATTTCTCGCTAAATTGGAATTTCTCCAAACACTAGCCTCTTATCTAATTTCAGGAATAAATCCGGCTGTTATTCACAATATAGAAAAATATTATACTTTAAAAAAAGTGCATTATTTATCTGCTATAGAAGATGTAACTGGAGATTATTTAGAGTTTGGCGTTTTTACTGGTAGCTCTTTTTGCCATTCCATAAGATGCAACAAAAAACTTCAGTATTTAAATTTAAATGTCTCCAAGACAAGATTTTTTGGTTTTGATTCTTTTACTGGTTTTGGAAAAATAGAAAATGATGACAAGCATCCATTTTACACAGATGAAAATTTTAAGACTGATAAAGATAAGGTTGAGAAAAGAGTAAAAAAAGTTGCTGGTAATTGTGAATTCACACTTATTGCAGGATATTTTAGTGATTCTTTATCTAATGGACCAAAAAGTTTTGGAATTGAAAAATCTTCAATCATCTTTGTTGATAGCGATACATATTCAAGTTCTAATGAAGCTTTAACCTTTTGTGATGAAACAGTTCAAGAGGGCACTTTTATTATTTTAGATGATTATTACTCATATAAAGGAAGTATCAAAAAAGGAGTTAAAAAAGCTTTTGATGAATTTATAAAAAGAAATAACATATCTGCTAGAAGAGTTTTTACATATGGAATGGGTGGAGCAGTTTTTATTGTCGCAGGGTGTAACTAATTGTGAAATTATCTCTTATAATACCATGTTATAACGAAGCTAAAAATATTCCTCTTTTACTTGAGAAATGTTCAGAATTCAAACAACATGAATCAGAAGTCATACTTGTTGATAATGGCTCTAGTGATGAAACTCAAGAGGTTTTAAATAAACATATCCAAAATTATTCTGCATGTAAATCTATTCGATTAGAAAAGAATGAAGGATATGGATATGGAATCTTAGAGGGTCTCAAAGAAGCCAAAGGAGACATAATAGGATGGACACATGCAGACCTGCAAACCAATCCTGTTGATGCGTTACGCGCAATTAGTAAATTTGAGGATCTTGATAAAAATACATTTATTAAAGGTAAAAGATATGGTAGATCCTTTTTTGATACTTTCTTTACGGTTGGCATGAGTTTTTTTGAGACGATTCTTCTCAAAAAATTTATGTGGGATATAAATGCTCAACCAACATTATTTCATAAAGATTTCTTTAAAGACTGGTCTAATCCTCCAAAAGATTTTTCGTTAGATCTATATGCATATTTCCACGCAAAACATAGAAAATACAAAGTTCATAGGCTTCCAGTATTATTTGATAAAAGAGCATTTGGAGTGTCTAAATGGAATTTTGGTATGAAATCAAGATTAAAATTTATTAACAGAACTATTAACTATAGTTTTAAATTAAAAAAAGACTTAACTTTATGATATACATTTCTCATCGTAAAAATACTATAAAAGAATTAAGGAATGTGGATTTTGATCATGGAGTTGAAATAGACATAAGAAGTAATGGAAACAAGTTGATATTACATCATGATCCTTTTAAATGCGGCGTCCCATTAGATGAATGGTTATGTCATTATAAACACAAACTTTTAGTACTAAACATAAAAGAAGAGGGGCTTGAGAGAGGTGTTGAAAAATTACTAAAAAGTAAAAATATAAATAATTATTTTTTTCTTGATCAGTCCTTTCCTTTTTTAATTAAATTTGTCAAATCTGGTAATAAAAAAACTGCTCTACGTTTTTCAGAATATGAGTCGATTGAAACAATACTTTCACTATCTGGAAAAGTGGAATGGGTTTGGTTAGATTCTTTTGAGTATTTTTCACTTGATCATAATAAATATAATATGTTAAAAAATAATAGCTTTAAGCTTTGCCTTGTATCGCCAGAATTACAAGGTAGATTAGAAGATAGATATATCGAAGATCTTTCAGATTATTTACTCACTAATGGTATTGTTTTAGATGCAATATGCACTAAAAAAATTGAAAAGTGGAAAGAATTAAATGCCTAGCATTAGAGAAATATCTTTAAATCCAATTTTTATAATTGGCATTGGAATTAGAATTACTTTCATTCTTCTAACTATTCCAGTAATAATGTCAGATTGGTATGTTCCATTTCTAGATAATTCTATAAATAATTTTTCTTTAGATCCTTGGAACAATTGGATAATCAATAATGGATCAATTGAGGCCTTTCCTTATGGATTTGGTATGTGGATAATTTTTTTACCACTATTTTTCATATTTGACCTATTTGGACTTAGCTCCTCATTGGCATATCTAATTACAATCTTAATATTTGATACAGCATTATTATATTTTTTAATAAAACTTACCAATAATCTTAAAATAGTATTATTAACATATTGGCTATCTCCCATCATTATAATTTTAAGCTATGGACTTGGATTGAATGATGTTATTCCTGTTTTCTTGTTAGCTATATCAATATTTTTTTTAAAACAAAATCAACTAATATTAAGTAGCGCACTATTGGCTTTTTCAATTTCAGCTAAATTAAGTATGTTAGTGGCTTTGCCCTTTTTTCTTATATATATTTTTAATAATAAAAGTAGAAGGCAGTATTTAAACTCCTTTATATATGGCACTCTTATTTTTGGAGCCATAAATTGGATTCCTTTTGTGATGTCTGAAAGCGCTATCCAAATGCTCTTTGGAAATCAAGAAATGGGTAAAGTATTTAACTTTTCAGTTACCTTTGGCTCAAACAACACTATTTTTATAGTCCCGCTTTTATATTCCTTATTGATGTATCTTGGATGGAGAATTAGGCCTCTTAATTTTGAAATTTTTATGATTTTAATTGCATTTAGCTTTATGTCTCTTGTTCTTTTAACTCCTTCATCTCCAGGTTGGTTTATATGGGCGATTCCTTTTTTAGTTATATATCAAACCAAGGGCGATATTGTTGCAATATATTTAACTTTGATTTTCTCTTTTGTATATCTTTTTAATATATTATTTGAGATGCCACTGAATTTTATTTCAAATGCAAATTTTATTTCTGAATTAACTTCAGATGTTGATAGTTATTTAGTAAATCTTCTTTTAATGTTATCTAACACATTAATGCTTGCAATAGGCTGCTTAATAGCACTTAGAATGTGGAGAGATGAAATAACTCAAAGTAATTTCTTTAGATTTAATAGAAAACCAATGATCATTGGTATTGCAGGTGATTCAGGTTCTGGTAAAGATACTCTTGCTGATTCTATAGAAGGATTAATTGGAACGCATTCAACAGTAAAACTTTCAGGAGATGATTATCATAAATGGGATAGGCAAAAACCAATGTGGAATGTGATGACTCATATTAACCCAATGGCAAATGACCTTCAAACATTCAGCAATGATTTATTTAACCTTCGAGATGGTAAATCTATTAATCAAAGACGTTATGATCACAATACTGGAAAAATGACTAAGCATTTTAAGGTCAGGAGCAATAGATTTATTATTGCAAGTGGTCTTCATACTTTTTCATTACCTTTAGTAAGAGAAGCATGCAATATAAGAATTTATCTAGATATTGATGAAGATTTAAGACGATTTTATAAAATCAGAAGGGATACAACCATTAGAGGCCATTCTCTTGAAGATGTTATTTCATCAATTGAATCAAGAGAAACTGACTCTGAAAATTTTGTAAAACCTCAGGCTAATTATGCAGATTTAATAATGTCTTTAAGACCAATGAATAAGGATAATCTTAATAATTATAATAGTGATGAAAATATACCCACAAGTTTATTTTTAAAAATTAGAAATTCATATAATGAACTTTCACTTCAAAGAGTATTAATCGGTATTCTAGGACTCAATGTAGATCTTTCAGTTAGCAAAGATGGCTCTGAAATTTCTATGGATATTGAAGGAGACTGTTCGGCAGATGATATCCATCAAGCTGCTTTAATTTTGTCACCAATGACATTAGAATACTTGGATGAAAATCCTCATTGGGAGAGTGGAATGCTAGGAATCATGCAAATAGTAATTTTTTCACAAATTAGTCAGCTAATAACAAAAAGTATTTCTGAATGAATTTCAAAAATAAATCAAAATTTTCTCAGTTACCAGATGCATTTTTATTTGATACAGATAACACTTTGTATTCATACGACGAGCCACATAAATTTGCTTTAGAGGCCGTTAGAAAAAAAGTTGTAAAGAAATTTTCAATATCAGAAGATGAATTTAATGAAGCATTTGATGAATCACGAAAAGAAGTAAAATTAAGGCTTGGAAGTCAGGGATCCTCTCATAGTCGTCTACTATACGTTCAAAAAATGCTAGAAATGCTTGGCTTAGGATCACAAGTCTTGTTATCTCTAGATTTAGAACAGACTTATTGGAGAACTTTCTTATCAAAAGCAACTCTATTTGGTGGCGTCAAAGAACTTTTAGATGATATTCGTATTTTAGGAATACCAGCATGTGTTGTAACTGATTTAACTGCTCAAATTCAGTTTAGAAAGCTTATATATTTTGGTTTAGAAAATAGTTTTGATTACATTGTCACAAGTGAGGAAGCTGGAATTGATAAACCTCATGATGCACAATTTAAAATAGCTATCAGCAAAATGCGTCCAAAAGGAAATATATATTGGATGATAGGAGATAATCCAATTAACGATATAGAAGGTTCTAAAAAAGCTATTGGCGCAATTACATTACAAAAAATTCATAAGGGTATAGAGAAAGGAACCGGATCAAGTGAACCTGATGCATATTTTAGTGATTTTTCAGAACTAAGAAAATTAATTAGTAGGGTTCAAAATTAAAAATGAATATTGGTTTATCAGAAAATATAAAAAAGTTTTGTGACAAGATTGGCAAAGATCCTTTTTTAGTTCAAGCTGCTGGCGGAAATGTTTCTTGGAAAGAAGAAGACGTCTTATGGGTTAAAGCATCTGGAACATCGTTAGGCGACGCTTTAAAAGAAGAGATATTTATCCCCTTAAACCTAAAAAAAATGAGAGATGCATTATCAAATAACATTTTTGAAATAAATGAAAAGGCTTTAAATGGTTCCAAATTAAGACCATCTATAGAAACGGCACTTCATACTATAATGAATCATAAAATCGTTGTACACATTCATTCGATTTCTTCTTTAATACACTTAGTTCAAGAAGACTCTTACGAAATCATTAATAAAAAGTTAACTAATTTACTTAACTGGAATTATATTAAATACTTCAAACCTGGTGCCGATTTAGCAAAAGCTGTTTCAATGAGTATTAAGGATAATAATAGTTGCGATGTCCTTTTTCTTGAAAATCATGGCATTGTTGTTGGTGGAGATAGTCTTGATCGAATAGAGTATCTTATTGACTATTTAGATGACATCTTAGGAAGAGCTAAATTCAAAGAAGTTAAAGAAGATTTAAAAGAAAATATACCAGCTCTTGAAAATAAAGTTAGGGGATATACTCCATCACAAGATTACAGAATTAATTATTTAGCTAAATCACATATACTCTTAAGAAAGCTTGAGTCATCATGGGCAATGTTTCCGGATCATGTTGTCTTTTTGGGTCCAAAACCTATAATTTTGAATCAAAGTGATTTGTCTCAGACATCTGAATTCAAAGATGCCCCATTTATTTTTGTTAAAAATATTGGTGTACTTCAAAATAGCAACATCACAAATTCCCAAATTGAGCAACTAGTATGCTATTTCAACGTTATCAATAATATCGACGTATCAAGCACTCAAAGATGTCTCTCTAAAGAATCAATTATGGAACTATTGGATTGGGATGCTGAAGTATATAGACAGAATCTTTCTAAACAATCTCTTAATGGAAAATTAAATTGAAGATATTAGTCACAGGCGCTGCTGGTTTCATAGGTAGTAATTTAGTTGATAGACTTTTAGCTGAGGATCACAAAGTGACCGGTTTTGATAATTTATCATCAGGACAAGAACAATTTTTAGAAAAAGCACTTAAGGATGATAAATTTGATTTTATTATAGGAGATCTTCTTGATAAAAATTTTATTAAAGATTCATTGAAAGATATTGATTTTGTATTTCATTTAGCAGCAAATGCGGATGTAAGATTTGGACTAGAACATCCATACAAAGATTTAGAACAAAACACTATTGCAACATTTAATTTGCTTGAAGCAATGAATGCTATTGGGTGTAAAAATATTGCATTTTCTTCCACAGGTTCAATTTACGGAGAATCTTCAGTCATTCCTACTCCTGAAGACGCACCTTTTCCAATTCAGACTTCTTTATATGGTGCTTCTAAATTAGCGTGTGAGGGACTAATAAGTGCTTACTGTGAAGGTTATGAATTTAAAAGTTGGATATTTAGATTTGTTTCAATTCTTGGTGAAAGATATACCCATGGACACGTTTTTGATTTCTACAAAAAATTATCGCAGGATCCATCAAAATTAGAAGTGCTTGGTGATGGCAAACAACAAAAATCATATTTATATATTCAAGATTGTATTGATGCAATGTTGATTTGTATAAATAAATCAAAAGAAAAAATTAATCTTTTTAACATAGGACATAATGAATATTGCCAAGTAAATGATTCAATAGGATGGATATGTAAAAATCTTAACTTAAATCCAAAACTTCAATATTCTGGTGGTAAAAGAGGCTGGATAGGGGATAATCCATTTATACATTTAGATAACTCAAAATTAAAATCTCTAGGATGGGAGCCAAAACTTTCTATAAATGAAGGCATATCAAAAACTGTTGATTATCTATCAAATAATAAATGGGTTTTTGAAAAAAGATAAAAACTTCTTATGGATTTTAAACTAAAAGATAAAACAGCAATTGTTACAGGTGGTGGGAGTGGTCTTGGTTATGAAATTTCAAAAAAATTATTATCTCATGGTGCAAATGTCATTATTGTAGGCAGAAATAAAGGTGCATTAAAATATGCAAATAAGCAATTAAGTGAATTTTGTATTAATAATGCTTTTATTGATTATTTTGTATGTGATATTTCAGATGAAGCAAGTGTTATAAAGCTAATATCAAAAATTACAAAGAAATATAAAATATTTTCTATTCTTATAAATAATGCTGGTATTCAAGGATCTAAAGGAAAATTTGAAGAAAATAATTGGAAAGAATGGAAGCAAACGATAGAAATTAATTTATTTGGTTCTGCTTTAATGATTAGAGAATCCTTGAAGGTATTTACTAAAAATAATTATGGAAAGATTATTCAGCTTTCTGGAGGTGGCGCAACAAAACCATCTCCAAATTTAAGTGCATACGCTTCCTCAAAAGCTGGTATTGTAAGATTTATAGAAACAATCTCTGTTGAGTTAAAAGACAAAAACATTTATGCAAACTGTGTTGCTCCTGGAGCAGTTAATACAAATATGGTCGATGAAATTATTAGTTCTGGCCCAAAAAAAGTCGGGAAAGAGCTATATGAAAAATCATTAGCTCAAAAACAAAACGGCGGCTCTTCACCTGAACATTGTGCTAATCTTGTTGCCTTTTTAGCTTCTCCAAAGAGTGATGGTATTTCAGGTAAACTTATAAGTGCACTTTGGGATAATTATCTTGATTTATTAAATCATAAAAATGAGCTTGCAGAGACTGATGTTTATACCCTTAGAAGAATTGTTGCAAGAGATCGTGATTATGATTGGGGAGATAAATAAGAGTGTTTGGCGTTGGAATAATTGGCTGTGGTTTAATTGGAAATAAAAGAGCAAATTCTCTTGGCACAAAAGGAAAGCTTTTAATATGTGCAGACATTAATTTTGAAAAAGCAAAGGAATTAGCATCAGAATTTGAGGCAATACCTACTTCAAATTATGAAGAAGTTCTTAGCATGAGAGAAATTGACATTGTAATTATTTCTACTTTGCATGATAGCCTTTCTGAAATAACAAAAGCTGCAATATGTGCTGGCAAACATGTTTTGGTTGAAAAGCCTGGTGGAAGGTCTTCTTTAGAAATCAAAAATCTACTTAAAAAAACTAAAAATACTAATCTTAAAATAAGGATTGGATTTAATCATCGTTATCATCCAGCAATAATAAAAGCAAAAGAAATTTGTGATGCTGAAATACTTGGTGATTTAATGTTTGTAAGAGCAAGATATGGACATGGAGGCAGAGTTGGTTATGAAAAAGAATGGAGGGCAAATCCAATA
>MDTG01210818.1_pt1 | contig 15215 bp, 12 predicted proteins | sample 811421 | NCBI WGS metagenome assembly MDTG01 (sample SAMN05326645, study PRJNA326480) | marine metagenome | isolation source: seawater | place: Pacific Ocean: South East | collected 2011
AATGAAAGACATAATGAAAGACATAATGAAAGACATAATGAAAGACATAATGAAAGACATAATGAAAGACATAATGAAAATAATAATGAAAGATATAATGAAAGACGCAGTGAAAGACGCAATGAAAGACGCAATGAAAGACGTAATGAAAGATATAATGAAAGACATAATGAAAGACATAATGAAAGACATAATTATAATGAAAATACACCACAACTTATAAATCCTGGATTTCGTTCAAATAAACAAGAGGTTAAACAATATGTTCCATTAGGAACTGATTGGAAAGGTGTTGTTGATAATACTATTATGATTGAAAGAGATGATTCTTACATATATGAAAAAGACCCAAAATATTGGGATAATTATATTTGGATAGGTCCAAAATTTGTCAAGGTTTTAAAATATTCTGATAATGTTAAAAAATATATAAAAGATGCTTCTAAGTATGCTTCAAGTATTATAATGCCTAAACAAAAACATATGTATAGTAGAAATAATCGTGATTGGTATAATAGTTGGAAGGAAACATTTACAAATGAAGAATGGGAAAATATGATGTATCAAATAAATAATCCAGGTGAATTTGGTTATATTGTGTCATATTTATTAACTGATAGTGATTATGAATCATTAGATGATTTCTTATCCCCAGCAGATATAAGTATCAATAATGATGATCATAATAATGAATTAGATGAACAATCATCGTGTGGTTCATATAATTAGTTATAAAATTATTATTTAATATGATTGGGTTTGGTTAGAATATATACTTTTGATATCATTTTCACGCTTGCTATTTAAATCTTCAATATTTAAATTTCTATCGTTTCCAATAGTATTTGGTGTATAATCATCAGTTGGTGTTTGAATTGATGAATTATATTCAATATCCGCATAATTATACATTTGTCTTACTCCACCTTCTCCTTTTGCCGATAAATCATTAGATGGTATATCTAAAAAACTAAAAGAATCAGATGATACACCACTTGAACAAGCCCATTCATATGTAGTAGGTTCACTTAATACTTCTATATTTTCTTTCTTTTGAACTTGATTTGTATATGTTGAATTATACGTATCAATTTTTAGAAATTCACTAATATCATTACCATATATCACTTTATAATTTTGATTTAATAATAGTAAAGCAGGAACTTTTGTGACAGTATTTGGTAAAATAACTTCTTGTCCATTTTCTGTTACTATTTTTGTTTTTCCATTTTCATCCCTTCTTCTTTTGTCAATGTTTATAAAATGAATATCATTTTGATTTGTATATTTATTTAATTTTGTTAAAAGAGTTTTACAATTTTCACAATAATTACTATAATATAATATACTACTCATAAATTTAGTATATTATATTTCTTTTAAGCTTTTTTATATGTATTGTTGTTACCACTATTTTGTTTTGTATTTCTTGAATTAATCCAAGTATTAATTAACGCACCTAAACCCATTCCATATATAAAACCACCCCATCCACCTTTTTGTTGCATATTTTTTTTCATAGTTCTTTTTATGTTTTTCTTTATATTTTTCTTCATATTTTTCTTCATATTTCTATTCATAGTTTTGTTATGTTTATTTTTGTATTTATTCTTATTCGACTTATTCATTATATGATATATAATAAAAAGATATTTTTTATATAAAATAAAATAAAATTGATTTAATAATAAACATATTATACTATTTAAAAATAATAACCATAATATCTAATGGACCCTGAATTATTTGATTTAAAAGAAACAAAAAATAAATTAACTTTTACATTAAAGAATATTAATGTTAGTTTAGCAAATTCATTACGAAGATATATCATTTCAGAAATACCAAGTGTCGGTTTTATTACAGCACCATATCAAGAAAATAAATCTACCTTTATAAAAAATACAACTCGTCTTAATAATGAAATTTTAAAACAACGTCTTTCTTGTATTCCTTGTAATATTACAGATGTTGATGATTTTCCTTTTGATCAATATATTATTGAAATTAATGAAAAAAATGAAGATACGATAATTAAATATGTTACAACCGAACATATAAAAATTAAAAATGTTCTCGATGGTAGTTATTTACCATTAGATGAAGTTAATAAAATATTTCCTCCTGACCCAATATCAAAATATTATATAGATATTGTTCGTTTAAGACCATCAATATCAGATACAATAAAAGGCGAAGAATTACATCTTACGTGTAATTTTTCAAAAGTTATACCAAAAATAAATGGATGTAATTATAATATTGTATATAATTGTACATATTCAAATACCCAAGATATTGTAAAATCATCAAGTATTTGGGAAAAAATGGAAAATAAGTTAAAAAATGATAATGAAACAAAAGAAAATATAGAACTTCATAAAAATAATTATATGGCTGTTGATGCTTTAAAACAATATATAGATAATAGTTTTGATTATACTATTGAAACGATAGGTGTATTTACAAATAAAGCAATATTAAAAATGGGTTTAGATGGTTTATCTAAAAAATTTATTGATTTAATGAAAATAATGGATGAAGATAAATTAAATATAAAACCTGCTGTAGTAAATATTGATAATTGTTATGATGTTATTCTTGAGAATGAGGATTATACATTGGGAAAACCAATAGAATATGTTTTATATGAAAAATATTTTAAAAAAGAACAAATATTAACATATTGTGGATTTAGAAAAAATCATCCACACGATAAATATAGTATTATAAGATTAGGTTTTAAAGAAAAAAAACAGATAATAGAAATATATTCTATTATAAGAGATGCTTGTAATGATATTATAGAAGTATATGATAAGATTAAAAGTCAACTATTATAATTATTATAATTATTAATGTAATTATTCATATTAATAATTAATGTTATAAATAATGATGTGAAATAATGATGTAAAAAATATTAGTATTAGTATATTATATGGAACAACATACAAAATTAGAATTACAATTAGGAGATATTATAAAATTAACAAGTCCAACAAATAATGATTATAACGAACAGGTTTTTTTTATTGAATATAAAGATAGTGAAATTATAATTATAGTTGGATTTAACGGTTCTTATGAATTAGGTATAGAAAATAATAAACTTACAGATGAATCTATCGTAAAGATAGAAATTTTATCAAGACATAATGAAAAAGGTTATATTAAACAAAATAATATTAATATTAATGATTATATTAGTATTCATTTTTCAGGTAATGTTCCATATATATTAAATGGTTTTGTAACTAATATAGATGAGGATATGATGGAAATATCAAGAATAGATGATCAACAAAAATTTTACATTGATTTTGCTTATCAAGGTATACCAAGAGATTTGTTAATTGAAAAAATAGTTATAAATGATCCTTCTACTGTTCAAAATATTAATAATGTAAATGATGAAATACAAAAAGATGAAATACAAAAAGATGAAATACAAAAAGATGAAATACAAAAAGATGAAATAAAAGAAGATGAAATACAAGAAGATGAAATACAAGAAAATGATATTAATAATAAATATGATGAAGAAGAATTAGAAGATATGTTTGATATGGATAATAATGAAGAAATAATAGAACATCAACAAATCAATATCAATAACATTGTTAATAAAACAACAAAATTAATGATTGGTGATACTGTTGAAACATTAGACTTATTATTTAACATTGATGAAAAAGAACAAAGATATGGTATTGATATTCAAACAGAAGATTTATTGAATACATTAAAAACATCATATATTGATAATAAAATTAGTGATAATGAATTATTAAAAATGGTAAATCGTTTTAAAGAATTGAGACATAATTTTTCTGTTTTTGATAAGGATGGTAATATATCAAATGTTTTAAAATTTGAATCACACCATAAACCTCTTGTTGATTTAATAAAAACAATGGAACGTAAAATATCGTGGATGATACCTGTTGTTGAACAACGTTTGTATGTTTATAATGAACACCGAATATATTACAATGAAGAATTTGATGATATTGAAATGATATTTAGAACTGATTTTGACCAACAAGTAGACTATATAAAAAATCCAAAAGATTTCCGTTCTTCTGGTGATATAAATGGATATATGATATATTTAAAAGAACTACACGATTTTTTAACACCATATTTGGAACCTTTAAATAAAGATTACTATAACATAGAATCAAAACATATTCCAATCTCTACATTAGTAGATAATGATGGTCATTTTGGTATGAATGCGATTAATAATAATAGAATTAATACAATAAAATATGGTATGCAGACGTATATTCCGTCTGAAAAGAAAAAACAATTTATTGAAATGAGAAATCCATTATTAACACATACTAAATTAACAGATGTAACAAATTCAGATAAAATACATATGAAATCATTAATATTTTTACCTTTACCTGCTATTCATTATCATAATGTATATAGTAATTCTTCAAGTATTTTAAGAAGATCCAATTTATCAATGTCTACATTTATACCATCTTTTTTTTTAAAACGTAATAAAATAATTAATGAAGATTATGTAACTGATTTTAATGAAAAAAATAACTTTACTGATATATTTAAAGATACAACTAATTATGTTATTGATGTTATACGTGATATAAGAGATATTAACGTAAATACAATATATGATAAGTATTTTAATTATATTATTCCAATGACAAAACAGTTATTTCATTTATATAAAAATCATATGAAAAATACTATGAATATTGAAAATATTATACAAGGATTGGAAATATTTGGTGTAGATAAAAAACATATAACATTTAAAACATATGAAAATTTTATTATACATATCGAAAAACAAAAGGAAAAATATTCAAAAGATAGTGATGAACTTAAAAAAGAATTTGATAATTATAGAACAAAGGTAAGAAAATCATTGGAAAGATTTTCAAGTTACTTTAATAATGATATTATTAAAAACAAGAAAGATAATGAAAAAGATTATAAGGATGTTATTAATGAAATTTTATTATTAACAAATCAAGATACTATAGATGATGAAAGCAATGAACAAAATATTGTAAAAGATATTACAATCCACGAAAAAATAAATGAAATAAGAAACTTTGATGAATTATTTTATGCAAAACTTGATTTTATAAATATGAATCTCGATTCTACCAAAAATATTACAGAATCACTTCAATACTTTGTTGAAAAAATTGAAAAATCTAAAAATAAAGACAATGATTCATGTCAAGAAGAATTTATAATTACAAAAATATATGAACAAGAGGAAGATATTGAAAATGATAATGAAAAAGATATTTATTTTGATAAACAATTCGACCATACAATATATGATTTATTAGATGTATATCGTGATGAACAAATGTCTATGGACCCTAATGAATTCAAAACTTTCTTATCTGAAAAATTAATATCTGTTAATGGTTTATCAAAAGAACAATCATTATATGACGCTGAAACTCTAACTGATGGTAAGAAGAAAGTTATTGATGGTCAATACTGTGTTCTTTCATACTTATATGATGATAAGGATAATCATCCTCAAGAAAAAGATGGGTATTATATTCAGAAATTTTCATTTTATAAAAGAATAAAGAATAAATGGATATATGATGCTAAGACAACAAAAGATAAGGAAGATTCAGCAAGTATTATAGTTGGTAGTAATAATACATTTAATTGTAACTTAAATGATAAATGTTATGACAAAAATAATAACCAAGATAATAATGATTGTTCGAACGTTGAAAATGTAACAGAAAAAAAGAAAGAAGAATTAATAAGAAATATGATGGGTGAATTTGAACATCGTTTTTATATGGAAAAAGAAGAATTAAAATTATATCTTGAGAAATTAATTATTAAAAAAGAAGAAGAAGTTCCACGTAAAACAATTATAAAACAACTTGAAATGTTGAAATATGTAAATTATTATAATAATATTTCATCGAAATATCAAGACATTGGTGAAAGACGACTTTCACCTTATGTTGATGTATTTGATATAATAATGTCAACAAGTGATTTTGTAACAAAACAAAATGAAATACTTAAATTTTCTTATATGTTTACAAGAGAACCGTCGTCAAATGAAAATAAATATTGGCGATATTGTGTAGAAACAAATTTAAAGTTAATGCCTACATTTTTACATCGTCTTGCTTACTCTTTTATTGTAACAAACAATTATCAAGAAGTTGTTGATATTATTATAAAAGAACAAGGTAAACCAAGTGATGATAATGATGCAATAGTTGATGAACATTCTGGAATGATTATAAAAATACGTGAATTTAAAGGTGATGATGAATATGATGAAAAAGGATATCGCACAAAACGTGAAGAAATGGTATTGGAAGATGGTGATAATAGTAGTAGTAGTAATGAATTGAACGAAACAGATAATAAAGAAGATGATATTGAAATTGTAAATGAAGTAATGGGAACACAAGTATTATCCAATAATAAAGAAATAAATATTGTAGAAAATGAAAATTCTTCAATTATAATGAAAATAAATGAGATTATAAAAATAATGTCCAATAAGATGATTATTAATATAAGCAAAAAAACAGAAAATTTTATTACATATTATTCATCACAAGTATTTACGTTGAATTTTGGAAATGATGTAAAAGATGATAAAGATACAATAAAATTATTATTAGTAGTAGTTTCTGTATATTTTATAGGTATACAAATGGCGAATACTAAAACACGTAAAACATACCCAGGTTGTATACTATCATTTGAAGGTTATCCTTTATATGAAGATGGTGATGATAGTGGTATAGATTATATTGCTTGTGTATTATCAAAGGTTTCGAAAGATAAATTACGAAGTTCTGTTTTTAAGCTATTAAGAACAGTAAAACAAGAATCTATTAAAACACGATTGAAAGAAATAATACAAAAATTTGTTATTACTAATTTAGATATACAATTAAAATTAGTTCAAAAACGTGAATATATTGATTCCATTCGTAGAAAAGTTGAATCAAGGCCAAAGTTTATGTTTATGCCACATATTTATCCTGTTGATATTAAAATAGTTAAAACATTACCAGCATCATTTTATGAAGAAATGAATAGTAAATTAGTTTCAAAAAGAGATAATGTATATATTTATTTGAATAAGTTAAAATCAAAAAATATTGAAATAGGTTATATATTTACAAAAATAATTAATGACCAATTAACAAAAACAAATTTATTATTAACAAGTTTTGATGAACCTTATCTTGAAAATACTTGTTGTCTTGAGAATTATTCAAAAACACACGTTCTTGATTATTTTAATAATAAAGATTCTTCTTTATTTAAGTATGCTGATATTTCAAAAACAAACACGGAATTATATGATGAATTTATTAATTCTGTTAAACCAAATATATTAGCTACAAAGAGAACACAAATATCAAATTCACCACTTATATTAAAACAATTTGATGACAAAACAATTTATACCGCTTTTATAAGTTATTGTAAATGGAATAAAACATCAAATATGTTTTCATTAAATAAAGATATTCATGATATATGTGAAATAAAAGATAATGGATTATTAAATACAAATACTATTGAAGATAAAATAGAAATATTGAAAAAATCAGGTAAACAATTAAATAATTCGATGTTGTTAGTTTTAATGAATAAAATTAATAAAATGAATATAGTGAATATTGAACCACCTACAAAAATATCTGTATCAATGGATAAATATATTGGATTCTTAGATGATAAAAAAGATGATATTGTAATTTCAAAAATTTACAATGAAGTAAAACAATTAACAAATACATTTGATATATCAATGAAAAAAAATGAACGTTTTAAAGAAAGCTATATATTTGTTTCAAAAATACAACAGGAAAATACTATAATAATAAATCGTATTAAAAGTTTTATAAATGAAAACGCATTGATATCTGGTAAAGAAGATAGAATTATAAATGATTTTATTAATAATTTTGAAAAGTATGAAACAAATAATATGTTATTATTTGATAAAGATGTATATGTAAATCAACTACAAAATTATAAAAATATTATTTACGAAATGTGCAAAGTAATACCAAAATTAATAGAAACAATGAAATTACATTATAGTGAAAATAATGAAAGTATTAGTAAAGATATTATACCACTTTATTGGAAATTATCTAATACACATACAAAAAATTTGAATAATGTAAATAAACAATATTACGAATGGATGTCATTATTATTTAAAAAAATGGACATTATTAAAATGTTTCAAAAAGTTGCGGATCGTAATATTATTTTATACACATTATCACAATTAACACCTATTATATTACCTGTTTATGAAAATAATGGTTCTATCGTTTATACTGTATTTGATGATGTAGTTATAAAACAATTATATAAATATTATATGTTAAATATTTTAAATAATTATATTGAATTTGCTCAAGAAGCTGATAATTTTACAGTAGAAAATATTGTAGAGTCAAGAACAGATATTGCTAATTTAATAAAAGATACTATAATTCATTGTAATACTATGAAATCTACTGTTAATAATAACTATGAAATTATAATGAAAAAAATATTACAAAATAAAGAAAAAGAAAAACTAAGAATTACAGAAAAACTTGAAAAGATGACTGATGAATCACGTGAAATAGAAAATGAACTTAAAAATAATAAATTAGGTAAGTGGAGTAAAGGTTTAGAAAAAGGATTAGTTCATTATGATCCAAATGTTTATGACCAAGAAATGGCAGAAATAGAAGTATATTATCAGGAAGAAATGCGCGAAAGAAATGATATATCTCATTTAGATGATGATGATAATATGGCAAGTTATGATGAATATTAATTTTTTGTATACTATATAATATATGATGAAGACATATGTTAGAAAAAATATATTATATATTTCGATAATTCTTTTTTTAATTTTATTTTATATACTTGTTGTAACAAAACCAACCTTTTTATTTGATAATGATGGTAGTGTAAAACATTTTGGTGTTGGTCATACTACCAAAACAGTGTTACCATTATGGTTTATCGCTTTATGTTTAGGAATACTTTCGTATATGATGGTATTATATTATTTAATACTGTCATAATAAACAATTATATTTATTGGTCAATAATTTCTTGTTCTATTTTTACAGGTTTATCTTTTTTATTTTTTATATAATAAGTATTTGACATTGATATAAAAACTGAACCAGCTAATATATACCAGATAAAATAAGCTACTTCCTTTTTACTCTCAATTAAATTTTCAAGTTTTTGTATTGTTTCTTTGAGATTATCAGAAATATTTTCTATATAATCATATTTTCCATTTTCAATATTACTTGATGTTCCTAACATTAATTGAAGAAAATCTTTTATGTTTTCACTATTTAGTTCATTTAATATTAAAGATCTATCTGTATATATCATTTTTAATATCTCCTTTTTATCATTTTCACTTTTGAAAATATTATTAAAAAATTATTTATAATCGAATTTGTCTTACTTTGTGAAAAATAACAACAGTAAATATATCCAAATGTATTTGAAAATGCTGTAGTTAAACCAGGAATTGTATTTACAACAATTATTGTTAATAAGAAAAATAACCAATATAATGAATTTATACCCCACATAACAAGTCCATTTTCTATTAAAGGTATTAATGTATCTATAACATAAATACTTAATACATAAACTAATATTGATACAACATTTGGTGTAAATATTGTATTACCATTATTATTATCTTTTAATACATCTGATTCTTTATTTACGAGTTTATTCTTTATTAAGAAAAATAATATAGTAATAACAAAGAATGTTGTATATTTTATATCTGTTACTTTCATATAATTAATAGATATATAATTCTATTTTTTTATATACAAATAAAACATGGAATCAAAGCCTGAAAACCCTATATTAATTGAACCGGGCGTTAGATATTTTTTAAATGCTACGTTAAATAAATGTAACAATTTAAAAAATAGATATTATAATACTGTTTTTAATGTATCTGTCACATTAGGACTTGTTTTTATTATATGTATCATTCTTTATTCAAGATATAAGGGTCGATTAACTAAAGAAGAAATTTATATAAAAGAAAAACAAAAAGAACAATATATTATGAGTAAGATTAAAAACTATCAAGATACCAGACGAAAAGAAAAACAACAAATGATAACTAATTTGCCTAAATGGTAACTATAAATATATTTATCTATTATATAATGCTCTATCATAATAATATAGTAGAAGGTGGAAGTCAAATAAATAATAAAGGAAATAATGATAATATAGATGAATATGAATATCAAGTAGATAAATTTAAAAAACATCAAGAAGATATTGAAAATGCAGTTACAAATTATTATTATATGAAATGTAAATATGAAACAAATAAAAATAAAATACGTGAAAAAAAAATTGAAATAATGAAGAAAAAGGGATACAGTAATAATAAAATTAAGAAAAAATTAGATGATTTATCTTATCCTTGTGTTAATTGTAATCGAAATGTTAATTCTATATTCATGTATAAAAATGAAAAAATAATAGCAAGATGTGGAACACAAACATCTCCTTGTAATTTAAATATATCAATATTGAAAGATCAACATATACCATATGAAAGATTATTACACGGCGATGGTCAAGGTCAGGGTATTATGACAAGAATAGATAAACTAAAAAATGATATAATACGAATGAAGTTAGATATGATATTTGAATTTACAGACATTGATAAAACTATTCAAATGTTTAAACAAACTAAAAAAAACCTTGAAATTCTTTACTCTAATTTAGATGATATAAAATTAGGATTTTTAAATATTTCAGATAAATACGATTTATATGATATTGAAAAATTAGAAGATAATAGAGACCAAATAATTGATTCTATTAAAAGAACAATACAATTATTTGAAACAACTGATGAAAATACAAAACAACAATTAAAACAAGAAAATATTTTTAAAGTTGTTGCTGATAAATATGTAAATGAATTAGGAAATTTAATATCTAATATTAATTCCTTTAAATATAATATATATATTGTAGAACCATCTAACAAAAATAATTATGAATTTATTAAAAGAAATTATATATATGTTGATACAATACAAAATAGAATTATAAAATCAAAAATAGAATCAAATATATATCGAAAAGGAGAATAAGTTATAGTAAAAATAATATTACAATATTATATGTTTGGTTTAATAAACACAAAATTATTTCTTATAAGTTTTGCTATTGGTATGTTTTTTGTTTACATAAGTGAAGTAGAACCTAAAGTCATACATATATATCCATCTCCTGATAATATAGACAAATTTATTTATAAAGATGATGCTGAAAATTGTTTTAAATTTGGTTATCAAGAAGTAAAATGTCCATTAAATCCTAAAGAAATTAATAATGTTCCAACACAATCAATAAAACAAGATGAAAATTAATATATAGGTTATATATAGTTTATATATGAATCTCAAAAAATTAATTAATTCAGAAGGTGGTAAAATATTCATGTCAATAATTTTAGGGTTAGGAATAGCAACATTATTTAAGAAAGTTTGTAAAGGAAGAAAATGTATTGTTTTCTATAAAGCTAACGCAGAAGATATTGATGATAAAACATTTAAATATGATGATAAATGTTACAAATTTAAGTTAGAAAATACACGTTGTAATAAAAAATTAAAAACTGTAAAAATAAATGATTAATTATTATAGTAAAGGCCTTTTAATAAATTGCGTCATAATTTAATTTATTAATTTAAATCATTTGTATATATGGATACTACAAGTATAAATGATTTACCCGGTGAAAATATAAAAATGAAAATTAGTGAAAAGAATCAAGATATGAATGAAATTGTTTCAGGAATACAAAGTGTAAGTGGTGGTGGTGTTATTAATCTACCATCACGCGATATACCAATTGAAGAATCAAATATATCAATGGATGCAGAAGTACAACAAAATAAAATTCCAGAATCTATTCCTGATTATATCAAAAATATTGAAACTAACGAAGAATTAATAAGTAGTATAAAAAAAGATGAAATTTCACAAGAGAAACAAATAACATTATACGACAGTATACATCGTTATGTTATTATGGCCTGTGTATTCTTTTTATTTCAACTACCATTTTTTCATAAAATGATTATGATGAAATATTTTGTTTTTGGATTAAATTCTGATGGAAATCCTAATATTAAGGGATATTTAATAAAAACATTACTTTTTGTTGCTATATGCTATTGTATTAGTGAAGGACTTGAATATATAGACCGTGTATAATTATTAATTTAAAGTCTATATAATTGTTTTGACATTTAATTATATATTAAAACATATTGAAAATATCTATTTTAATGTATTATATATAAATGCGTTTTTTTGATGTATCGTTAAGAGATGGATTACAAGCTTGCGAAAAAGTATACTCTTTAACTGAAAAAAAGAATATATTGAAAAATATTGTATATGGATATAATCCACAACATATAGAGGTTGGTAGTATAGTTTCACCAAAAGTATTACCTATGATGAAAGATTCTATCGAATTATATAAATTTGCTCAATGTAAATTTCCAAAAAAGAATTTTTATTTACTTGTACCTAATCAAAAAAATCTTGAAAAAGGTGTTCAATTCGGCGTCAGGAATTTTTCATTTATAACATCTGTATCTACCAAATTTCAGGAAAAAAATATTCGTAAAACATTAAACCAGACTAAATCTGAATTAGAAACTATGATGAATTATCTTGAAAAAACAGATAATTATGATAATAATAATGGAATTAAAAAATTATATATTTCCTGTATAAATGAATGTCCTATAGCAGGAATAATAAATGAAAAAAATATTGTTAATGAAATTATTTATTATAAAAATAATTTTAATTTTAATAACATATGTCTTTCTGATACTTGTGGGACATTACAATATAATCAATTAACCAGTATTGTAAATGAATTATTATCAAAAAATGTTTCACCAGAATTATTAAGCATTCATCTTCACGTTGATGAAAACAGTCAAGATAAAATTAATAATATTAAAAAATTTCTTTTAAATAATAATATTAATTTATTTGATGTTTCTACTTTAGAAAAATCAGGAGGATGTAGTGTAACGATTGAAAATGGAAAAACAAAAAGAAATCTTAACTATACTGATTTACTTACACAACAAAATTAAATTTTGTATGATTATAATATAGTATGATTTTTTCTTCACGTGGTGCAGGTAAAAAATTACATTTATCATCTATAATGAATCGTGAATATAATTTAAATCGTGATAATATTGTAGTTGGTTCTGGTGTTGGAAGAAGGGCTCCTGGTATTCGTGCAGCAATATGTAGACGTAGCAGTTCATCACCTTGTATTTGTAAGTTAAAACGTCCAATTGATGATAGGGGTATTGATGTTGTATTAAAAGGTGCTGTAATCAAAGGTTATATTAGAGATTCTAATATTAAAATTTACGCATTACCATCTTTAATGCCTATATTAGAAAATTCTATTATAAATAACTCTAATTTAATTGGACAGGGTATTACAAATAGCTATGGTTTTTTTGATATTAATGTTAAAATTAATAATGATGTAAAATTAATACTTATTATTTCAGATGGTGGAATAGATATAGCCACTAATACACAATCATATAAAATGAAATCTATTATTGATGTTAGTAATGGAATTCCAAATTTTAATACATTAAATGTTATAACAACAATAATAACAAACTCTGTTTTAAATGATATTTTTTCATTAGATAACGCAGAAATTATTGATACTGGAAGTGGACAAGTTGATACTTCACAAGAATTAACTACAAAAACAACATTAAATGTTAAAGATGTTATAAACGATAAATTACTTAAATTTAGAATAAATACAACACTTAATGATAATATAAATATTTATAATGATTATTTGGTAAATAATAATATTCAAATGATAGCTACAGCACAAATTGTAAATAGTATAATTGATATTGTTCATTCTTTAGATAGCACTAAATCATCTAATTATCGTGAAAAAATTGCTATAAATACATCAATTGTTTTAACAACTATATATGATATAAATACAAATAGTGATAAACTTTATATAGATACTAATAGTAGTAATAATCTTTTTAATCAAGGTGGAAATACTTTAAATGATTTATATGACAGAATATTAGATATTGCTGGAATTAATAATGATTATTTAAATAATATTCCTAATCAAGTCATAAATTATCCTTCTTTAGATATAAATAATCCTAATAATATATTTACACAAATTCAAAACAATTCTAAAATATTAATAGATGATATAGTTACTTATATCAATAGTCAAAGTATTAATATTAACATAGATTCTAATGGTAATGCTATTCGTGATGATGCCGATGATTTTGTTGAGAAAATAGAAATTACTAATAAATTAACATCAACACTTGAATTAAATGTTACACAAAGTGGAAATAATGATGGAACAGGCACAGTTAATACAACATTACCTGGCACAAATAATGCAACAGAAAATATAAATGTTAATGACATAACAACTATTATAGATGATCCATCTACTTATAATATTGACGCAACAATATCACAATTATATCCACCAGAGCCTGAACCGGAACCTGAACCAGAGCCTGAACCAGAACCAGAACCGGAACCAGAACCTGAACCAGAACCTGAGCCTGAGCCAGAACCTGAACCTGAGCCAGAACCGGAACCTGAGCCTGAGCCAGAACCTGAGCCAGAACCAGAACCGGAACCTGAACCTGAACCATTCATTGCTAAGATCGAATTTAGAACAACAAGAGGGTCATGGGCTGAATTTCATCCTGTAACACGTCAACCAAAAGATTCTACGTTTGTTGAAGTTAGAAGTAATGTTGTAATTGGTGCTATGACATTGATAGCTCAAGATGCTAATTGGAGTTTATCAGACAAGTTATATTATAAATCAAATAACCAATATAATATTCTTTATGATATAGATAGTGTTTATACAGCAGATCCATATTCGAATATACCACCATATAGACCAGTAACAAATCCAACAAGTGCGAATGGTGTAAAACAAATTAGTTTTTCAACAAGTCAAACTCAATTGGGTCTTATACCAAGTGATGAATTTACACCATTTTTTGTTGTTCAAGATAGTGATAGTAATCAGCAATTTACATTAA
>MDTG01044208.1_pt1 | contig 15214 bp, 10 predicted proteins | sample 811421 | NCBI WGS metagenome assembly MDTG01 (sample SAMN05326645, study PRJNA326480) | marine metagenome | isolation source: seawater | place: Pacific Ocean: South East | collected 2011
AACAACGCCCTTGCCATTCGGATTATCTTCCCCTCAGTCAGGGTGATTCAGGTTTCTTTCAACCTGACGGGTTTGCCAGCTTCGCTGGGCAAACAAAAATGGCAGCCCTTCGGCTGCCTTTTTAGTTTCCTGTCTGGACAATAATGATAAAAAGCGGAATAACGACAATGAAAAAAACAACGATAGCGCTGCTAAGTACTGCACTTATCGCTGGGTTGAGTGCCCAAGCAGCAGCCACCCCATCTGACGACAACACCACTGTGGATACCCTCGCAGAAACATCTAAGTATGATGTAGAAAATTGGCAAGTCACCCAGCCGCCATTCAAACTCAACGAGGTTGCCATTTCTACCAATGAAACCACTTGGTCGAGCCTTGACGTGTCCCCCAATGGCAAGTTCATGATTTTCGATATGTTGGGTGACTTATACAAAGTGGATATAAAAGGTGGCAACGCCACCCCACTCATTCAGGATTTCGCGTGGAATATTCACCCCGCAATTTCTCCTGACGGCAAGCAAGTTGCCTTTGTTTCAGACCGTGATGGGCTAAGCAATGTCTGGGTTATGGATATTGACGGTACTCATCTAAAACAAATTACCCGTGAAAAGAAAGATATTATTCATGCGCCTAAATGGAGCCCAGATGGCGAATATTTGGTAGTGACTAAAGGCATAATGTCTAGCCGCAGCATTCCAGCGGGCGAGATTTGGATGTATCACAAGTCGGGTGGAGATGGCCTTCAAATAAAAGCAAGAAACAGTGGGAAACGGGATCAGCAAAATATTGCCGACCCTGCCTTTTCTCATGATGGTCGCTACATTTACTTCACTGAAAACACCGTTCCGGGCAGCCGATTCGAATACAACCGTGACCCTCTTGAGGGCATTTTTGCTATCACCCGATACGACCGCGAAAGTGGCGACGAACGCCGATATATTAGCGGTACCGGCGGCGCCGTAGTTCCTACACCCTCGCCAGATGGCAAATACGTCGCGTTTGTTCGCAGAGTGAAAGATAAAACAGCGCTTTTTCTAAAAGACATTAAAACCGGCACTGAAACACCACTGACTTTCGCCTTAGAGCGTGACATGCAGGAAGGATTTGGTTCAGAAGGTTACTTCACTTATTTTGATTGGACGCCAGACGCATCGGCCATTGTTTATTGGAGCCGTGGTAAATTTCACATCATTAACGTCGATTCGAAAGAAACCGAAACCCTTAATGTGCATATTGATACCACAGTAAAATTTGCAGATGCACTGCGTTTCCCTGTCGATGTAGCACCGGATAACGTTGAGGTCAAAATGACCCGCTGGTCGCAGATGTCACCCAATGGAAAAAGCATTCTATTTCAAGCGCTAGGTAAGTTGTACGTACGAGATGTGAAGTCAGGTAAAGTAAAGCGTCTGACCAAACAGAACGACCACGATGAATATTACCCTCGCTATTCAAATGATGGAAAGTCTATCGTTTATACTACGTGGAACGACCAAGATTTAGGTACCGTTCGCGTGGTGTCTGCCCGTGGCGGCAAAGGCAAAGTCATTAGCGTGCAACCTGGACACTACATTGAACCGTCTTTTTCAACTGATGGTAAAAAGGTGGTTTTTCGTAAGTTTACTGGCGGCAGCTTACTTGATCCTAAGTATTCAGTGGACCCAGGAATTTATGTGGCAAACCTGAAAAATGACACAGTAGAAAAAGTGGCTGACAGCGGGTACAACGCGCACTTTGCCGGTGATAATGAACGCATATTTTTCACCGAATCGGCCGGCGGAAAAGCCTATTATGAAACGCAACTTTCAAGCGTAAATTTAAAAGGCAATGACAAACGCACTCACTTATATGGCGCAGATAAAGTAAGTGAGTACAAACTTTCACATGATAAAAAGTGGGTAGCGTTTGTGTATCAATTTAAAACTTACGTCACGCCCTTTGTGGAAAACGGTAAGAAAATCACGGTAGGGCCAAACATGACTTCGTTACCCGTGACGCAGTTGTCGAGTCGTGCGGGTGAGTATTTAACCTGGTCTGCTGACAACAGCACAGTAAGCTGGTTTAACGGCCCAACCTTATTTACGCGCTCTCTTGATGAGGCATTCGCCTTTGTTGATGGCGCGCCTGAAACGCTGCCTGACCCCGTAGCTGAAGGAATTGATTTATCCTTTACCACCAAGGCCGATAAACCTACAGGTTACACCGCCTTGATGGGGGGCAAGATAGTGACCATGCGTGATGCGGATAGCACGCAAGAAGTTATTGAAGATGGTGTGGTCCTGATAAAAGACAATCGCATTGCGGCTGTGGGCAAACGAGGCGAAGTAGACATCCCCGATAACACGTTGCAAATTGACACTCAGGGGAAAACCATCATTCCTGGTTTAATTGATGCTCACGCCCATGGCTCACAAGGGCGCAACGAGATTATTCCTCAACAAAACTGGAAACAGTACTCCAATGTGTCGTTTGGGGTGACCACCATTCACGACCCTTCCAACGACACCACAGAAATAATGGCGGCCGCCGAACTACAACGTACTGGCCATATTGTAGCGCCACGCATCTATTCTACCGGCACCATTCTGTATGGCGCTGAAGGTTTAGGTTACAAAGCCATTATTAATAATTATGAAGATGCTTACTTCCACGTAGAACGTCTTAAAGAGGCCGGTGCCATTTCTGTAAAAAGTTACAACCAACCTCGTCGCGACCAGCGCCAACAGGTTCTGTGGGCAGCGAAGAATCAAGAAATGATGGTGGTACCTGAAGGGGGCGGGAAGTTACAGCAAAACTTAACCATGTTGGTAGATGGTCACACAGGTTTAGAACACAGCCTTCCTATTGAAAAGGGGTACAGTGACGTAACCCAATTGTGGAAAGCCACGAAGTTTGGTTACACACCGACCTTCGTGGTGTCGTACGGCGGCATGATGGGAGAAGAATATTGGTATGATAAAACAGAAGTGTGGAAAAACCCTCGCCTTCTCCGTTATACCCCCAGCACGGTGTTAGATAAGCGTGCTATTCGCCGGCCCACTGCACCGGAAAGTCAATACAACCACCAAAACGTGGCCCGTTACGCAAAAACCTTACGAGATAATGGTGTAAGTGTGCACATTGGTGCTCATGGACAGCGTGAAGGCTTAGCCGCACACTGGGAGTTGTGGATAATGCAACAAGGTGGCTTCACTCCTTGGGAGGCCCTACGCGGCGGCACCATTGATGGTGCAAAACACCTTGGGATGAGCAAAGACATTGGTAGCATTGAAACGGGCAAGCTCGCTGACTTGGTGGTTATTGATGGCGACGTACTTAGCGACATTAGAAAAAGTGAATTTGTTGAATATACGGTGCTTAATGGCCGAGTTTATGAGTCTGCAACCATGAACGAGGTAGGCAGTAAGAAAAAACGTAAGCCATTTTTCTTTGAACAAGACAACGCCACTTTTATGCCACAACAAACTGCCGATGAAGTTGAAGCAAAAGCCCATCATTATCACTGGGAACACTAACCCCCTAACCCCAGTGAAAGCTGTTTATAAATTAGAGGTTAACCCCTAATAGCCGAAAAGCCAGCGCGCAAAGGAAAACGCTCTTTTGAACGCTGGCTTTTTTTATTGGCTTATATGTTGCGGCCATACTGTTCGTGTGACGATACCCAATCGGAAGAACTAATGGCGGAGGCGAGAGAGATTTCACCTGCTAGCACAACAGAGGCCACTATTTCTGCAAGCTTATGCACCTTTCCTTTGCCATAGCAATCGATAAGTTCAAGGCATTCTCTTTGCGTCCCTATACCTGTGCCGCCTCCGTAGGTGGCAACAATTAATGAGGGAATGGTAATAGACACATAGAGGTCGCCTTCATCAGTAAGCTCGGAATACATCATGGACGCTGATGACTCACTGACATTCGCCACGTCCTGACCCGTGGCAATAAACATCGCTGTAATGCCATTCGGGGAGTGTAAACCAGTATTGTTGACACCAGAAAGGAACGATCCCACGCCAGCAACCCGTCCGTGATAATCAATTTGTTTAGGGTCTACCCGCATAACTTGCAACAAATGCTCACGTTTAATCGTGGCTTCTGCCGTGACTCGCTTGCCTCGAGTTCGCATGATGTTAATTTGTGACGCTTTTTTATCAGTGGCGAAATTAGATTCTAAGTAAAAATTTTTAATCCCTTCGTAATTATCTAAAATCCATCCACAGGCAGCAAAGGTTGCTCGGCCTACCATGTTTTGCCCTGCGGCATCACCGGTTTTATAGTTAAACCGTAAAAAGGCAAATTTATTTGATAGGAAGTGGTCAACATAAGTGAGTTTGGCAATGCTGGATGTTGCTTCAGCTTCCTCTCTTATTTTATCCATGTTCTGTTTAACCCAAGCGACAAAATCTCTCGCGCCTCGGGCATTTTCAAAAATAAAAACCGGGGCTCGTTGCATGGCATCATCCACCACGGTTGCGGTTACGCCACCACTCATATTAAGCAACTTCATTCCGCGGTTATACGACGCCACCAGCGTACCTTCCGTTGTAGCCAAAGGAACAACGAAGTCTCCTTTGGCATGTTCGCCGTGAATAGTTAACGGCCCAGCAATCCCGATAGGCACTTGAGCCACGCCAATGAAGTGCTCGATATTCCCCTTTAATTCATTAGGATCGATGGAGTATTTAGCCACATGATTGAGTTTATTACCGGTAGCGCTCTCAAAATAGGCTTGACGAGCCTGAATCATGGCGCTGCCATAATCATCTAAGTCATCTCGTGGAATGTGGCCACCGCGCTTGGTGGCTTCAGTAATGTTATCTTCAACTTCAAATTTAAGCTTGCCAAACGGTGACGCTGAAAAACAAATACCTAATTTCCTTTCTTCAGGGCTAACTGCTTGGTCGAGAGCCACATGCACCGTGATGGTTTGCCGCAACGAAAAAGGCATGCCTTTATTCTTGTGCAATTCCTCCACCGAAATGTGGCTGTCTTTCGACGTTTGTAAGGTTATTCTATGGGTTGCTACTTTTTCACCATCCAACGATATCCATTTTAATTCTTTTAACGTGGCATCTTTCAACCGATTTTTTAAAGCAAACGAAATTCCCTTTTCTGTTTTAGTAAGACTGCCATGGGTATACAACTGTTTTAATAAAATACTCGGTACAAACATGTGAATTCCTATTTCAAAAGTCGGTGGGTAATATTTTTATCAGTGTGCTTAATTTTTTATAGCACAAACTTCGTACAGTACCGTTGCACTTTTTCAATTTCATTGCACTTCCTCAACATTTAAATTTGGGACGAAGCATTAAAAAATGCGCCAACGCCAGGCTATACCTCCCCTCCAAAGACGCTGACTTAAGTTAGGTCACCCGCTATTTTCACATCCATTATGCTTTTCAACGTCAACGAAAAACCTGACCACTTTGGATATTCAGTTCAACAACAAGTAAGCAACGCCCACCGGCTCGCTATGGTTCATTGGCCACTAAGGAAGTGGCAGCTGAATATCACTTTTTTAGGAGCAACGCATGAGAAAAGGTTTATTCCGCCAGCAAGCTTTACGTTATCAAAGGTCGCCGATTGAAGGTACCTTATTGATGACACCAAAGCCTGCCTATGTTTGGTTTACCTTTTTCCTGATTTTTTGGTTGCTCGCGATTGGCGTTTTCTTGAGTACCAGCAGTTACGCGAGAAAAACCACAGTGTCAGGTTGGCTGTCTCCTTCAGAGGGTGTTGAAAAAATTTATGCCGAGCCAAGAAAAGGGCGAGTGTCGGCGGTATTTGTTGAAGAAGGTCAACAGGTGCAACAAGGCAATGCACTATTAAGCATCGATTATGGCGTGCAACACACACAGGGGAAAAGCATAGAAGGGAAACAGCAAGAAGAACTAGATAAAAAGCTGTCTCGATTATCGGAAAGTTTACGCTTGCGCACCCAACAATTCAGCCGTGAAAATGCGCAGTTAGTTCAAGCATTAGAACATGCGAACATTGATAAGCGAGCATTAAGCAGCTTAAGTGACTTAGCGTATCAAGGCTATCAACTTGCCTCCCATCAATTAGAAGCCCAAACCGCGCTGATTGCTAGTGCCAGCATAAGCCGTGCTGAATACCAACAAGCCAAGCTTGCGGTTATTCAGGCCAAACAGCAGTGGCAACAGGCCATTCGCGAAGTCAAACTTAAACAAGCCGACATTCATCGCTTAGAGTATCAATTAGCGGAACTGCCACAAGCCTATAGCAGGGACATTGTGGTAATTGAAAACCAAATAAGCGACCTTAATAGTCAGCGCTTAACCTTAACAAAGGCTGCTTCTCACACCCTTTACGCCAGTCGAGATGGCGTGGTGTCTGCACTTCAGGCCTACCCTGGTTTGAATATACAACAAGGGTATCCACTACTTAGTATTACGCCTCTCCACGCTCAGATTGAAGCCACCTTACTGGTGCCGGTGAGCGCGGCGGGCTTTATTGAAGAAGGCCAAGCATTAGCCATTCGTTACGACGCCTTTCCCCATCAAAAATTTGGTATTCAAGAAGGCAGCATATTAAGCGTGTCCCAAGCCTTAGTATTGCCTGGCGAATGGAGCCATGCTCCGGTGCCAATGAAAGAGCCTGCCTATTTAGTAAAAGCAGCGATTGCCCGCTCTACCATAGAAGCGTATGGCAGGTCTGTACCTTTACGCACAGGCATGACATTTTCGGCGGATGTGTCCCTAAGCCAACGTAGCTTACTCGAGTGGTTACTGGAACCTGTTTACAGCATAACAGGGAGACTGTAGCCGTGCATTTAAATACCCTGCGTTTCTCCACCCGAAAATCTACGCCCTTGGTTCTGCAATCAGAAGCCGCGGAATGTGGACTGGCCTGCATTGCAATGATAGCGCAGCACTACGGTGACAGCCGAGACATGACCCAGCTTCGGCAACATACCTCTGTGTCGCTGCGGGGGGTGACTCTCATGGACGTAATGCACATTGCCGATGATTTAGGCTTGCAAAGTCGGGCACTAAAAATTGAGTTGAACGAGCTGACTCAGTTCCGCTGCCCCGCCATTTTACATTGGGATATGCAGCATTTTGTGGTGCTCACACGCTGCACCAATACTACCATTACCATTCACGACCCCGCTTACGGCAAACGCACGCTTTCCATAAAAGAAGCTAGCGATCACGTAACAGGGGTTGCATTAGAAGTGACCCCCAGCGACACCTTTAAACCCGTAACGTCCGCACCGACATTATCGCTAAGGGATTTTTTCTCGCGCACCCTGGGATTTAAGCGAAACTTGCTCACTTTATTGGCCCTGTCCATTGTCATACAAGTGTTTTCTCTTGCCTCTCCCTATTACATGCAAACCGTTATAGATGACGTTTTGTTGCGCAACAATACCGCCTTGTTGGTTGCACTTGCAGTGGGGTTTGGCCTGCTTTTGTTGATGGACGTAATCACCAATATTGTCCGTCGTTTTCTCATACTGACCCTTTCAACCCGCTTGCAATTGCAACTCACTGCCTCAGTGTTTAAGCATTTGCTGTCTCTGCCCCTTGATTATTTCGCCAAACGTCACGTAGGTGACCTAGTGTCTCGATTTGGATCGCTTGCCAATATTCGCGAGTTTCTTACCACCAGCTTAGTCACTGCCCTTTTAGATGGATTAATGGCCGTTATCACCCTAGCAGTTATGGCAGTGTATTCAACTACGCTGACCTGGGTAGTACTGGGCGTCATGACCATTTATTTAACCTTACGCATTGCCTTGTTGCCTTTAATGCAGCGCTTAACGACGGAACGAATCTCATTGGCGGCCACCGAGCAAAGTCACTTTATGGAAAGCATGCGTGGCATCTTACCTATTCGTGTTTACCAACAAGAAGTTAAACGCCATGGCCAATGGCAGAATAAGCTGGTAGCCACCTTGAACAAAGATGTGAACTTAGGAAAAGTAGGAGTGGGTAACGCGGCGGCAAATCAACTCTTATTTGGAATAGAAAATATTGTGGTGGTGTATATTGCCGCGTCCATGGTCATGGACAATGCCATGACCATTGGCATGATGCTCGCCTTTATCGCTTACAAAACTCGCTTTAGCAGTGCCCTGGACAACTTAGTCAATACCTTTATTGAGCTCAATATGCTTGGCGTTCACCTTTCTCGATTGAGTGACATTGTCTTTACCGCACCAGACAAGCGCCCTTTGGTTCACGATACGCCAACTGCCCCCCATTCAGACACCACTCACAGCGCCACCTCTAATAAACACGTGATAACAGAAAATCTTGCGTATCGATATGGGGATCATTGCCCCACAGTGTTTGAAAACATAAACCTAACCGTAAATAGGGGAGAGTTTATTGCCATTGTGGGCGCGAGTGGGAGCGGCAAAAGTACCTTTTTGAAATGTTTAATGGGGCTTTATGCACCGTCATCGGGCGCAGTAGAGCATATTGGTTCGCCCCGTCGCCCAAGGGTGGCATCCGTTTTACAAGAAGACATGTGTTTAAGTGGCACCATTGCAGACAACATAAGTTGCTTTGATGAAAACGTGGATCATAAGCGACTGTTTGACGTGGCGCAGCTCGCTTGCATCCACAATGAAATTACTGCGATGCCTATGCAATACCACACCCTTGTTGGTGATATGGGTAGTAGTTTAAGCGGCGGTCAAAAGCAACGTTTGTTACTTGCCAGAGCCCTTTACCAGCAGCCAGACATTCTTTTTTTAGATGAAGCGAGTAGCCACCTTGACGTAGAGAACGAGCGCCACATAAACCGCCACCTCAAAGCGTTAAATATCACTCGGATAATGGTTGCCCATCGTCCCCAAACGATTGCGCAAGCCGATACCGTTTACCAATTATCCCAAGGAAATTTACACCGATTAGAACCAACCCCCACCACAAATACAGTCGCCAACAATGCACTACAAAACAGCACCGGAGAAACACGATGAAGGAAGTAAGAGAACCCAGAAAAGCCATTATTAATGCTATGCCTATCTACACGATGGCTCACACAAACCCTGCGCTGACACACGCAATCAGCTCTTTATCTCGCCGCGAGATTGAAGTGGCCACCAAGCTTTTAGAAGGCTTACCCAACAAAAAAATTGCCGTTGAATTATTTATTAGCGAGCGAACGGTTAAATTTCACTGCGCCAATATATACAAAAAGCTCAACATCAATAGCCGTACTGCGCTTATCGCAGCTTGCTTTAAAACGTTTTATCAACTTGGCGAGGCCTAAACCCTAGCCTATTTACTTTTAACACTCACTAATAAGGAGACAATCATGAACCATTCAAACACAACGGGCATGCAAGTGCTTAACGAAGCCAGCATTCAACAAGTGAGCGGAGGATATACCCGCGCGGTAGGCGTAGCTAACGTCAACCCTCCCCTTTTTGTGGTTACCTACCCGGTAACCCACATTTATGACAGGGATTCCCGCCATGGCAGTGGCTACTTTTTTGACAAAAACCTGTGAGCTGAAGGAGGTTAAGTTGTCCTCCATGTTATATTTTACCTAGGAATCTCTATGCAAATTGCATTACTTGGAAGTGAAAACGAGCCACAGGTAATCCATGTGGCTAGTGCATTAAAATCAGAAGGACATGAGCCTATCATCGTTAATACTCAATATTTTGGAAAACATTGGCAGCTTACCTACGACCCCGATTTCCATGACGGTCTACTGCATTTTTTAGACAGTTATCCCCTTGATAATAACCGCATGACCTTATCAGAAGTGCATGCAGTTTACTGGCATCAATACCTCCCGCCGGCAATGCCCCATGAAGATCCTAAACAAGCACAATGGATTGATCAGGAAGTTACCAGCGCTTTGCTATGCTGGTTTAACTTTAGCGACATTAAGTGGGTAAACGGCATCTCAGCCATTCGTGCACACCAATGCAAACCGTCTCAAATGCAGGTGGCTGCGCACTTAGGTGCCCATTTGCCCTATACCTTTGTGGGCAACTCTGAAATTGCCGCCTTTCAATTTTGCAACAACATGGGAGAGGTCATTTACAAACCCATTAGAGGGGGGGAAACCACACACTTTTTACACAAAGGGACACAACTTAGACATCAGTTGTCGCAACTTTTACTCTCTCGCCCTGTTATGTTGCAAGCGTATGTACCGGGAATAAATATACGCAGTTATGTCTTTGGCGATGAAGTGTTAAGTGTGCAAATAGAAAGTCATGATACGCAAACTGCTGAAAGCCAGCACCATAAGCCCCTTATCGTCATCACGCCGGCAGATATTCAACGGCTATGCGTGGCTATTTGTAAAGGCTTAGATATGCATTGGTGCACTATCAACTGGCGTAAAACAGCCAAAGGAGACTACTTCTTTTTAGATGCTGATCCCTGCCCTGACTTTCTCACGATTGAGAATCAAACCGGCATGGATATGACAGGGCGACTTATTAAGGTACTGACTCAATAAGCCCCCCTGCTAGAGGCCGCTTGTTGCGGTTTATCTTGTTACTACAAGATAAAGCGGGATAAATCTTCGTTATCAACCAAGCTTTCTAAATGACTATTTACATAGTCAGCGTCGATAACGAATGACTCTCCGCTTTTTTCTGATGCATCAAAAGAAATGTCTTCCATGAGGCGCTCTAATACAGTGTGTAAACGACGTGCACCAATGTTTTCGGTGCGCTCGTTCACCTGCCATGCCGCTTCAGCAATGCGCTGAATACCTGATTCAGCGAATTCTACATCTACCCCTTCTGTCTTCATCAGCGCCTTGTACTGGGCCGTTAGCGACGCATTAGGTTCGGTAAGAATACGGGTGAAATCTCCAACCTTCAGCGCAGATAACTCCACGCGAATGGGCAAGCGCCCCTGCAGTTCAGGAATAAGATCTGATGGCTTGCTCATTTGGAATGCACCAGAAGCAATAAACAAAATGTGGTCTGTTTTAACCATTCCATGCTTCGTTGAAACCGTTGAGCCCTCGACTAAAGGCAGTAAGTCGCGCTGCACACCTTCGCGAGAAACATCACCCGAGGTATTGCCTTCTCGCTTACAGATTTTATCGATTTCATCCACAAACACAATGCCGTGTTGCTCTACTGATTCAATGGCTTTTTCTTTCAAGTCTTCTTGATTCACAAGGCGAGCAGCTTCTTCTTCAATCAAAAGCTTGAACGCATCCTTAATCTTCAGCTTTTTCTTTTTGCTTTGTGAGCCAGACAGGTTTTGGAACATGCCTTGAAGCTGGTTGGTCATTTCTTCCATGCCCGGCGGCGCCATAATTTCTACGCCTACTTGAGGCAAAGCAATATCAATTTCAATTTCTTTGTCGTCGAGTTCGCCCTGACGTAGCTTCTTGCGAAACGCTTGGCGTGTGCCGCGATCTTCCACTTCCTCTTTTTTGCCCCATGCATCTTCAGGCGGGGGGATCAACACATCAAGAATGCGATCTTCCGCGGCTTCTTCGGCGCGAAACTTCACTTTTTTCATTTCGTTTTCTTTGGTCATCTTAACGGCAATATCAGCAAGATCACGAATGATGGTTTCTACTTCTTTCCCTACATAGCCTACTTCGGTGAACTTCGTGGCTTCAACCTTAATGAAAGGCGCATTCGCGAGTTTTGCTAATCGACGAGCTATCTCGGTTTTACCCACACCAGTGGGGCCAATCATCAATATGTTTTTAGGCGTCACTTCTTGACGAAGCTCTGGCTCAAGTTGCATACGACGCCACCGGTTTCGCAGCGCGATAGAGACCGCACGTTTGGCATCTTGCTGACCGATTATATGACGGTCCAGTTCATGAACAATTTCTCTTGGTGTCATTTCAGACATGCATAAACCCTTTTCATTTGGTGTTTGTGTTACACAAACATAGGTGAAGGCGTTGGTTCGCTTTCACTTAGTAATCAAGTACATCTATCGTTTGGCTGTGATTGGTGAATACACAGATGTCGCCCGCAATGGTCAAACTTTTCTCGGCAATGTCTTTTGCACTTAGTTCAGTATTGTCTAATAGTGCGGTTGCGGCCGCTTGGGCATAGTTTCCACCAGAACCAATCGCTATCAAGTCTTGCTCCGGTTGCACTACATCACCATTACCCGTAATGATGAAAGAAGCCGTTTCGTCTGCCACGGCAAGTAGGGCTTCAAGTTTCCTTAGCATTCGGTCAGTTCGCCAATCTTTCGCTAATTCTACCGCTGCCTTGGTTAAATGCCCTTGGTGTGCTTCAAGCTTAGCCTCAAAACGCTCAAAAAGCGTAAAGGCGTCAGCTGTACCACCCGCAAAGCCCGCTAATATTTTATCGTGGTATAAGCGACGCACTTTTCGGGCGTTACCTTTCATCACTGTATTACCCAGTGCCACCTGGCCATCACCAGCCATCACTACTTGATTTCCACGTCGTACAGATACAATCGTTGTCACGTTTATTCCCCGTTTCTCTGGGTGCGCCAGCCTAGAAAAGATTCAAATTGGCTAACACATATAAATCCAATAATTCATAAGTGGGGGATGGCTGGGTAATTTCAAGGGGGAAAGACACGAGGATTAAACCCAGGCTTGTGGCCGAATTCGGTCACAAGCCTTGGCAGTAAGAAGGGTTATAAATTCCAGTACCAGATTTGACAGGTCGCAATATTGACTTTGCGTAAGCTGTGTTTGGCTTTTTCAGCGTCGCGTTTTGACTCGTATGGCCCCAAGATAACGCGGAACCAATCACCGTTACTACCACTACTGTGTCGAATGAGTGCTTCAAGCCCTTGAAACGCAATTTTCGCTTTCATTTCTTCCGCCTGTGCTCGTGTTCTAAATGACGCGCATTGCATTAAATAGCGTTTGTCCGATTTTTCTTGTGCTTCCACGTCAACTTCAACTTCATACCCTGGCAAAGTACGAATATATTCCCATTCTTCTTCTGGCAATTCAGGTAAGGCTTCTTCGGTGGGCGCAACGGGACGCGCTATTTCTGTATCAACTTCAGTGCTAGCGTTGTCTTTAATTGACCATAAGAACACGCCAAACCCTATAAGCAGCACCACCACAATAACGAGGCGTACGATAGGAAACGAGGCGACAGCACCTTGTTTAGATTGTTTAACCTGCTTGCGCTGGTTATTTTTATTGTTGGGTTTCTTCTTTTGTGGCGGTCGGCCACGAGAGACATAATCGCGTTGAGCCATGGGTGGCAGATTTCCTACTTCTTATGGTTTTATCGTTATCGTAAAAGGGTGATGCACGCAACACGGCCGGGCTAAGGGTTACGTGTGTACCTTTGCACACGAAGTTTATCGCAAACACCACTTGGGTGCTAACTGAAATCGGTAGGATCAATATCCACCGACCAACGCACTTTAGCCGCATCAGGTAGTGCCTGCATATAAGGCAGTGCCACCCGTAAGCCATGATGAAGCGGGCCGCGCTTTTCATTGCTACACACTAACATAAACCGGTAACGCCCTTGTCGCTTTTCCATTAAACAAGGAAATGGACCCGCCACACTGGGGCTGGTAGACCCTGACGGCATGAGAATGTGCTTACATTGCTGTAAAAAACGAAAGACTAACGCGCTGTCTGTGGCTTCCGCACGAATGACAATTTGACTAATATAAGGCGGCAAACCTGCTGCCTTTCTTTCCATTAATGCATGGCGAGCAAAGTGGGCATAGCCATTGTTGACCAAATCTTGCAACAACGGATGATGAGGGTTGTGGGTTTGTAACCACATTTCTCCGGGTTTACTGGCTCTTCCCGCTCGCCCCGCTAACTGGGTAACCAATTGCGCTAACTTTTCTGCGGCTCTAAAATCGGCACTGAACAAGGCCCCGTCACAATCGAGAACCACCACCAGTGTCACGTGAGGAAAATGGTGGCCTTTCGATAAAATTTGAGTGCCAACGAGTAACTGGTATTCACGATTATTAATAGCATCTAGGGCGGTGTGTAATTTGTCTTTTCCCCTTATGGTATCGCTGTCTATTCGCACTTGTTTGGCGTCGGGGAAAAGCGTTTCAAGGCCCTTTTCTACTTGCTCTGTGCCGGTGCCTGCTGTGACTAATTCCGTACTGTGACACGCTTCACAATGACGTGGAATGGCTCTGGTTGCTGCACAGTGGTGACATTGCAATCGATTTTGCGATTTATGCACCGTATAGGGTTTATCGCAACGCTTACAGGTAACGGTTTCCCCGCAGTGATGGCATAACATGGCAGGCGCATAACCTCGACGATTAACAAAAACCAGAATTTGGTTTCCTGCATTAACGTGTTGGCGCATCAGTGTCAGCATGCCTTCGGTAATGCCATAATGAACAGGTTGGTCTCGGGCATCGAGTAAATGTTGTTGCGTACGTTGAGCGCCACCCGCGCGTTGGGTGAGTTGCAGGTGAGTATAACGGCCAGAAAGGGCATTATTGAGGGTTTCCAGTGCCGGTGTGGCACTTCCCAGCAGTAAGGGAATGTTTTCTTCTTTCGCCCTGACGGCGGCTAAATCTCGGGCGTGATACCGTAATCCATCTTGCTGTTTAAAAGATTCATCATGCTCTTCGTCGACAATAATCATGCCCAAGGCTTTAAACGGTGTAAAAATAGCAGAGCGGGTGCCAATAATAATGCCTAGCTCACCGGCTTTCGCCCGCTGCCATACTAACAACCTTGCCGAATCTGTGAGTTGAGAATGAAGTACCCCCACGGCAATGGAAAAACGTTTTTCAAAACGCGCCACCGTTTGTGGTGTCAGCCCAATTTCGGGCACCAAAATAAGCACTTGCTGCTTTGCGGCCAATAAGGGCGCAATAGCCTGTAAATACACTTCGGTTTTGCCACTGCCGGTGACACCTTCTAGCAAACTAATCACAAAACGATGGTGTTGTTGGTTTAGTGCAGCAATGGCTACCGCTTGTTCCTTGTCAGGTACCGGTGTCGCACTTACCTTTAAATGAGACACATAATCAAAGGGTGTAAACGAAGGCATTACCTCTTTCATTTCCACCAACCCTTTTTCGATTAGGGCTTTTACCCCAGTGGGCGAAAACGCTTTTCTCGCTTCTGTGGCTATCATGGGTGATTTTTTCAGCGCGTCTAAACAGGCAAGTTGTTTTGGTGCCCGCTGCAACTTCGCCTGTTCACACATGTACCCGTCTTCTGTTGCAAAGAGGTAAGCCTGTTTGGATGGCTGCGCCGATTCGCCTTTGCGCAGCAACACGGGCAGCATGGCATGCAG
>MDTG01080542.1_pt1 | contig 15214 bp, 14 predicted proteins | sample 811421 | NCBI WGS metagenome assembly MDTG01 (sample SAMN05326645, study PRJNA326480) | marine metagenome | isolation source: seawater | place: Pacific Ocean: South East | collected 2011
CCTGTCTTAGGATTATTTTCAAAAGGATAGACTTCTGGATATGATTGTCTCAAACAATAATCTGACCAGCATGGACTATTTGAGAAAGTTGTGGTAAAGTTATCTGAACTAGGATCTTTATGTAATTGCATATCTGGTTTAAATTCCATTACCCATTTGTCCGGCTTATCATTTTTAGAAAACCCATTTAAATTACCATCCCAAGATCCATGAATATATAAATCAAATGAAATAAAAATATAATCGTGATCTCCCACATCCTCCAAAAAAAGGGTAAATCCATCATTATTAAAATCACCAATAACATTTGTATTATTAAATGACATTATGTCCCCACCGTCAATCGAGTTCAAGTCTAAATTTTCAAAATCATTTTCATAAACCAACTCATTTCTAACCATCTCAGGATAAGAACAGGAAACTATGACAAAGACAGCAATAAAAATTTGTAGTAAATTAATTTTTGAAAATTTATTCATGATTGCTTAAATATGACAAGCAAATTTATGTTCTTTTTTATTTAATTCTTCAAAAGATAAGCTTCTAAAATAGTTTAAAGTATTTTCTAATCCTTTTTTTCTTGAAACCTTAGGTTTCCAATTCAAAATATTCATTGCTTTTGTGATATCCGGTTTTCTTTTAACAGGATCATTAATTGGAAGTGGTTTAAAAATGATTTTATTATTATTTCCACCTAGAGATATAATTTCATTTGCAAAGTCAATTAGAGCAATCTCTTCAGGATTTCCTATGTTCATTGGCTTAGTATACTTTGAATGTAGTAGCTTGTATATTCCTTCAATCATATCATCGATATAACAAAAGGACCTTGTTTGAGAACCATCTCCAAATACTGTTAAGCTTTCTCCTCTTAAAACTTGACCCATAAAGGCTGGGATTGCTCTACCATCATTTACTCTCATTCTTGAGCCATATGTATTAAATATTCTTGCTATTCGAATATCTAGCCCATGATAGGTGTGGTAGGCGGTAGTTAGTGCCTCTTGAAACCGTTTAGCCTCATCATAAACTCCTCTGGGACCAACAGGGTTAACATTACCGCAATATTCTTCATTTTGAGGGTGTTCTAATGGATCTCCGTATACTTCTGAAGTGGAAGCAATCAAAATACGTGCTTTATTCTTTAATGACATCTTTAATACATTCTCAGTGCCTAAAGACCCCACTCTTAGAGTTTCCAGTGGAATTTGCAAATAGTCAATTGGACTAGCTGGAGAAGCAAAATGAAGGACATAATCTATAGGATCATCAATTACAAAATCATTGGTGATATCAATTTTTCTAAATTCAAAATCAGAATTTGACTCTAGGTGAGAAAGATTCTTAAGGTTTCCAGTAATCAGGTTATCAATGGCTAGGACTTTATAGTTTTTAGAAATAAAAAGATCACATAAATGTGATCCTAAAAAACCTGCAGCACCAGTGATTAAAACTTTTTTTTTCATTTAATAAATACGCTTTCAAAAATAAGTTTTTTATTTTAAATAAAATCGAGTACTTTTGTTACTTAATATATGTTAGATTCATTAATTACATCAAAAACTAGATTACGACTTTTAATAAAGTTTTTTTTAAACATCGCAAATAAAGGATATTTAAATGGTTTGGCAAATGAGTTTGGTGAATCAACCAATTCAATTAGAAAAGAGTTAAACAATTTGTCTTCTGCAGGTTATTTAGAAAAGTATAGTGAAAACAATAAGGTAGTTTATAAGGCCAATGCTGCACACCCTTTATTTAAGATTATTCAAAGAATAGTGAAAAAACACTTGGGTATTGAGGAGATTCTAGAGACTGTGTTAAAGCGAATTGGAGAAGTAAAAAAAATTATGATTCTTGGTGATTATGCTGAAGGGATAGATAGTGGACATATTGAAATACTGATAGTTGGGGATAATATTAGTGAAGAATATCTTAAAGAATTTACTCCAAAAATTGAAAAAAAAATAAAAAGGAAAGTAAGTTTTTTTGTTTCAAATTCGAGTTTGAAACAAAAGACTTTGACTATTTTTGAAGCATAAAATATAAATCTAAATTATTGAAAAAATAATTGTGATTACGGCGGCGAAGCCGTGAATTTAAATAAAAGTTAAAATGAGTAAAACTAAGGTAGGAGTTATTGGAAATGGTTTTGTTGGAGAAGCAATTTCTTTTGCTTTTTCGTCTGTAGCTGACATGTATATATACGATACAGATCCATTAAGATGTTTAAATAATATTGAATCTGTACATGATTGTGATTTTGTATTCGTATGTGTACCCACTCCGATGTATGAGGATGGATCACAAGATTTATCATATGTTGAAAGTGCCTTTAAAAAGGCTAATAATATACCAATATATATATTAAAATCAACTGTTTTACCCGGAACCACGGAAATGCTCTCAAAAAATTATCCAAATTTTAAAATTATATTTTCACCCGAATTTTTGACTGAAAGAACAGCAAAGTTGGATATGTTGACTCAATCCAGAATTATCTTGGGTGGAGAGTTATCGCTCACTGAAAAAGCAAAAGCCTTATTTAATGAGAGGTTTAAAATTAAAAATATAATTCAAACAGATTCAAAAACAGCAGAGCTAACAAAATATATGAACAATACTTTTTTTGCCACTAAAGTTAGCATCATGAATGAGTTTAAACTTTTGTGCGATAAAATTGGTGCTAATTGGGAACATGCTTTAAAAGGTTTTGTTTCTGATGGTAGAATTGGAGACAGTCATTTAAATGTTCCTGGGCATGATGGAAAGCTTGGTTATGGAGGAACCTGTTTTCCTAAAGATGTTAATGCCCTTTTATCTTTCTCAAAAAAACATGGTATAGAATTAAACTCTATTGCTGGCGGCTGGGCTACAAACCTTAAAGTCAGATCAGTGAAAGATTGGGAAAAAAAAGAAGGAAGATCTGTGAGTTATAAAAAAAAATAAAATGACTTATCATCATAGTCAAAAAAATGTAACATAGTGATAACAAAAGGAACTAAAATATACATCGCTGGGCACAAAGGGATGGTAGGTTCTGCTATATGGAGAGCACTAGATAATAAGGGATATACGAATTTATTAGGAAAAACAATTGCTGAACTTGATCTCAGGAACCAAGAGGCAGTCACTTATTTTTTTAAAAAAGAACAACCTGAAATAGTTATTGATGCTGCGGCAAAAGTTGGAGGTATTATGGCGAATAATAATTTTCCATATCAATTTTTGATGGAAAACATGCAAATTCAAAATAATCTTATAGATAGTGCTCATAAATTAGGAATTAGAAAATTTATTTTTTTAGGTAGCTCTTGTATCTACCCAAAGTTTGCTCAACAGCCGCTAAAAGAAGAATACCTACTAACAAATTCTTTAGAGCCTACCAATGAGTGGTATGCCATTGCAAAAATTACAGGAGTAAAAGCATGCCAAGCGATACGTAAACAATATAATAAAGACTATATTAGTTTAATGCCTACCAACCTGTATGGATCTTTTGATAATTTTGACTTGAAATCATCGCATGTATTGCCAGCTATGCTACGTAAATTTCATGAGGCTAAAATAAATAGTCATTCTGATGTAATGCTGTGGGGTAGTGGAGCACCGATGCGAGAGTTTTTATTTGTTGATGACTTAGCAGAGGCAGTTGTGTTTGCTTTAGAAAATAATTTGCCTGAATATTTGTATAATGTAGGTACCGGAAAAGATATCACCATTAAAAAACTTGCAGAAACAGTTCAAAAAGTTACAGGTCACAAAGGAAATGTTTTATGGGACACCAACAAGCCTGATGGTACGCCTAGAAAGCTAATGGATGTTTCAAAAATGAAAGAGATCGGATGGGAATATTCTACCGAATTAGAAGATGGTATACAAAAAACCTATTTGTGGTTTTTAGAAAATATAGATACTATAAAAAAAGTGAAAATGTAAATTCATCTGATGAAATTTCTTTTATAAAGACAGCTATGGTTGCAGAAAAAAACAACAAATAACGAACAATTAAAATAAAATGAAAATTGCATTAATTACAGGTATTACTGGCCAAGATGGATCCTATTTAGCAGAACTATTGTTAGAAAAAGGTTATGAAGTGCATGGAATAAAAAGAAGGTCTTCTTCATTAAATACAGACCGCATAGATCATTTGTATCAAGATCCACATCATCCGAATAGAAGATTAAAACTTCATTATGGAGATTTATCTGACGCGATAAATCTGACCAAAATTATTGCAGAATGTCAACCCGATGAGATTTACAATTTAGGAGCTATGTCACATGTTAAGGTATCTTTTGATATTCCGGAGTATGTTGGTAACATAGATGGTTTAGGGACATTACGTATTCTGGAAGCGGTTCGTTTACTCAGATTAGAAAAGAAAACTAAGATTTACCAAGCTTCCACTTCAGAATTGTATGGTGGAATTGCAGGTAATAAAAATGATAAAGGATTCTATGATGAAAATTCAACTTTCTATCCAAGATCGCCGTATGGTGTTGCTAAAATTTATGGTTTTTGGATCACTAAAAACTATAGAGAAGCATACAACATGTTTGCCTGTAATGGGATATTGTTTAATCATGAATCCCCAAGAAGAGGAGAAACATTTGTTACAAGGAAAATTACAAGGGCTGCTGCAAGAATAGCTTTAGGCTTACAGGAAAAATTTTATTTAGGAAATTTAGATGCTAAACGTGATTGGGGTCATGCTAAAGATTATGTTAGGATGATGTGGATGATTTTACAAGCTAATAAACCAGAAGATTGGGTTATAGCTACAGGGAAAACCCATACTGTCCGAGATTTTGTTAGAATGGCATTTAAAAACGTAGGTATTGAAATAAAATTTCAAGGTAAAGGAATTAATGAAAAAGGATTTGTTTTAAAATGTACAGACCAAAATTTTCAGATTCCAATAGGAAAAGAAATATTGTCTGTAGATCCTTCATACTTTAGGCCCACAGAAGTGGATTTATTAATTGGAGATCCAACTAAGGCTAAAGAAAAATTAGGTTGGGTGCCAAAATATGACTTAGCCTCTTTGGTAAATGACATGATGAAATCAGATTTAAAATTGATGCGAAAAAGCCTATACTTAAAGGAGGGTGGACTTGATAATTTATCAATAGATTAAATTTTAGATTTAATGTTTAGAATTTTCTCAAAAAATCTTATAATTAAAGTATCTGGTGCTTTTTTTTTGTTGTTTTTGTCTTATTATTTAAATAAAATCACTGATATAGAAACGTTTGGTCGATATACCTTTATTAAAACTATTGTAAATTTTTCAACTATTATTTCACTTTTTTCAATTCCTCAATTAATTGTAAATGAATTTCCAGGATTAATTAATAGTAGTAAAATTGATAACTTAAATAAAAAAATCCAATCGTATCACTTCTTTCATTATTTGTTCCTATTCTTTCTATTTTTTGTTTTAATTTTTGTTGGTAATTATTATGATTTTAGTGTAGCTGAAATTTTTATAATTTTTATGTTAGTATTATTCCAGTCAAAAAGTAAATTAAGAATGACTCTTTTAAGAGTTTTTAAATCTTTTGTTTATTCTGAATTACCAGATTTAATAATTCGACCCGTAATATTTATATTATTACTATCAATATTTTTTTACTCAGGCTTAAACATTAATGTTATTAATATTATAATTTGTTATTTAGGGGGAACTTTTATCTCTTACCAAATAGGAGAATTATTTTTAAAAAATAATAAATATTATAATAATCTTAATTTAAAGATTGACTCAAAGCTTAAAGCCTTTGTTAAAAAAGCTTATCCTTTTCTGCTTTTTACTATTATGCTATCATTTAAAGAGAATTCAGAAATTTTTTTACTATCAATTATTGATAAATACGAATACATCTCATTGTTTTCAGTTTATTTTAGTTTTTCATTAATAATTATATTTCCATTAATGGCATCAAATGTTTCTTTAACTCCTGCCATATCTTCTCTTATTTATAATAATAATTTAAAAGAAATTATTCCTAAGATAAATTCATACAAAAAATTTTACTTGCCGTTTTGCATAATAATTTGGTTAGCATTAATCCTATTTGGTGAATATATCTTGGAAAATCTTTATCCACCAGAGTATATTGTTGAGTTGAACTCATTTAAACTGATTCTTTCTGCTCAATTGATATATTGTATAACGGGGCCTTTTAATCAAATCTTATTAATTTTAAAAAAAACAAAAGAGTTATTATATATTTTAAGTTTTTCAATTATGATAAATGCAATCTCAGTTTTCTTTTTTGTTGAAAATTATGGTTTTATTTGCATTGCATTATCATTTTTCAGCACCTCACTAATAACTCAATTATATTATATAATATATCTAAAAAAAATAATTAAAATTTCAGTAATTTAATATGGGAAAAAGGTTTCTAAAGTTTATCGAACAAAGTAAGAGCTCAAATATTACTTTTTTTACAAACAAAAAAAAATACACAAAATCTTCTTTAAACAAAGAGTTTAGAAACACTCTTATTAATAATTATACTTTTGATAAAAAAAATGATTCTAATGCAATAACTGAGTTTTCTGAAGTTGGAAGAAATTGCGGAGATATTTCATTTTTGGAGGGAAAGTCTAGTAGGGTTTTATTGATGAAATATCCATATCGTGCCAGATATGTCTGTGTCAAAATATCACTTAACCCTTCTTTTTTATTGTCACTACCTGGATTATTGAGAAGGTTATTTATAGGTGTTAAGAGGCTTAATAGCAGAATAGATATTATTCATGTAGGAAAACTTCCTTTATTGAAATCTAGTTCGTATTGGATTGTTATCCAAAACACTAATGCTATGGTGCCAACGCAGTTTTCTCTGTCTGAAGAAATTGGAATTAAAGGCTTTTTAGATTTTTTGAATAAGGAAATTAAAGATTATGTGGTTGTTAGATTTTTTGAGAAACTACCAGAGCTCAATCGGCCTGAGGGTGATTTAGATATAATGGTAAAAGATCATGTTTGGGAAAAGACTAAATCATATTTATTGCAAAACCCAGGTAAACTTATGATTGATATGTACGGAGAGAGTACTCCAGCCTCAGGTTCTATGCTTCCATATTATCCGACACATTTAGCAAATAGCATACTTAATGAATCAGTTGAAGGGCCAGGAAATTCTAAAGTTCCAAATGTTATTAACTATCTACATAGCTTTATATACCATTGTATATACCACAAAGGCTATACATCTGGGTTATCTTCTAGATTTTTTAAAAACAAACAGGTTCATCTTGCGGATAATGATTATGAAGGTCATATTAAACGAATTGCAAAACTAGCTGATGTTGAAATAACAGACCTAACTATGGAGGGACTTGATGAATATATGAAAACAGTGGGATGGCGCCCTCACATTGATACTCTGATGTTTATAGCTTTAACTAATTCCTGGTTGAAAAAGCATTTAGAGAGTATAAATCTTGAAAAAGAAATAGGGTTGTCAGTAATCATTATAAAAAACAAAGGAATTATTGAAAATAAAAGTCAACTAATAAAAGAACACATAATTAAAAACAATTATAAGTTACTTTTTGAAAAAACATTTACAGATTCTGAAGTAGAAAAATACTCAAAAATTTTAAGAGGAGGTAATTGGACAATGGGAGTTAATGGAGATAAGAATTTTTTACCAAGAAAAATTTTAATAATACAAGATGTTACTGATTACACTAAATTCCTAAATATTTTTAATATCAAATACAATTCTATAAGAACTTTAAAAACAAAATTGAGAAAACAATTTGATAATACAGAAGAAAGTATTATTCACGCAACAGATAATAGTGCTCAAGCTATTGAATATATGGAAGAAATTAACCTTGATTCAAAGTTTGTAAAAGAAATAAAGAAAAAAAAGACTCCATTTGAACAGGGTTTTTATTTTTATTTTAAAGTTCCTTTTTATTTTATCAAGTTTCTTTTTATCACAATTAAATCAACTTTTATAAAAGGAGTTTATGGTATTGTTAATTTACTTTTAAGGTAGTTATTGATGATTGTAAATAGAGATCAAATAATAAATTTTGGAGTTTTATTTTTATTTTTAATCCAGTATTCTTTTGATTGGAAAATTAACTTAGTTTTACCGTCCTTGTATTTGATTTATATTCTTTTATATATTTATCAAAAAGTTGGTTTTTTTCGATTAGAATTTATCGTTTTTTTAATTTTAATATATCCTGCACTAACTCCTATTATTTCAACTTTTTTTATTGGATTTCCATTAGTTGCATCTGTTGGATTGGACTATCAAAATATTGATTTAATGTCCTCATCAGTACTAATTTCTTCAATTTTTATCGGGTTTATTTTTTTATTTAATATTAATTTAATAAAAAGTAAAAACCCAATATCGTTTTTGGAAAGCGATTTTTTTTTTAATAAGAAAATTTATATTCTCTTAATTTTACTTTGCTTTTTATTTTTAATAATAATTATTCCTGGTGAAAATATTATTACTGGCACATACAGAAGAGTAGTAGAGCTTAGGCAAGAAAGAGGTGATAGTCATCGTTTTGCAGGTGCATTTTTTTTAGCAGCATGGTCATATGCAATGGCTTTGGTATTATCAAGAAAAAAGTATTTAAAATCATTTTTCATGATTTCAATACTTATAGTTTTAATTTTTTTTGCTTTTGGACAGAGATCAGAAGCGATTGGGGTTGTTTTAGCGATTATTGCTTTTTTAGGTATACAATCTAAAAATATTTTTTTAAAAAGTAATATTAAAAAATATATTTTAGCAACATTATTTATTTCAATTAGTATCGGTTATTGGAGATCACTATCATTGCAATCTTTATTCTCTGGAGGATTAAGTCAAATAAATTTATTAGATAGTGATATTGGTGGTATAAGGTATCCTGGTGGAGCTGGTGAGATTTTTATCGGCCTCCCAATAACACTTTCTTTTATTGAAAGTGAAATATATAATTTTCCACTTTATGGACAAACATTAGCAAACTTTTTTGTGCGTTGGGTCCCAACAGGTTTATATTCAATACTTGATGTAGAAATTGGTCCTACATATTACGAAATTTTAAGTAAAAACATTCAGTTAGTTGGTGGCACATATTATGTTGCTGAAATTTTTGGGAATTTTAGAATGATCGGCGTAGTCTTAGCTGGAGTCGTTTGGGGCCTGTTAGTTAGAAAAATTATTAAAATTTATTATGAACCAATGGTGAGTTTTAAAACAGTTATCGTTATTATTTTTTTAACAACATCTATAAAAGTCTTTTGGTTTAATCAAATTAACTTAATAAAAGTACTTATTGGATTTATATTATTAATTTATTTAACATCCATATTCAGAATTAGATATGAAAATAGCTTATCTTAACCTACAGTTAGGAAATATCTCAGGTTTCTCTAAAGTAGTTTCTAGTCATGTTCAAGTGCCTTTAAAGCAACTTAAGGAGGTTTCGAAGACTCATGATGTAATTCTTGTTACCAATCGAATTCAAGGCTCACAAATCAAACCAGAAAATTTTCCACCCGAAGCATCTGTTCATTATATAACAGATTCTGTTGAAAGGTCGAATTTGCCAGTAATGTTAACTGGTAAAAAGTCTAAAATCTCAGTATATAAATTATACAAACAATTATTAGATATCTATAAAATAATAAAAGATCAGAAAATTCAGGTTTTCCATTCATTTGGTTCTGTAAAAGTTATTGCATTAGTTACATTTCTATCATTCTTTTTAAAGAATGTTAGATTTATACATACGATTAACTTTGTCAATAATATTTGGTATTTAAATTTATTTAATTTTTTAATTAACAAAAGTTTTAGTCATATAATAACTTCGACAGAATTTATGCAAAAGGAATTAAGCACGGTAAATATTAAATCAGTAGTTATTAAACATGGTTTAAGAAGTAATTTTAAATACACAAAAAATAAAAAAAAAAATAGAGTAATTTTTTGGAGAGATCCATCATATGAAAACGGTTTTGATATTATTGAAAAAATATTTTTAGAATTATCACCTAAATTTAAAAACCTAACATTCACTTTAGCTTTAAGGCCTCACTACGATAATATTTTAGACTACAATAAGTTTACTGGAATTGATAATATAGAAATTTATGAATTTCCTTATAAAAATAATATAACAATAAAACAACTCTTAGGTGAATCGTTAATTGCAGTTCTTCCTTTTAAAAATTTAAGTACTAATCCACAATTGGCTGTGTTAGAAACTATGCAGGCTGGAGTTCCACTATTCACTACTAATATTGAATCAAATTCTGATCTCATTAAACACTTTCAAACAGGTTTTTTATATAGTTTAGATGAATTTAATGATATAAGTTTTATAACAGCTCAAATATCAAAAGTATTGTGTAATCCTGAATTAATGTCTAGTATAGCTGAATTATCAAATTTTTATGTAAATAATAACTGGTCATGGAATATTGAAATAAAAAAACTAGTTGAATTATATGATAAGTAATAAAATTAATGTTTTTCATTTTTTATTTGACAACAGAGGAAGTGGACCTCTCAATTACATTAAAACTTTGCAAAGTAGGCATTATGAGAATGTAAATCTAATCCTAATTGTTAATGGTAAAAAAACAGAAACTAGCTCTCATTCATTAATTAAATTTAATTTATGCAGAAAATATCTTTTGTTTTTAGAAATTTTTTTAAACTTTTTTGGGATTTTAATTCTTAAGAGAAAATATGACAATGTCATTTTTCATGTACATGGTGTTTATAATTTAGCACCCTTGTTATTTGCATGGGTATTTAATGTTAAAACTATTTGGCATATTCATGAATCTGCCTCAAACTTGAAATTTCTTTTTAATATTGGTAGATTTTTTCAAAAAAATAGTGATAATATTTTTATTGCAAGTGTAAGTAAAAAAGCTGCAATTGAATATGGATTTAACAAATATATTTATCTTCCAGCTGTTATTGACTATAATTTTTGGAAGTCAAAAGAAAAAATAAAAAAAATTGATTTTAATAATATTAATATTTTTTCATCTGGAAATATTAATCCCTTGAAAGGCCATGACTTAATGCTAGATTTTCTTGAAAAAAGTAATTTAAATTTCGATATTCAAATTGCTGGTGCTTTCTTATCAACTCAGGCTAATTTCACAAAAAAAATTAAGACTTATATAAAAAAAATTAATAATAATAATCATAAAAGTTGTAAAGTATTGGGCTGGGTTGACAGTGAAAAAATAAAAAAATGTTTATCTAAATGTGACATTTTTTTCTTTCCATCAAGAAGCGAAGCTTGTCCCATTGCACTGATTGAGGCTATGGCACTCAATAAAATTATTGTAACTAACCCTGAAGTCGGAGATATAGGAATTATATTACAAAATTATAAAAATAAAATTTTTTACACAAACTTAGATAAATTGAATCTTGTTGAAGAAATTAAAAGTATTTCAATTGGAATTTCAACTTTTCCAATGAATTACGACATCAATAATTTATCATTGATACTTGACAAACTATATAAAAACATTTATTTTGAAAATTTCAATTATAACTGTAAGCTACAATAGTGACCGAACAATAGAAACTACTTTTGAGTCTGTAAAAAAACAGACCTATGATGATATTGAATATATCCTTATTGATGGTGGATCAACTGATAACACTCTAAAGATTGCAAAAAAATATAATGAGATAATTAACGTATTAGTATCAGAGAAAGACAATGGCTTGTATGATGCAATGAATAAGGGAATAAAATTGGCTAATGGTGATATTGTTGGTCTTATTAATTCTGATGATTTATTTTGTGACCCAGATGCATTGAGTAAAGTAGTTAAAGTTTTTGAAACAAATAAAAATCTAGACTCTGTCTATGCAGATTTATTTTATGTGTCTCAAAAAAATATTAATCATATTTCTAGAAGATGGATATCAGGTTTACAAAAACCTTTCAGATACGGTTGGCACCCTGCACATCCTACCTTTTATATAAAGAAAAGTGTTTATGATAAATATGGCTTGTTTGACTTAAGCTTTAAATTAGCTGCTGATTTTGAAATTATGCTACGTTTTCTTGATAAATTTAAAATTAGTACAACCTATCTAAAAGAACCACTGGTAAAAATGCGACTGGGAGGTGAAACTAATAAAAGTTTTAAAAACATTTATAATCAAAACTTAGAGTGTCTAAGAGCTTTTAAGAAAAATGATTTAAAAGTTATAAAATTTTTATATCCATTTTTTAGAATTATCCCAAAGATTTATCAATTTAGAAATCTATGAAAATTAAAATTCTTTTAACAGGTAGTTCCGGTTTTTTAGGAAAATACATTCTCAATTTTTTAGAAAACGAAAACTATGAGGTGATAAAAGTTGGTCGTTCATTAACATCAGATATTAATATAGATTTATCACTTAATAAGCTATCTAAAATTGATGTAGATTATGTTATTCACGCCGCCGGTAAGGCTCATGTAGTACCTAAGTCAAAAGAAGAAAAAAAGGATTTCTTTAGGGTAAACTATATTGGAACAAATAATTTATTATCCGGTTTAGGCACTTCAAAACTTAAATCAATTATTTTTATTAGTACAGTAGCTGTGTATGGAAAAGAAGTGGGGGAATTGATTGATGAAAAATGTCCATTATTAGGAAAAACACCATACGCTAAAAGTAAAATTTTAGCAGAGCAATCTATAATAGATTTCGGAATTACAAATAACATAAAAACTGTGGTTTTAAGATTACCTTTGGTTACAGGTAAAAATCCTTTGGGTAATTTAAGTTCTATGATTAAAGCTGTTAAAAAAGGATATTATTTTAGAATAGGTAAAGGACAGGTAAAAAAGTCTATTATATCTGCCTTTGATGTAGCAAATTTAATTCCGGAGTTATTTGATTTAAATGGAGTATATAATTTAACAGATGTAAAACATCCAATGATTTCTGAAATTGATAGTATTATTGCAGCTAAGCTAAATAAGAAAATTAAAAGCATTCCTATTTATTTAATAAATATTATTGCGAAAATTGGTGATATATTTTATTTTTCCCCATTTAATTCTGCTAAGTTTGAAAAACTTACCCAAAACCTTACATTTTCTAGTAAAAAACTATTTAATGATATTAAATATAGACCCAACAGAGGTTTATATGATATTGTTAAATACCTTAATAATTAAAATTAAAATGAATTGCTTTGATAAAAAAAAATACAAAAAAATATCTTTTGAAATTGATCTTTCATCAAATAAGAATTTATTGTTGAATGAAATTAATAATAAAAGTATTTTAGTTGTAGGAGGTGCAGGGACAATTGGATCTAACTATATTAAACAAATTTTAAAATATAAACCATCTAAGATAACCGTAGTAGATATTAACGAAAATGGTTTAACTGAATTAACTAGAGATTTAAGAAGCTCTAATTTGTTAGACTATAGTCCTCAATATATTACTTATCCTGTAAATTTATTAAGTAGTACCTTCGATAAAGTTTTTAATTCTGAATCATGGCATGTAGTTGCTAATTTCTCAGCTCATAAGCATGTACGATCTGAAAAAGATAAAATATCTGTAGAGGCCTTGATAAAAAACAATGTTTATGGAGCAATCAAGCTTTTAGATTTGTGTGGGCAAAACACTCCTAAATACTTCTTTAGTGTTTCTACTGATAAAGCTGCAAATCCTGTAAATATTATGGGTGCCTCAAAAAGCTTAATGGAAAAATTGATTATTTCAAAGAAGAATATTTTTAGAGTATCAACTGCTCGATTTGCTAATGTTGCATTTTCCAATGGAAGTTTACTAGATGGTTTTATCAACAGATTAAACAAGAAGCAACCACTTTCTTGTCCAGAAGATATTAAACGTTTTTTTGTGACACCAGAACAATCAGGACAAATTTGTTTGTTGGCTACGTTTTTAGGAAATACAGGAAATATTTTCTTTCCCAAATTAGATTTTTATAAAGATCAAATTTATTTTAAAGAAATTGCTTTAGATTTTCTAAGAGAAAATGGCTTTGAACCAGTATTAGTAAAGTCAGAAAAAGAAGCCAAAGAATTTGATTTTGAAAGAACCCCCAATAAATATCCAATCTATTTTTTCACGACAGATACCTCAGGAGAAAAAACATATGAAGAGTTTTTTACTGAAGAAGAAGATTATGAAGTCAATGAGTTTGTCTCATTAGGGTATATAAATACTCCAGATGTTAAGATATCTTTTGAAGATGTAGAATCTAGTTTTGAAAAGGTGTTTAATAATCATGATTCAAATAAGTTAGATATTGTAACTATTATTAAAAAATATGTTCCTGATTTTATGCACATAGAAACCGGAAAACACTTAGATCAAAAAATGTAAATCATGTATAATTTTTTTAAACGCTTATTAGATATTATTGTAAGTTTATTTACGTTAATTATTCTTCTTCCTGTTTTTATTCCAATAATTGTAATTCTAAGATTTTCAGCTGAAGGTGAAGTTTTTTACTTTCAAGAACGTTATGGAATTCATAATTCAAGGTTTCAAATATGTAAGTTCGCTACCATGCTAAAAAACTCTATGAATATTGGTACGGGTAGTATTACACTTCAAAATGATCCGAGAGTAACTAAAATTGGATTTTTTTTAAGAAAAACTAAGATTAATGAACTTCCACAAATTATTAATATTTTAAAAGGAGATATAAGTTTAGTTGGCCCAAGACCGCTAGTTTCCAAAACTTTTACGGCATATAGTGAAGAGGTACAATCGAAAATTTACAATGTAAAACCAGGACTTACAGGAATTGGTTCAATTATTTTTAGAGATGAGGAGTCAATTATTTCAGTCGTTAAAGATGAAGATCCACATGAATTTTATAAAAGAGTAATAGCACCATACAAAGGGGAATTAGAAATTTGGTATCAGAACAATTGTTCTTTTTTTTTAGACTTAAAATTAATTTTTTTAACTGCTTGGGTTATTTTATTTCCAAAATCAAAGCTATATGAAAAATGGTTTAAAGATTTACCAATTCGTAAGTTCTAAATCTTTTTTATTACATATTCAACAACTCCCCATATAATTAATTCATTTTGTTCTTTAACTTCTATTGACTTATATTTTTTGTTTTCCGCTTTTAAGTATAATTTACCTTTTTCTCTAATAATCCTTTTAACTGTAAAGTCTCCGTCTATAAAGCAAACAGC
>MDTG01085799.1_pt1 | contig 15214 bp, 14 predicted proteins | sample 811421 | NCBI WGS metagenome assembly MDTG01 (sample SAMN05326645, study PRJNA326480) | marine metagenome | isolation source: seawater | place: Pacific Ocean: South East | collected 2011
ACAAAGTTCAAGAATTTATATTTTAGCTGCTGTGATCCTATCAATTATTGCTATTATGCAATCTGTAAAATATGATAAACAGTTTAAAATTTATTACAACGCTTTCTTCGTAAATATTCAAGAAACACCTAAACATTTTTTTAAAAAAATTTATATTGATAACTTTGCGCCTGAAGAAAAAAAAGAAATACTTCAAAATCAAATAAAAGATACAAATAAAGGATGGGCAGTACGGACGGGCCATAAACAAATTTTTTTAACAGCTACTGATGTTTGGAAACAAAATAAACTTTTAGGCGGGGGGATACGCTCATTCAGGATTAACTGTTCTAAAACTCTTGATAACTCTTATAGAATGTGTGAGGGTCATCCACATAATTATTATTTAGAATTTCTTACTGATACTGGAATATTCGGGCTGATTTTAATTTTATTTTTTATTTCAATTTTAATATTTAAAAATTACAAAAAATTTTTTAACAAAAAATTATTCAAAAATGCAACTTTTTTCTATCTACCCTTTTATTTGTATATCTTCATAGAATTTTTTCCAATAAAAAGCACTGGAAGTTTTTTCTCAACTTTTAATTCAACATATATCTTTTTTCTTTTAGGATTTTTGCTGTCAAAAAAAATTTCAAAATATTCTACTGCAACTTAATAAAAAGATTATCTTTTTGATACAGTTTCAAAAATTTTCTATACCAATCAATTGTTGTCTTGAGTCCATCATCAAATGTTATATTTGGTGCCCAGCCTAGTTTATTTTTAATAAATTTATTGTCGGCCTGCATTTTCCATATTTCATTTGGTCTGTATTTTAAACTTCCGATTTTTAATTTTGATTTTGAATTAGTAATTTTGTGTATTTTTTTAATCAAATTAATAATTTTTATTGGATTGTTAGTGCCTAAATTGATTGGTTCATCTCTAAAATTACACTTTTGTGTTATGGTCAAAAGCCCATTAACTATATTTTCTACAAAATTAAATTCTCTTGTTTGATTGCCCAAAGTCGTTTTAATTTCTCTATTCAGAAGACATTTAATAATTATCTCAGGTATTATAGCTTTTTCACTCTGGTAAGGTCCAAAAGTATTGAATGGTCTAACACAAACTACATTTAAATTATGCTCCTTAGCTTTTTGTAAGCAAAAAATTTCACTTGCGAATTTTGTTAAACCATATGGAGACTGCGGGTTAGGCTTTTCCTTAATACTAAATGGAATTTTATTTTGTAAACCATATATTTCCGAAGAACCTATATGTAAAAATTTTTTAAATTTAGGACCATTATTAATCAAATTAACAGTAGATAAAAAGTTAGAATTAATATTTTCTGTAACATGTTTAAAACTGTCACCTACATGGTTATAAGCAGCTAAGTGAAAAATATAATCGAATTTAAGACCTTTCATTAAAAGAACGGAGTCGGTATTTCTTAAATCTGCTTCAATAATATTAATATTATTCCATATTTTAGAAAGTCTTGGTGAGTCAATAAAACTATTATATTTTACAATGACACTAATTTTGGAACCCAATGATAATAATTTTTTAACCAAATGGGATCCTATGAAACCAGCACCACCTGTCACTAAAATTTTTTTGTTTTTAAAAAGCTTCATTAAAAGTAAAATATTTCCTAAATTTCAAATTCGCATTTTTAAGCTCATTTTGCGAATTAACAGTCAACTGTAATCCTTTAAATTTATAAACATTAACGAGTTTTCTTTTAGCTAATTTTTTTATTGCGAGCACTATACCTTCTCCATCTTTTTTATTTATAATTTTTTTATTTATAAAATCAAAAATATTTGGTTCAAACACACCATAGCCAATAAAATGATTTAATATAGGTTTTTCATTAAAATTAGTTACTTTTCCAGATTTATTCCAAACAACTAGACCGAATGGATTACGAATAGGAGCTACCACAATAGTTATCAATGCTTTGGACTGTTTGTGTTTATTCAGCAAATCCTTAAGGTTTATTTTGGCTAAAGTGTCCCCATAACTTAGGATTGTGGGAGAGTTAAAATGCCTTTTTGCATTATACAACCTTTTTAATATTCCAGCTTTAATTCCACTATTCGAAAAAATAGGTTCTTTACATTTATTTTGTAAAAAAATTTTCAATATATTGCCCTTATAACCTGTGCAAAAAATGTAATCTTTAAATCCTTGTTTAGAATAATAATTTAGCTTGTGTTCCATTATGGATTTTTTTCCTACTTTTACTAGTGGTTTTGGAATTTTTTTTGTGATTTTCCCCAATCTTTTACCTTTACCTCCACAAAGAACAACTATTTTTGTTTTTGAATATTTCATTTAATTACTTTCTCTAAAGAATTTATGAATTCACTTTTTGTTGGAAGTATATTGTCTTTCATGCTTTCATAAATTTTATCGTAATTTTTTAATATAAAATTTAATTTATCTTTTAATAAAATATGATTTCTTTTTGTAACAAACACACCTTTTCTATTTCCAATAACATGCTCAATATCCTCAAATATTAGGACAGGTCGTCTTCTGGCTAATGCCTCATCTAAAACCTGCGGATGTCCCTCTGTAAATGATGGTAATATAAATATATTTTTTTGATCGTATTCATTAATTATTGAGTCGTTAATATTATTAATATTTTTAATTTTTATATTATCATTATTAATTCTAAAATTTTTATATTCACCCGCAGGTATTATTGTTAGTTCAAAATTCATATTAATTTTATTTAATTCCTCCATTAAACTAAATATACCTTTTTCAATTCTTAATCTTCCAACATAAAGAAGAGATATTTTACTCAAACTTGGCTTAGATATATTTTTGAACCATCGATCACTTAATTGTGATGGTGAAACGATTGATCCTTTTTTTCCTCTTAAAATAACACTATTACAACTGATTATTTCACATCTAAGTGTAAGTATAGAAAATAAGATTTGATATAAAAATATTCCAAATATTCCTAATATTTTTTTATATTCCTCAAAACCATCACTCCTTAAATATAAAAAAGGTTTTTTTCCAAATATCATCAAGATTAATCCTCCAAAAAATGTTGAGGGAGATATAGAAACAATCAAATATTTTCGTTTTTTGAAAATATTTCTAAGCAATATAATCATATATGAAAATATATTTGAACTGACATTAACATTTTTTAAATTTATTTTATGAGGATTATCAATTTTAGATGTTCTTCCGATAACTTCTATATCATAATTTTTTGATAGACCCTCTGAAATTGATTTTGAGTCCAGGCTTTCACCAAAAAAATTTTCTCCTTTTTTAAAGATTGTTTCATTAAAAAGGATAACTAGTTTTTTTTTCACAGTTTTCAAATTTAATTTACAAAAATATTCAAAATTTTAACTGGCAAAAAAATTCCAAATAAAAATTTGTATTTTTTTATATAAAAAGGTGATTTAAATATCTCTTTAAAAGCTTTAATTTTTTTTCCTTCTAACAAATTTCTTTTAATTTTTAATAATTGTATCGTAGAAATTACCCCATTAAACGAATAATCTTTTAAATTATTAATTTTTGAATTTTTTTGTAACCATTTTTCAGTTTCATAAATTTGTAATCCGATCTTTTTGATTATAGTATTCGACTCATGAATTCTGTAAAATGCCAACGGCTCCTGTATACAATCAAAAACATTATTTAAACTTGTTTTCACAAAAAAATCAAAATCAGCTATTATTTCATAATCGCTGTCAAATTTTGTTTTTTCAAAAACTTCTTTTCTTACAAGAGCTGTGAGGATTCCCCCCATATTATAAACATTTAATAATTGTTGTGTGATTTTTCCAGTTGGTAAGTTTTTGTTTGAAATAATTTTTTTTTTTTTTCGTTTTTGTTTAAAAACATAAAAATTTGTATAGACGACATTCAGATTCTTATTGTTTGAAAAAAGTTTAATTTGTTTTTGAACTTTATCATTAACCCACCAATCATCGGTATCCAAAAAAGAAATAAAATCACCTGATGCTTTTTCTAGCGCTAGGTTTCTGGCAACATAAAGAGATGTGAATGTTTTTGATTTAAAATATTTTATCCTATTATCAGAATAATTTTTTAATATTTTGTAACTGCTGTCGTTTGACATATTATCCCAAAATATTAATTCCCAATTTTTATAGGTTTGATTTATGATGCTACTAATGCACTCGTTCAGATACTCCTCTCCATTATGGCAATTAACTATAATGCTAACAAGTGGAGTATTATTTTGATTTTTCATAAAATCTAATTGTGTTTGCAAGCCCTTCTTTAAAAGAAAATTTTGGTCTCCAATTTAATTTTTTTTTTGCTTTTGAGATATTTGGATAAATTTTTAATGTCTCATCTTTGCGAAGTTTAATTTTACCAAATTGAGGTTTTCCTCCTTTGGCAAGATTTTTAATATTTTCAATTACAGTTCTGATTTTTTGCGTTTTACCTGTACCTATATTTATAATTTCACCTAATGCTTTTCTATTTTTTAAAGATTTAAAAATAGCATCAACAACATCTTCTACATAAATAAAATCTCTAAATTGCGTCCCTTCTGAACATGGGAATTTTTTATCCTTTAAGCATCCAGAAATTATAATTGGCATAAATCTGTTCAAATCTTGTGCTGGCCCAAAGGCTTGATATAAACGCAGAACAACAGAAGGAAAACTTTTTTCTTTGTTAAGACTGATTAAATGTTTTGTGGCTAACAATTTTGACTTACCATAAGTTAACTTGGGTTTGCATTTATTACTTTCTTTTTGTGGGGATGATAAATTGCCGTATTCACTACTACTGCCAATTTGAACAAATGTTTTAAGACTCTTATTTAAAAAAACTTCTGTTAAATTTTTACATCCCAAGTAGTTACTATTATAAGTTTTAATTTTATTTGTATGGTTTACGTAACCACCCAAATTTACTACATGAGAAAAATTATGTCTTAATAATTTACTTAAATTTTTTTTCTTTGTTATATCGAAAATTAAATATCTAATTTTTTTTAAATATCTAATTTTTTTTGGTTTGTTAGTTGAAATACTGGTAACTTTCCATCCTTCTTTGAGGCATCTTTTTGCAAGATGATATCCGATAAATCCTGTTCCACCGACAATTAAAATTTCTTTATTTGGTTTCAAAATTTTATTTTTTTTGATCTTAAAATTTTATCTAAATAATCTTTATCTCGTTTGGTGTCCATGCACTGCCAAAAACCATTATGTTTAAAAGCCATTAATTGTTTTTTTTTGCTTGCTATTTCCATTGGCTCTCTTTCTAAAAAAGTATTGTCATTTTTAATCAATTTTAGAAATTTAGGTTCAATTACAAAAAAACCACCATTAATCCAACTTTCATCCAATTTAGACTTCTCCTTAAAATATTTTACAAATTTGCCCTTAATTTTAATTGCTCCAAATCTTGCTGGTGGTCTTACTGCAGTTAAGGTAATAAGTTTCTTTTTTTGCTTGTGAAATTTTAATAATTTTTTTATATGAACGTTTGCAACTCCATCTCCATATGTCATCATAAATGTTTCATTACCAATAATTTTTTTTAATCTTTTAAGTCTTCCTCCTGTCATTGTATTACTTCCTGTTTCTATAAGATTAACATTCCAATTAAACTTTCTTTTTTTAAAATATTTTCTAATTACATCCCCTTTGTATCCAAGAGCTATATAAAAATCTTTAAAACCAAACTTTGCGTATGATTTCATTATATGAATAATAATTGGCTTGCCAGCCACGGGTATCATCGGCTTTGGAATGATTTTTGTATATTCGGAAATTCTCGTACCCAACCCACCAGCTAAAATAACAACTTTCATAAGAAATTTTTATTTAATTTGCCTTTGTTTTAATAGTTTTTCGTATTCTTTTATTTGAAATTCAGTAAATTTTTTCATATTTGAATTATTTCCATAATAATTTCTATACCAATCAGCAACAAATTTTGATGTTTCATCAAATTTTAAAATATTTTTCCATTTTAAGATTCTTTTAGACTTATTACAATTTAATCTCAGCAGTTTTGACTCAGCAAATTTTTTCTTTTTAATTTTTGGAGAGATTTTCCATGAAACTTTTTTCCAATAATATCCTATTTTGGTCACCAACTGTTTAACGCTAAATTCTTTTGATAAACTAGGACCAAAATTAAAAGATTCGCCATGTAAATTTTTTTTTCTGTTAAGCTCTACTGCCAATTTCAGGTATCCCCCGATTACCTCTAAGACATGTTGCCAAGGTCTAGTAGCTTTTGGGTTTCTAATCATAGCAATATTATTTTTAGACCATGATCTTGCACAATCGGGCACGATTCTGTCAGTTGCCCAGTCTCCTCCACCTATAACATTACCTGCTCTTGCTGATGATATAAAAATATTATTTTTTTTGTGTGAAAAAAAAGAATCTATATAAGATTTTATTAGTAATTCTGCAGAAGCTTTGGATCCACTGTAAGGATCTTTTCCACCTAAAATATCTGTTTCTTTATAGCCATAATGAATTTCTTTGTTAAAGTAACATTTATCGCTTGTGATTATCACAGCAGTACAACTGTTTTTTAATTTCCTTAAAGTTTCTAAAATATTTAAGGTACCAATAACATTTGTTTGCCAGGTGGTTTCAGGACTTTTATAAGACTCACCAACTAAAGATTGCGCAGCCAAGTGAAAAATGAAATGCGGTTTAAATTGTAAAATTTTTTTCTGTAATTTTTTTTTATTTCTTATATCTAATCTTACATCTTTAATGCCTTGATTAATTTTGGATACATAAAAATTTGAGGGTTTCGATGGTATATTTAACGAAAGTCCCATTACATTGGCCCCAAGCCTTTTAAGCCAAGCAGTAAGCCATGATCCTTTGAAACCAGTATGTCCGGTTACAATTACTCTAGAATTATTAAAAATTCTAAAATTTTCCATTTTTTAATAAAATTAATAAAATTATATTAATTTTTATCTTCCTTTTCTTATTTCTAAAGATTGATCTGTATCTGTAATTTGAACAATTTTTCTTAGTGTATCTTTTGGTAAATCAAACTTCTTAAAGACATTAAAACTCCAAATAATATGATCAAAAATTAGTTTGAAGAACCACTTGGCGTTTTTGGCCTCTTTATAAGCAACTAAAATAGATATGAAAGGATAGGTCCATTTATTCCAAGGCAGTAATAATTTTAAACCATATTGTAAATAAGAATAATCAGAATTGTTATAGTACTGATCCTTATGAATTCCAGTATAACAACTATCTAATGTGTTTTTTAATGAAGAATTAATTTTTGTCTTAAAAATCTTATTTATAATTACTGAAATCAAGCCTTTTAAAATTTGGATTTTCGTAAGTTTGATATTAAGATTATTTGTTGCATGCCATCTAAAGGCTTTCCAATATATTTTTGTTCTCCATCCTAAAACTTTAAGTAATGGTTGTTGTGTGTAATTTAAAAAATGATCATTATCGTAAGCGTCAGTATCACTTATTTTTATTAAGTAAGCTTCTTCAGAGTCAATATCTTTTCCAACATACTTATGTTCTCTTGCCCACTCATAAAGTGGCGTACCCGGCAAAGCCTGAGCGTAGTTAACACTAAATACAAGAGAAAGCTGTTTTCTAAAAACGTCAGAATAATACGGCATGGTTTTCATCATGAAATCAATTGTTTCGTCGATTGTTTTGTCGGTTTCTCCCGGCATACCAATAACTAATTGTAAGATCGTGGATAATCCAGCTTCGTAAGTCCACTTTAAAGCTTTAATGTTTTGTTCAACAGTGATTTTTTTTTCCATAACTTTTAGCATGGTTGGGCTACCGGATTCAATTCCGTAGGTTACATTGAAACAACCATTTCTTTTCCAAGTTTTTAAGGTTTCTAAGTCTACTGTATGAGCTCTAACACCACCGGCTCTCCAAATAAAACCTTCAGCTGACATCTTCTCTATTAATTCTAAAGTTTCTTTTTTATAAGAACCAAAATTCTCATCTCCAAAAGTAAAATATTTTACATTGTATTTTTCTTTAAGCATCTTCATGTGCTGAATAATACTATCCTGAGGACTAACTCTGTATCCTTTTTCAAATCTATGACAAAAAGTACATCTCGCAACACAACCTTTGGCCACTTCTATTGTAGTAATTTTTTTTCCTTCTTCCCAATCTTCGGTATCATCTTGCCAATAAGATACTGTTTCTTCGCGTATATAATGATCGATTGATTTGTCTTGCTCTAAAATCGTCCAATCAGGTCTCTCAATTAATCCTGAAGGTAATGCGTGCTCATAACCAGTAAACCTAAATACATCTTTGTTGTCGATATAAGTAATTCCTTTAATTTTGTTAAGATCACTATCGGAAGTTTTGTTTTCTCTTATTGATTTCACTAAATTTTGAATAATAATTTCACCATCTCCAATTACACAATAATCTACCTTTGCTTTCCTGTGCAAAATTTCTGAACTTGCAGCAAGTCCTCCACCAACTATAATTTTAGTTTTTGGGCTGACATTTTTAACTAAATTTACTAAATATTTAGTATAGGCATAAGCCGTTGAAACAACCGCACTTATAGCGACAACATCAAATTGATTATCTAAAAAATATTTATGGTTTTGAGCGTCGTTGTATCGATGATAGTCGATATGGTAAAATTTTGTATTTTCCCCTACTTTTCTCAAAGCCTGTATTACAGCCAGTGAGCCAAACGGAGGGTAAGTAGTAGGCTTTGGCCTTATTGGTGTTGTGCAAAGACAAATTTTCATTCTAATTAAGTAATATATAATTATAAGTATAAATTTTCAAAAACTTTGTTATCGCCAAATTTTATTAGATTTCCTTTTTTTGACAAATTATAAATCAATATGTTTTCTCTTATCTCTCTTACTTCTATACTTGGCCATAACTTTCCATGATAGCTCTCGAATACAGGGTCCTCGCATAAATGGAAAACACTAATACCTTTCTCTAAAGCCTCAACAATCGAGCCTGTCGCACCTACAAATACAGAGTGATTTGTAAGTTTTTTTCTATTTTTATCGTGGTTATTTTTTTTTATGAGCTCATGTAGATCTTTGGATAATTGTTGATGTTTTTTTGAGTTTATTTTATGAGGATGATTTCTTATTTTTAATTCAGAAAAGTCATATTCTGTTAATGAATTTATTAATTTTTCAAATAAAAAAACTATTTTATTTTTTGAAATAAAATCTATAGGTAAGAAAATATAATTTTTCATATCAAAAGAGCTATCTTTTGAAAATCTTGAAGAAGGCAAGTACTTTAATTTGGCAGTATGCCAATTTAAATTTTTTTCAAAGCAATTCATTTGATCTTTGCTATTCAAGATCAAATTATTTGGCGAAAGTTTATTATAGATAAAATGTGTGGGTAATGATGGAAATGAGTGTATGTAACCGGTAGTAATAATTTTTGGATTAAATTTTTTAGCTTCCTTTATTATTACATTTTGAAAAGTTTGACTTTCATATGGCATAATAATGTTTTTGACCTTATGATTTAAAAGTTTTTTAAAGTGTTTGTTTACTATAACAGAAAACTGAGAATGCCAGCTCATACTATAAAAAAAATATTTTATAGAAAATTTTGATTTTATAAGATTTTTAATAAAGATTTTAATAAAGAAAAAAGGATTATAAAATATTCTTGAATAATCTCTTTTTAAAATTACAATATTTTTTGGTATAATTTCTGGAAGTTCCTGATCAAGATAAATAATAAACCATATTGAATTTTTTATATCTTCTGATTTTGTCCTAAAATAACTATCAAAGTAAGAACCATCCTTCAAAAAATTCTTATGTGATCCCCAAGTAACAATAATTTTATCAAAATCTGATTTTATATTTTTTTCAAAATAAAATTTATAATTTTTAAGATTTGAAATAGATAAAATTTCTTTGACAATAATTTTAGTAAATTTAATAAAATTTTTCAAGTTGTTGTCCCATAATTTTAAAAATGCAAAACCTGTACATTCGCTAAAAGAACAAAAATATGAAATGCCACTAGAAGAAATATCAAAATCTTTTTCTTCATTTTTTTTAAAAAAACTTTTAACTTTTCTAATTAAAGAAAGTTGTCTCTGTTCAATCGTCATTATTTTTTAATTATTCGCCGCCAGCAACAGTTATTGTTTCGCCTGTGATAAATGAGTTCTCTTCTGAAGCAAGGTTTACAATGTATTTAGAAATTTCATTAGCCTCGGCCATTCTTTTCATTGGTATCAATTTTATTCTTTTTCTTAAGTTCAAATTTTTTTTCATTCTTTTATGTATTTTAGTATTTGTAACTCCTATTCTTAAGTTGTTAATCAAAACATTTTTTGTTGCCCAAAATTTGAATTCGTTCGGTATAAATTCTAAGGAATGTTTCGAGAAACTGTAATTGTATGAATTTTTTCCACCCCCAAATTTAACTCCTATACTTGAGCAATTAAGTATCCTTCCCCAATTTTTTGACAACATATGTTTAATTGCATTTCTTTGTATCAAAATGGGGATTATAGCATTTGAGGTTATTGATTTTATAATACTTTTTAAATTTGTAGACTGAAAACTTTTATTATCAATATAACCTACTAAATTAATGATAGAGTCATATTTTCCATTAAACTTTGATTTTATTATTTTATCAATTTTTGAATTATTAAAATTTGTAAAGTCTAATTTAATTAATGAAAGATTGTTATTTCTTAGTTTTAAAAGATTATTGTTATTCTTAAAGTAATGTGCAGAAACTTTGTAATCTAAACTCAAAAGATTTTTTATAACTTCAAAACCAATATCAGAACTGCCACCTAAAACTAAAATATGTTTTTTATTAAAACTCATAAAATTAATTGTAAATTTTTTTCCAAGAGGAGGCATGATTTGCACCCATAAACGTTCCAGTAACATCACATTTATCACAAGGACTGAAGTTTCTATCAGATTTAGCAAGTCTTTGCCTTGCTGAAGAAAATTTTTCCCCACACCAGATATCAATAAATTTATCTTTTTTAATATTACCGGCTATTATTTTTTTTCCCCAATCATGAGAACATATTAGAACATCTCCGTTATAATCCATGAAAAAAGTGTAATGTGGATAGTTGCAAGGTTTTTTAAGTGGTTCTTTTAATGAGGGAATTGAAAATTCTGCATTATCCATTGTGCCAGCTCTGTTACTTAAGGTAATTCCAAAATCTTTTTCTTTTGGTAAGTATCTGTGCCTGACTTTATAATCTTCAGGTTCAAGTCCTGCACTTTTTAAAAGTCTTTCCATAGCTTCAGCCTCTTTTTTTCCATCATAAATACTGACTAGCAAAGTAGTTAATCCCGAATTAAATAGTTTAATCACTCTGTTCTTATTTAAAGCATCTCCATTTGACACCATTTCTATACGACATTCAGGTAGATTTTTACTTACGATTCTTATTAAATTATAAATATTTTTGTCTAACATAGGTTCAACAAAACCTGAGAAAAGGAAAATTCCCTTGTAGTTATATTCAAATAATTCTTTTGATAATTTTAAAATTAACCTATCTGATATGAATTCATTAACATGATTGTAGTTTGGATCACTTCTGGGACAAAAACTACACTTTCTATTGCACATTCCTGACTCACTTATTTCTACGACTGATGGTAGTGGTACATCGTTCTTTGTAAACTGAATTTGCTTTGTTAAATTTGCTTTTCTTTTAATTAATGGATCAATAAATTTTTTTTTCATTTTCTATAGGATTTCAATAATTTTTCAATTTTTTTAATGTCTTTTTTTTGATCTACCGCTAAACTTCCAGATGATGTTTTTACCATTTTTATTTTTTTATTAATTTCAAAAAACCTTAAAATTTCTATATCTTCAAGTTTTTCTAAATTTGATTTTTTTTTATTATACCCATAAATTTTTAATTCTTCACTATTAAAAGCATATATACAAACCTGCTTATGATACTTGATCTTTAATTTTTTTTCATTTTCTTTTGATCCAGGAATAACCGATCTGGACATGTAAACCAGTTCATCATTTTTATTAATTGCAACCTTGGGAATATTTAAATTTTTCGGGTTTTCATTTTTTAAAATTTTCGTATACCCACAAATAACATGATTCGGAAATTTTTTTTTATATTTAATTATTTTTAATATATCTTTATAGTTGATTAACGGTTCATCTCCTTGAACATTAATATAAATTTTTGCTTTTATTTTTTTTGATGCTTCTGCAACTCTATCAGTTCCAGTCTTACAGGCTTTAGATGTCATGATTGATTTAAAATTATTTCTCTCTACTATTTTCCTAATTTTATAATTATCTGTAGCAACAAATATATTTTTTTTATTTACTGCTTTTGAACAGATTTTTAAAACCCTTATTATCATCTCGACGCCAAGAATTTTTGCCAATGGTTTTCCTGGAAACCGAGAAGATTTAAACCTTGCTGGAATTATAATTGCTATTTTCAATTTCTTATAAATTTAAGTGAAGAGTGATAGTTTGTCGGAGTCAATGATAATAATTTTCTTTTAAAGAACTTTTTTCTAAAAGATTCTAATATTTGAGAAGTGTTATCTTTATTTGGGTCAGTATTTTTAAATCCATCAAAACCAGCAAAGTAAACTTTTTTAGCTGAACCAGCTATTGCAATACTTAAGGAATACCCAACTGCTAGAGGGTAAGGAAGCGTACAATAATTATTTCTTATATTAATTTTTTCATCAAAATTTAAGGACAAACCGTAATCTAAAATATTATCTTTGTTCAGTGAAATAGAATTTCTCATTTTTTTTGACATAGTAGAATACGGCAAAACTAATTTTGTTCTGCTCTTCTTGTGAAAAGATATATCCGATAAAATTCTCATTGGGTGGCATGCTACTCTTAAATTAATGAGTTTGTTTTCAATTATGTCCACTGTATTTAAACACATTACAAATAAATTATTTTTAATTATAAAATTTTTTATCTTATTTTTGTATTTTAAAGCACTACCACCCGAACCTAATATCAATATATTTTTGTTTTGAAGTATTTTTTTTGGTTTCCAATTGCCTTTGGGCGAAGAAGATAAGAGATAAGAAGAATTTATAAGCTTATAAGGATTAAATTTTTTTGCATCACTCTTTTTAAGAAAATCAATTATATTTAAATAATCCTTTTCTTTATATCGTGAGTCAGACAATAATTTTTGAATATAAGTTGGGTGAATTTTATTTCGTGCCGCCAAAGCATAATATTTGTTAGGACCCCACTTGTATTCTTTTTTTAATTTTAAGAAATGTTTATTAATCAATTTATGTAAAATTAGTCTTAAGTTTTTTTTAACTTTTAAAAATTGTAAAATATCTTCGGTCTTTAAATTGCCAGGGCCCCTACCCATACCAGTTACGGTACTATCAATCCATTTTACTCCATTTCTATTAGCTATAATCGCATTTGTCTTTGCTAAATTTAAGTTGTTGTGTGCGTGCAAACCCAAATCCTTTTTCCAATATTTTTTAAATTTTTTTATTAATACTTTAACTGTTTTAGGGTTTAAAGAACCAAGACTATCAGCTATGTATAGTACGTCTATTTTTGTTTGATTTAAAAAATTGCAAATATTTTTTATTTTCTTTTCTTTAATTTCAGAAATTTGCATTATATTAATACACACGATTATATGATTTTTTTTTAACCAGCTAATACATTCTCTTAAATGAAATACTTCATCATGATGACATGCAAATCTAACAAACTTTACTTTTGACTTTTTCAAATTTTGAAATAATTTTTTACAATTATTTAAAGGTGTGCTTTTGTTTGTAATTAAATCACTTGCATTTACCATTATACCTATTTTTATGTTACTTGGTATTCTAATTGATTTAATGAAACTATCTGTGGTGTAAGCTGTTGGGCCTTTTATTTTATCTTTTTCCAAAAATCTAAATCCTAATTCAACAAAGTCTATATTAAGTTTGCTTATAACTAAAAGATAATCTTGAACTACTTTTTTATTGAAATTCCAGTTGTTATGATACCCGCCATCTCTTAATGTGCAGTCTAAAACTGTAATATCTTGATTTTTATTTTTCATGTTTATTAAAAAATAATTTTCACTAAAGTAAAATTTTTTTTTAGCTAGGTAAATACTCGCTCTTACCAATGATTAGGTCGACTAACGATAGAAGCAAAACCTGATGTGCGTTTTCAATATGATTATAAGCTTTACTGTTAACATTAAAATTAATATCACCTAACGCTGCAACTGGATTATTTTTATCATGTCCAGTTAGTGTTATTATCGTTTTAAACCCCATTTTTTTTGCTGCTTTACAACCATTAACTATATTCTCTGATTTGCCACTCGCTGATATTATTACTAATACATCTTCTTTGTCTCCGTAAAACTCAATAGTTTTTTCAATCCATTTTTCATAACCAAAATCATTTGAAAAACATGTTATTAAATCTGACTCGTTATAATTTGTACAACGAACTTTTGCATTTTTTGTTAAATCTACGCTAAAATGATTTGCGATAGCTGCGCTTCCACCATTACCAAATACCATTATTTTTTTTCCTGATTGATGCGTTTCCAAAAAAACTTTCTTAGTAGTAACCAATTTATTTATGGTTTCATCATTAAATTTTGTAAGATTGTTAAAGTTATTAAAATAATTTTGTAGAAATTCTTTTTCTTTCATAGAATTAATTACCCTTATTAACATATTTTAAAAAGTTTTTAACTATTAATTGACCGGCTTTTTGACTTTTCTCTGGGTGAAACTGAACTCCAAATATATTATCTTTTTGTATAACAGAACAAAATGTATCTACATATTCAGTGACCGCTATTATATTTTCTTCATCTTTTGCATTAAAAGCATAGCTATTTAAAAAATAAAAATCTTTAAGCTCATTTAAATTTGACACAATTGGTGAATTTTTTCTAATTGTAATATTATTCCATCCAATATGTGGTAATATTTTAGCTTTTAACCTTTCTACATTACCGCCTATCCAGCCTAAACCTGCGTGCTCGCCATGCTCAAATCCTTTGTCAGCTAGAACTTGCATACCAACACAAATTCCAAGAAAAGGTTTTTTATTTTTTAATACTTCGTCACTCAACACATTGATTGGTATTTTCTTTTTTATCTTGTGCATTGAATCTCCAAATGCCCCTACCCCAGGAAGAATAATGTGTGTTG
>MDTG01111258.1_pt1 | contig 15214 bp, 10 predicted proteins | sample 811421 | NCBI WGS metagenome assembly MDTG01 (sample SAMN05326645, study PRJNA326480) | marine metagenome | isolation source: seawater | place: Pacific Ocean: South East | collected 2011
CAAAAGAGAGTATAAGATCACAGTCACTATATTTCGTCCAGTTGTAATATCTATTGTTAACTCAGTTGGTCAATAAATGTTCGTGATCTTGCCCTGACCAATAAATGGAGAGTAATCTCCCTTCTAATTCTATAGATTTAGGGGAAGATTAAACTTTGCTTCTTAATTACATAAATAAATCTCCAGCGCTTTCCCTTTATTAACTAATCCCTCGTAGCTAATTTAACATTATTTACTAAAAATCAACATTTACTTTGACAATGAAAAGCTGAAAGTGGTATGTTGGTATAACAGGTTAATGGCGTGCTTGTTAGATCTGAATTAAGTCGTGCTAAAAAACCATTCGATTAAGCAATTACACACATCTAAAAAGATATGGGGATATCATGTTAAACACAAAATTGTTCGTTAAATCGGTAATAGCCGCAAGCGTCATGTCTACACTCGGAGCAGCAAGTGTCGTTAGTGCTGCGGACGAAGCAAATATTGAAAAAGTGATCGTTACCGGTTCATACATTCAAAAAGGTAGTTACGAATCGGCTTCTCCTGTGAAAGTGCTCGACTCCAGCGATATTGAAGGTGTTGGTGCAGTTAACGTTGGAGATTTACTCGGTCGTATCCCAGCTGTAGTTGGAGATACTACGTCCGCTAGTTCCAACATTAGCGGTCAAGATTCAGGTCTTAACACGGTCGCTTTGCGTAACCTAGGCTCATCAAGAACCTTGGTGCTTGTCGACGGCAAGCGTTATGTCTCAGGTATGTCAGTCGCATCTGGTTATGGCGTAGATTTAAACACTATTCCGACTACTATGATTCAAAGAATCGAAATTCTTACCGGTGGTCAGTCAGCTGCATACGGCTCTGATGCCGTAGCTGGTGTAGTAAACATCATAATGAAGAAAAATTTCGACGGTGTTGCTTTTAAAGCGCAAACAGGTGAAAGCTTTGAGGGCGATCGCGGTACTACTGATGTTGAGATTTCAATTGGTAGAAACTTTGATGAAGGTAATGTGTGGTTATCTGCTGGCATTTCAAATGACGACGGACTAATGGCTAGCGATCGCGATTACTCACGCATACATAAAAATGCGGTTGACACTAACGGCGATGGCCTTTTAGATACGGCACAGTTTGTTGGTTCATCGCACATTTTAAGTGGTCGAATTGGCGGTTATAAGGGAGACGGTTCACCATTCGTTCGCACCCCTGATGCCTCAACCTCAGACGCATTTAATTTTCAAGAATATCGCTCAATGCTAACCCCTCTTGACCGTAAATTTGTTGCCACGGGCCTATCACTAGACTTAAACGATGAATCTCGAGTTAATTTTACGGCTAACTACGCGCGAGTCGATTCAAGAGCAAGATTTGAACCCATTCCCTTAGACACTCGCAACAATATTTTCAAGCTTTCTCAGGGCGGCACAACCGGTATTGATATAGCGACTTATCCATGGTTTGCGGGCACTGCACTTGGCAATAATTTACTCGCTGATGGCATAACAAGTCTTGATGACGTGAGCTTAACTTTCAGACGCCTCTACGAATTTGGCGACCGCGGTGCCGGTAATACCAGAAGTACGTTTAGAGTAGCAGGCGAATACGAATACGATATTTCTGCTGATATGTACCTTAAAATTTCTGGTACTTATGGTGTTACTGACCAAGAACAAACTAACTTTGGTGACATCAACCTAGATAGAGCACGTTTTGCTCTTGATCTGCAAGACGATGGTGCCGGCGGATATCAGTGCGCTGACGATATTGCTCGCATTAATGGGTGCGTTGTATTTAACCCATTCTCCTTAAACGGCATTTCGCCCGAAGCGGTTGAATACCTAGCTGCGGATACAAACTTGGTCGGTACTATAGAGCAAACAGTCTTAACTGGCTTACTTGCAGGCGAGCTAGACTTTGCATTAAATAATAACGTAGATAATATTGGCTTTGCCTTAGGTGCCGAATATCGCGAAGAGAAAGGCAAGGAAACGCCAGATCCACTCAGACAAGCAGGGATTGTGCGCGGCCAAGCTATTGCAAAAACACAAGGCTCATTTGACGTTGTTGATGTATTTGCGGAAGTTCATGTACCAGTAATGGAGCAGTTAAGTTTGTCGGCTGCAGTGCGCGTAGGTGACTATTCATCAGTTGGCAGCACTACAAACTGGACGCTTGGTTTTGATGCACCAATATCTGAGTCATTTAGATTGCGCGGCGCTTTGGCAACGGCAGTGAGAGCTCCAAACGTAAGTGACCTATTTGCAGGTGGAACGGCAACAGCTGCGCTAGTTGTTGACCCTTGTAATGGCATTACTAATGCAGATAGTGGCAATGTCGCTGAAAATTGTCGTTCAGTTCCAGCTATCCAGCAAAGAATTGATGACACAGGTGCATTTACGCTAACACAAGTTGAAGCGGCAAATACGTCAGGTTTGTTGAGTGGTTCAACAGATGTTGATGAGGAAAAAGCTGATACTTTTACCGCAGGAGTAGTATTCACACCGGAGTCGATTCCTGGCCTGCAAATGTCATTTGATTACTATGATATAAAGATTGAAGATGCGATTGCGAAAACTGATCGTACTGTTATCTTAAATCGCTGTTACTCGGTCTCTCCTGGCAGTTTTGATGCGACATGTGGTGGTTTAGTAAGACGCGACAACCGAGCCGGTGCGGCTTTAGACGTCAACTCAGCTTCTGGCAACGAAAATATTTTTGAAACAAAAGGCTTAGATATAGATGTCAGCTATGTTACCGAGCTTTATTCAGGTGAATTGTACTTAGGTTTTGCTGCTAACATTCTTGATACTTACGATATCACGGGAATTGAAACTGGTGATACTCAGAATCTTGCCGGTGAGGTGCTTTTCCCAGAGTTGCGATTTAATATTAATGCATCATATGCAGTGAATGAGTTTGATATTTATTGGCAGCTTCGTTACTGGGATGAGACTAAAGATAGGAACGATAATACTGTGCTATCTGATGAGCTAAACTCTGTTGATTCTCGTGTTTATAACGATGTGCGCGTGAGCTACAACTTAACTGAAAATGTAAACGCATATTTTGGTATCACCAATTTGTTTGACGAGCAACCACCATCGCTAACAGCCAATCACAAATACCAGCAAGAGGGAACGCTAACTAACGGTACAGCATTTGACTTAACCGGGCGTGCATATTACGCAGGTATTAAAGTTAACTTTTAAACATCATTGTACTTCCCTAGGTCAATGTAAGCGTTTGCGGTGTGTAACATGAAAAGTGTGCACACCGCTTTTTATCTGTTTACTACATAAGTCAAGATCATGATAACTACCCTAATACCAACGCAATGCTATGACGGTGAGACGATTTATGAAAATCGACCGATTAGTATTGAGGATGGAAAAATCATCTCTTTTGACACAGTAAAAGGCGCAAAAGAGATAAAACTAGATGGTCTTTTATGCTCAGGCTTTATTGACACCCAAGTTAATGGTGGCGGTGGCTTTTTACTGAATGAAAACATAAGTATTGAAACTCTTAATGCCATGGTCAAAGCGCATAGTCAGTTCGGTACAAGCGCAATGTTACCAACGCTGATCACCAGTGATTTGACTAAAATTGAAAAAACCGCAGACCTCATTAGCAAGGCGATCAAGCAAGATATGCCAGGCGTGCTAGGAGTCCACTTTGAAGGGCCGCACATAAGTGGACCTAAAAAAGGGATCCACAATCAGGCTCAAATAAGACCGCTTGGTCAGCAAGAACTAGATATTTATTGTCGTGATGATTTAGGCATTAAATTACTAACCCTTGCTCCAGAGCATGTGTCACCAGAGACAATTAAAGAGCTTGTTAGTCACAATGTGATTGTTTGCCTGGGGCACTCTAACGCAGACTATGAAACGACCCGAGCGGCTCTGCAAGCAGGGGCAAGTGGCTTTACCCACTTGTTTAATGCAATGTCTGCTATCGAGTCAAGAGCCCCTAATATGGTAGGGGCTGCTTTACTTGATGAGGACAGCTGGTGCGGCATCATATTAGATGGGCATCATGTTCATCCTCAAGTGGCTAAAATTGCCTATCGAGCCAAAGCAAGTCAAAAGATGCTTTTAGTGAGTGATGCAATGTCGACGATAGGCAGCGACCAGCTTCACTTTCATTTTGACGGCCACGATATATCACTTCATAAAAACAAGCTTACAAGCAAAACAGGACAGCTTGCTGGGTCAGCGCTGTCAATGGTAGAGGCGGTAGAGAATGCGAGACACATGTTGGATATTCCGCTTAACGAGGCCATAAACATGGCGAGCCTCTATCCAGCGAGCTTTCTTGGTATAGAACAAACTCACGGGCGCTTAGGTTTAGGAACGGCTGCCGACTTCACATTACTTTGCAAAGAGCAATCACCGCTCCAAGTTAATCAAACCTGGATAAGCGGGAAACAAATATTTAATAGAGGTTTATAGTGAAAAAACTGACAGGACTCATTGCAGCTCCGCACACACCGTTTGATGGAAATGGTCAAGTAAATTTGCCGGTAATAGACCAAATTGCGGACTTACTCGTTAAACAGGGTGTGGAAGGAGTTTATATATGTGGCACCACTGGAGAGGGTCTTAACTGCACTGTTAATGAGCGAAAAGCCATTGCGGAGCGCTGGGTAAGTGCAGCTAAAGGTAGGCTTCACATCACGGTGCATATAGGTGCACTATCTATCGCCGATACGTTAGAGATGGCGGCTCATGCAGAAACAATCGATGTTTTCGCTACGTCGGTGATTGCGCCATGCTTCTTCAAGCCCGCTAGTGTTGATGACTTAGTTGATTATTGTGCAACGGTTGCTGCTGCTGCGCCATCAAAAGCTTTCTATTATTATCACTCAGGTATGTCCGGTGTAATGTTTGATATGGAGCAGTTTTTAATTAAAGCAGATAAGTGCATAGCGAATCTTGCTGGTATTAAGTTTAATCATTCTGACCTTTACGAGTTCCAACGCTGCGTTCGAGTCTGCGATGGTAAGTTTGATATTCCTTTCGGTGTTGATGAGTTTTTACCCGGCGGTTTGGCGGTTGGGGCAGTTGGCGCTGTCGGCAGCACGTATAACTATGCTGCGCCTCTATACTTAGACATTATGGATGCGTTTAATAAAGGGGATTTAGCTACCGTTAATAAGCTTATGGATAAAGTCATTGCCTTAATTCGGGTATTGGTAGAATACGGAGGAGTGGCCGCAGGTAAAGCCGCAATGAAGCTTCATGATATTGATGTTGGCGCCCCTCGCTCACCTATTCGTGCATTGAACGATACGCAAATACAAGATGTATTGTCCAAAATGGAAGCCGCTGATTTTATGGCGCATATGCCGCATTAGAGAAACGTTAAATCAGGCAATATCATGGCGCTTGTGCTAATTGATATTGCCTTGTTTGCTTTTGCGTTCCTCTTAAAAGTTGTGGAAAAAGCCCAAGCTTTCATTTAGTTTATTATTTTGTTCGTTTGCCCACTCATAATATTCATGGTCATCTAATTCAGATGCTGCCTCTTTATCCAAAAATATCACAGCATTTTCGTGCATCTGTAATACAGATGCTGGGCAGTTCGCCGATACCCCGCCAGTAATCATTTGTTTTACAGCAGTTGCTTTTTGCTTTCCGGTGGCCATCAACATCACATATTTAGCGTCTAAGATCGTAGCAATTCCCATTGTCATCGCTAACGTGGGTTGATATTCGCCAGGGGTAAATAGTCGACTATTATCTTTTAAGGTTTGCTGAGTCAGTGTTTTTATTCGCGTACGAGAACGCAGGCTAGAAGAGGGCTCATTAAAGCCTATGTGACCATTGCCTCCAATTCCTAATATTTGCAAATCAATACCGCCCGCTTCTTTGATTTCTTTTTCGTAGGCTAGGCCCTGTTCTCGTGGGTCCTGCCCTTTTTTGCAGGTGGGCAAAAATGTATTCGATGGATTGATGTCTACATGGTCGAATAAATGTTGCTTCATAAAGCTGCGATAGCTTTGCGGGTTTTTTGCATCAATATCAAAGTATTCATCTAGATTGAAAGTTTTCACATCAGCAAAGCTAAGCTCACCGCGCTGATGTTTTTCCACCAATACTTTATACAGCTTGATAGGTGTACTACCTGTGGCTAAGCCAAGTACCGGCTTTGTTTTTTTGATAAGCAGCGCTTGCACCCATTGGGCAGCGCTTTGAGCAAGCTTCTCTGGGCTTTCGTGAATGATGATTTGCATTATAGATCCTGCTTTTGCTTGGCATACAGAGTAGCACCGATGAGGTCAGCATCTGCACCATAATGAGGCTTGAGTATAGTAAGTTGATACACGGCAGGTAGCTGCGACACTTTGTTTTTGATTTGGTCAAAAAGCTGTGTAGCGCTACCAACGCTGCCGCCTATTACCACGTACGAAGCGCCGCTAATGGCTTTAACATTGGCGATTAAATCGCATATAGCCTCAGCGGCTCGGTCAATTAATTTGGCAATTTCTGGATCCGCGCTGTGTTGTTTGAATACTTCTTCGCAACTAACTGCTTTGTTAAGTATTTCTGAGGCTTGATTTGCTATTGCAGTGCCAGAAGCAATGGCCTCTGCGCAGTTGAGCCTGCCGCAGTGACAGCGAATGTCGTTTCCATGTGCTTGCACAGACATGTGCCCTAAATGCGCACAAAACCCGTCGTTAGAACAAATAAGCTGTCCATTTTGAATCACGCCACCGCCAATGCCGGTAGATATCGTGATATAAACCAAGGTTTCTGGCGGTTCACTAAGAACGTCAGAAATTGCACAATATTCTGCCCACGCCGCAGCTGCGGCATCATTAAGAATGTGCACGGGCAGGTGCATTAAATCTTCTAGCGCTTGTTTAAGTGGAATACTTTGTCCCGCAGATAAAAAATTCACATGACTGTTGCCGACTAAACCCGTGCACGCTATAGCTACCTGATCGGCTTGCCTGATCCAATCGGCGCAAAGCGTGTGAAGATGCTCGGCTAAATGCGATAAATCGGTATGTATTACCGATGGCATCTTTTTGCGCTCTAAAACGGTAAGCCCATCAACTAGTGCAGCAGAGATCTTTGTGCCGCCAACGTCAATAGCAATGTTCATAGACTTAACTCGTTAGCCTTTGCCATACTATGCAAAAACCACTGCGTGATATGTTCGACTCGGGTAATTGCAGAGCCAACAGTCACTGCAAACGCACCAAGTTGAATGGCTTTTTGTGCCCGCTCTGGCGAATTGTAACGTCCTTCAGCTATAACGTTTAACCCATGTGCCACCCATTTTTCAAGCAACGCATAATCTGGCTCATCAGGCGTTGTAGATAAATCTAAATAGCCAGAAAGCGTAGTGCCAATAAATGTGCAGCCTAAAGCAGAAAGTTCCATACCAGTTTCATAGTCAGCACAGTCTGCCATGGCGATACAGCCTGACTTGTGCACGGCATTAAGCAAGTCTTTCATTGCCGTAGGCCGAGTGCGATGAGTACCATCAAATGCGATGATACTAGCGCCTGCATCGGCAAGTGCATATACGTCTTCAATGAAAGGGGTGATCCTTACAGGGCTATCTTCTAGATCGCGCTTAACAATACCCACAATGGGTAGCTTTGTCGCTTTTGCAACGGCTCGCACATTATCAACGCCTTCAATGCGCAAGCCAGCAGCGCCACCGTCTATTGCAGCAAGAGCCATCGCTACAACATGCTCTACCTTGTCCATAGGCCCGCCATCTACTGGTTGGCACGATACAATTAGTGAGCTTTTAAGAGAAAATAAAAGAGTTTCTTCTAACGGCTTGTTTACTGGGGTCATTTACGAATCCTTAAAAAGCAATAAAGTAGCGTTGAGAGTGATGCGAGCATTTTATATTGATGAGGATGCTATTGGCGCAACGCTCACCTTTTTAAAAGAGATACAGCGGTACTCATCTCGTTCAAATAGCACCCCTATTTCAGACGGGTTGAGCTGACAGATAGATGAGTAAGCAAAAAAACCGGTATAAACAGAACCTGCGTCTATCCATGTTTGTGCCATATCTTTACTTAGCTTTAAGGTGCCGTTACAACGTTCGTCTTGATGCTCTGGGCCGCAGTATACGAGGTATGTTTCATTGTTTACTGCATCAAAGCGTATGATACTGGCTTGACACTCAGGCTCTATTAAATCAGCGGCGTCTGTAAGTGCAGACCACGAGTGTCCACCATTTTGACTGACGCATAGCTTACGCCGCTTGTTTCCTTTAAAACTGCGAGCATTTAGCAGGATATGTCCGTTCGCCATTTCAGCAATTTGGGTTTCGTTTGCATGTGCATCAATGTCAGCCGGTGCTGTTGGGCCATACTGCCATTTAAACCCACCGTCATCGCTGTACACAGCATAGACTTTCATATTGTCCCATGGACCTTGGGTAAAAGGCATCACGATGCGCCCTTTGTGTATGCCCGTCTGCAACTGTATCCCACTACCCGGACCGCCAGCATAGCAGGTGACTTCCTTAGGGCGTTTTACTTGCCTTGTTACTTCGCTTGCTTCAGACCAAGTTTGGCCTTGGTTTTGACTGCGTTTAACATAGCTACGGCAAATTCGTCCTTCATAACCGTCCTGAACGGCCCCTTCATGCACATTTGATGGGAAGTTTTGCCCTGCGTGTGAAATCCACTGTTCAGGGTCATCAACATCATCTGCGCTAGTCAAAGGATACTCTTGATACATAATAATAATATCACCGCTTTTGGTATCCTCCACAACTAAAGGATTGTTTAGCGCGTTTTCGCCCGCGTCCGCCACCAAGATTTGTGCACCCCAACTTTGTCCGTCATCTTCACTTATTTTCACTACAATTTTATTTTGAGCATGATCAGACAAGATCGACCGTGCTTCACAAAATGCGAGCAGGCGATTTTTGCTGGTCCGCAATAAGGCAGGGATTCGATAACTGCCGAATCCGTCTACTCCTGCCGTGAATATATCGCTTAAGGTATCATCTTTAACTTCAGTCTCGCTTGCCTTGGTCATATCTTTTTCCTTTGCCTATGCTAAATAAGCATCATTTATTTAATGGTATGAATGGTTAGGTTGCTAAGCTTCTGTGCATGTGTGGGGCTAAAAAGTAAGCTTGCTAAGTAACCAATTACGATGCTTGAAACGATGCCAATACTTCCAAACAAATACCCCTCTGTTAGTTCGGTGAGCCAACAAATGATCATAGTTCCAACACCGCAAAATAACCCTATAATAGCGCCTGCTGCGTTGGCTCTAGTGCTCACTACACCTAGAATGAATAGGCCACCGAGTGCGCCCATAAACATGCCTACAATCTTAAAATATTCTTCCATTAGCGAGCGAATTTCCGGGCTGACAAAAAGTAAACCAACAAGGGTTCCCAATATGCCAGCAAAAAGTGTGATGCCGCGTGCAGCATTCAAATAGGCTTTTTCAGTTTTGCAGATTTGGAACGGCCGCATAAAATCGGTAACAACGGTGGTTGCCATGGAGTTCATGCTCGTAGACACAGTCGATTGAGCAGCAGCGAAAATGCCTGCAATGATAAGCCCTGCAATACCAATAGGCAGTTCTGTGGAAATAAAGCTTGGGAAAATCTGGTCAATCTGTTTGGTGGGATCTAGGCGATCGGGGTTATATTGATAAAATACGTAAAGCCCCGTACCTATTGCAAAAAATAGTGCCGAAGCGACAGGTGCCATAAGACCATTTGTCCATATTGATTTGCGAGCAGTGCGCATATCTTTTGTCGTCATATAGCGCTGCACGACTGACTGGTCTGCGGTATAGGTAGATAAATTTTGACCGATACCACCTAGTATAATCACCATAATAGAAAGCTTGGTGAAACTGTCCATGCTTAAGTCTATATCGACCATTCTGAATTTGTCGTTTTCACTGCCAATCCGCAATATCTCTGCGAGGCCACCGTCTACGCCACTGACGATATATGTGAAACACAAAATAGCCCCTAACAACAGCACGATAGTTTGAATAGTGTCTGTCCAAATGACTGCTTCAATGCCCCCTAAAGTGCAATATATTAGGCTCAACACACCAATAATCAAAACACACTGCCAAACATCAAAGGGTGTTACAGCTCCTAGTGCAAGGGCGGTCAGTGCCATTACAATCCCCATGCGGCTCACATGAAAAAGGGTAAACAGGCCGCTCGCAAACAAACGTACCGGCATGTTAAAGCGCAAAGACAGGTATTCGTAGGCGCTTGTTGCGTCAATTTTTCTGAAAAAGGGCATTGCGATATAGGCGGCAATGGGAGTTACCGCGAGTATCGTCCATATACCTAGCCAGTATAGCCAGTCAGTCCTGTAAACAATCGCCGGTATGCCTACAAACGTCAGTGAGCTAAGCATGGTGGCGTACATCGAGCAAGCGTTGGCCCACCAAGGAATATGTTGCCCTCCTCTGAAGTAGTCATTCACATTTTTATTTTTAAATACAAAGTAAACGCCGACCATTACCATTGCTAATAAATAGCCAATAAGAACAGTCATATTTTGCCAGCCGAAGGTGCTACCGCCACTAGTGATGTTTACCGACCATAGCTCAGTTTTAGCGTTCGTTAGGTTAGATTTTAAAACAATAAGCGTTTTATCCCATGTTGCAACTTGCCGTGTGTCATATGTGTTAGCGATAGAGTCTGGCACAGGCAATCCATTACTTGGATATGACGCCCAAGCATTTGTAATAGCGTTATAGCTTTCTATGCTGGTAGCGCCATTTACTTCATGAAGGAGTAAAAAATGTGACTGGCCAAGCCTTACCGCTCCATTAAGTTGCAAAGATTGACCGACGATTTGTTCGGGTGTATTCATTTTAAGCCAAGAGCTAGGCTCTCCACTGGTATCGTATTTATAAAGCTGAGGTCCTTGTGTTGGTGACAAGCTCAGTGCGTAGAGCTTGTCGTTATTCCCATCGTTTTGGCTAATCAATAATGATGAATGCGCTGGTGTGGTTAGTGGTAACCAGCCTTGGTTACTTAGTGCATTGTTTTGTTTAGCCGCATCGGCGTCGTTTAAATACGGCGGTAGATATAAGGAATATATTGTTGGGGCTTGCGCTTGCGTGTCCTGCAAAGAGGAAACAAGGACATACAAAGTGTCATTCAAGACGAGGGCAGAGCTTTTTATTGCGGCTTGAGGCAAATCGGGCAGTGCTGAAAATTCGATGTTAGAGCTAGCGTCTTGAAGCTTTAGCCATAGTACCTCAGAGCTTGGATTTAGCTGAGCGTCGAGCCCGCCAATAAGCAGCAAGCCTTGATCGAAGGAGACCGTTTCTCCCAAGGCTCTTGGGCTGGGAAGGGCGCTACTTGCTGATTCAAGCAACATTTCATTTGAATTACCGTCAGTGCGTTTTTCAATTAGCCAGACCCTATCGCTAAGCTCGGATGAACTAACATTCTCACGTCCGCCCGCAATAACAAGAGTCGAATCATATATACCCATAAATGCATCATGGGTATTTGTTATGCTTTCAGGTAGGTTCTGTTGCGTCCAAATGGCTTTTACACCCTTCGAGTCTCCTGAGGCGTGTGTACTTTTTGAGAGAAGCAAAAGTGTAAACAAAATACACAGTACGAGTGCAGAACTGAAATCGCCGCGATGGAAAATTTTAGTAAAAAGTTTGTTATGCATAAAAACCCGCACTCTAAAGTGCTTAAATGAAAAGCACCATCTCATTAGTTTGTACTGTATACCTGTTATACCACATAGATTCTTAAATTACCATCATATTTATAATTGAGTGTTAGCTTATTAATCTTTAAGCGACTTATATATTTCCTTATTCAGCAAGTCATAAAACGCATAAATTCAAGGCCAATGGTGCTTAACGAAATAAAGAATAACCCTTCGTTTACCCGTTATGTGTAGTTATCGAATACATAGTCTATATGTTGCGATAGTTTTTTGTCAGCTCCCTCGATGTCTCCATTTTTGATGCATTTAAATAATTCAACATGGTCGCGGTGACTCTGTCTATTTAACTCCGCTGAATTTTTTTTAATAGGACGAGCATCAATAACCCAATCAACTAACGCTTGATGAACGGCTAAAAATATTGGATTACCAGGAATCGAAGCAATTACTCGATGAAAATAAATATCGGTTTTTTTAAACTGAATATCGTTATCAACAGATTTTCCATTAAGCTCCAGTGCTCTTTCCAGTTCTTCCAGCTGCTCATGGGAGGCGTGTTCGGCAGCATATCTGACCAAGCTCGATTCAAAAAATTTTCTTAATTGGTCAAAGTATTTGACGCCTTTTGGCTGGGCCAAAAAATCTTTAGACATGCCCGAGAGTTCTGAAATGATGGTATCAGCAGATGGCCGAGTTACTCTTGTGCGTTCGCCGCTACTGATTTTAACTAAACCTTTACGAGCGAGAGCTGACAGCGCATCACGAATAGAAGGCCTGCCCACACCAAAGGCAGCCATTAGATCTCTTTCAGACGGCAAAGCCTCGCCCTCGGCTATTTCACCTTGACGTATCATTAGTTCGAGCTCTTCTTCTACGGTTTCTGAAAGCTTTTTTCGTGCAACAGGTTTCCTGATGTTAAGTGTCATTTGAACTCCAAATACATATACCTATTTGGCTATCATACCATCTCAACGCTTTGTGTCTATTGCTGATCATAGTTATTTATAATCATGTATTTATGAATCGTGTTTAGCCGCACTAGCCCGAGCCATTCCTGCTCATCCTAACTGCACTCAATTTAAAATACATATTTTAAAACTTTGTTAAAAAGCCGTTATACTTATGATGCACAAACGTGTTTTTACTATTTTGCCTTCCGTTAGGAATCTACTTTCTCAATGTCGTACATTATTATTTCTAGCCTGCAAGTATTAGGTGCCTTAATAATCAGCATTATCATGATGCAGTATTATCGCCAATATCAACGCCCTTATTTACGATACTGGGCCTTGAGCTTCGCTAGCCTAACTATTTTCTTAAGCACTGGCGTAGCGCTGTCGTGGTTAGTTGACGTAGGATTTTCTTACGCCAGTGTTGGTTTGTATGCCTTAAGTGCATCCAAGCTAACGGCTGGATTTTTACAGATAGTATGGTTATTTATAGGGTGCTATGCACTCACTTGGAAGCAGCTCAAAAGAAATAAATTTGGTCAACACTTTGTCTTACTTTCAGTTGCATTAGGCATTGCACTCTCTAGTTTGTATGCGTTTGATCAAGATGGTGCGCAATTTCGCTACCTTATTCGCACAAGCTCCCGCTATATTATTGGTGGCCTGTGCTTTATCTTTGCAGCCATTTATCTATATCAAAAGCTGTCACTGTCAAATTTGGGTCAAACCCTCGTCATTACTGCATTTCTTCTGTTAGGAATAGAAATGGCACTGCTCGGTGCATTAAGCCTCACCCAGTATTATGATGTATTGGTGCCACTCGTTACGCATCATGGAGCAGTTGAGCTTTTGCTTTATTCACTTATTGGGCTGGGGCTCGTGATGTGGTTATTAGATTCTGAACGAGCAGAGCGTCAAGCGATCCGAGAAAGGCTAAATTCCTTGGGCAACCATGATTCACTTACCGGCCTGATAAATCGTAAAGGCTTTGAGCAATTTATCACTCAATGTCAAAGTGGAAAGACAAAGTACACTGGTGACTTAAGTGTTGTCCTGTTTGGCGTTGATAAGTTTAAACGCATCAATGAAGCAGGTGGTGTGAAGCAAGGTGATGAAGTTTTAGCCTCACTAGCAAGACGCTTTAAGCAATACCCCGAACGCGCCATTGCCAAAGCACGTATCAGCGGTGATGTCTTTGCATGCTTATTGAGCAGCGATATTGCCAATGAAGCGAGTTTGGAGCAGTTAAGAAAAACGCTGTCAAAAAACATCAGGCTCCCCAACCAAACCTACCATATTGATATGAGCCTTGGCGCGACCCAAGTTAAGCTGCGTCAAAGCCCTGAAACAATATTATTAAACGCGCAAAGAGCATTGCAATATGCCAAACAATTGGGGGGCAGAACATCGGCTATCTTTAATCGATCAACACCTGACGCTCCCAATTCTATTGATATTGAAAATCAACTCCGTACAGCATTAGTTGAACAAGAATTTTGTTTATATTTACAGCCCATCTATAAGGTGAGTGGTGAGGAAATCGTTGGTTTTGAGGGGCTAGTACGATGGCAGCACCCTGAGCGTGGCGTTTTGCCCCCTGTTGAATTTTTACCTCATTTGGCACAGCTAGAACTGATGCCACAGCTAGATAGGTGGGTACTTAATGAGGCGGCGCGCGTGATTAAGTTATTGCGTAAAGCAACAGCTCATGAAATCACAATTGCCATAAACCTCTCCACCGAAGGGCTCAACGATAATGCTTACATTGATCAGGCACGCCAACTTAGTAAATCTATGGGGTCTGATATAAGTAAGCTTCACCTTGAGATAACCGAAACATCGGCGATGACGAGTATTAATAGCGGAAAGTTTGCCATCGCCACCCTGCACGACTTAGGTATAAAGATATCTCTAGATGATTTTGGTACCGGCTACAGCTCTCTTAACTATTTAAAGTCTTTTCCTGCCGACAAAATTAAATTTGATCACGGCTTTATCATGCAAATGCTAGAAAATGAAAACGCTGAAAAAATATTACGCGCCTTAGTACCCCTTTGCCAGCAATTAGGTATGCGCGTTGTGGCTGAAGGTATTGAAACAAAAGAGCACCTAAACATGGCAAAAGATATTGGTTTTGGAGTATAAAACGAATTAACGCTATTTGCTATCCTCTGTGACAGCTGGCTTTAAGGCTTGTTTCATGCGATTTAGGGTCAAAAACAGGAAGCAATTACGAAGTAAGTGTAGTCAAGATAAGAAAATAGCCTGATCATTGGGACTGAAAAATTGTCTCGATATGTGCAACATGACGCCTCAACACATGAGTGTTCAAGCTATATTGGTGGTGAGGCTGTTAAGCGCCAAAGTCAAAATCACGCTGAATGACGAAATCATCAAGTCGCGTTAGTTGCATAGACTCATTTAGTGGTGGCGCTCTGCATGAGTTGGCGGTAATCGGTGAGTCTTGTTTATCCAAATGCGTCAATATCTTTTGGATAATTGCAGCCTCTGTAATGCATGCGATTATTTTAACATTCGTCTTTTTGCACGCTTCGCATACAGTAATATCGATATTGAACACTCGCTTCAACCTCTG
>MDTG01226966.1_pt1 | contig 15214 bp, 15 predicted proteins | sample 811421 | NCBI WGS metagenome assembly MDTG01 (sample SAMN05326645, study PRJNA326480) | marine metagenome | isolation source: seawater | place: Pacific Ocean: South East | collected 2011
CTTTAAATTATTCACCGAAGGGTATCGAGTACCAAAAGGTAATGTTTATACAGCAGTCGAGGCACCTAAAGGAGAATTTGGGGTATACTTAATTTCTGACGGAAGTAATAAACCTTATAGATGCAAAATTAGAGCACCTGGCTTTTCACATCTGCAGGCGATGGACTATTTAATTAGAGGACATATGTTAGCTGATGTACCCGCAGTATTGGGTTCTCTTGATATTGTTTTTGGGGAGGTAGATCGATGACTTTAAAAAAAGTTCATGATGTTCAACCTGACGAATTTGAATTTAGTGAGGAAAATCTTGTTAAGTTAGAGATTATATTAAAAAGATATCCAAAAAAAAATAAAAAAAGTGCAGTTATGCCTTTATTATATTTGGCTCAAAAACAAAATAATAATTGGATACCATTAGCAGCAATGAAATATATAGCTAAACTTTTAAGCATGCCTTACATTTCAGTTTATGAAATAGCTACATTTTATACAATGTATAATCTTGCGCCTGTAGGGAAATATTTTATACAGGTATGCACTACTACTCCTTGTTTAATTCGTGGAGCAGATAAAATAGTCAAACTATGTAAAGAGAAAATATCTCCTAATGAAAATGAAATTTCAAAAAAAGGGGACTGCTCTTGGATGGAAGTCGAGTGTCTTGGCGCATGTGTAAGTGCACCTATGATGCAAATTAACGACGACTACTATGAAGATTTAGATGAGAAGAACACTATTAAGATTTTAGATTCCTTGATAAATGACAAACCTATTGGACCGGGTTCATTTAGAGGTAGAAAAAATACTGCACCAGAAAAAGATCTTGGTAACAACGGTGAAAAACATGCTTAAAAAAGAAAATAAAATATTTAAAAATCTTTATAATGAATTTGGATGGAGTATTGATAAAGCTATTGAAAGAGATGATTGGAAAAACACGAGTGGGATTATTTCTAAGGGTCGTGAATGGATAATTAACGAAATCAAAACCTCTGAATTAAGAGGCAGGGGAGGAGCAGGATTTTCGACAGGTGTAAAATGGTCATTTGCTCCCAAAGAAGTTGGTTCTAGACCTCATTATCTAGTAATTAATGCTGATGAGTCCGAGCCAGGCACATGTAAAGATAGAGATATATTAAGATTTGAACCACAAAAACTTATAGAGGGGTGTTTAATTGCTGGATACGCAGTTAATGCTCATGTTTGTTATATTTACATTAGAGGAGAGTATTTAAACGAGGGTAAAAGATTACAAGAAGCTATTGATCAGGCTTATGAAAAAAAATTCTTAGGAAAAAATGCTTGTGGATCTAAGTGGGACTTTGACATTCATATACATTATGGAGCTGGTGCATATATTTGTGGTGAAGAAACTGCACTTCTTGAAAGTATGGAGGGAAACAAAGGTCAACCTAGGTTAAAACCACCTTTTCCTGCGTTAGTCGGACTTTACGGTTGCCCAACTATTGTAAATAACGTTGAGACCATTGCTGTAGTCCCAACTATTTTAAGAAGAGGAGGAAAATGGTTCTCATCAATTGGAAAACCAAAAAATACAGGAACAAAAATATTTTGTATATCTGGAAATGTTAATACACCTTGTAATGTTGAGGAAGAAATGGGAATTCCTTTAAAAGAGTTAATAGAAACTCATGCAGGCGGTGTCATAGGAGGTTGGGACAATTTACAGGCAGTAATACCTGGCGGGTCTTCAATGCCTTTACTACCGAAAAAAGTTTGTGACGATATAACAATGGATTTTGACACCTTGATTGAAAATAAAAGTGGTTTAGGGACGGCTGGTATAGTTGTTATAAACAGGCAACAAGACATAGTTTCTTGTATGGCAAGAATAGCAAGATTTTATAAACATGAGAGCTGTGGTCAATGTACACCTTGTAGAGAAGGGTCAGGATGGATGTGGAGAATTTTAGATCGGGTTGTCAAAAGAAAAGCAACATTTAGTGATATTGATTTATTAGCTGATGTTACGAAACAAATAGAAGGCCACACGATTTGTGCATTTGGAGAAGGATCAGCGTGGCCAGTTCAAGGACTGTTAAGACATTTTAGAAAAGAAATTGAAAGTAGATGCAGAGAAGAGCCAGTTATTAAGAAAAAAATTAATAATCCTTATCTAGTAGACCAACACTTATTGGAAAATAAAAATGCCTAAGATTGTAATTAATGGTAAAGAAATAGAATTCGAAAAAGGAATGACAGTTTTACAAGCTTGTGAACTTGCAGATGTTGAGATTCCAAGGTTTTGCTACCATGAAAAATTATCTATAGCTGGAAATTGCAGGATGTGTTTAGTTGAAATGGAAAAATCCCCTAAACCTATAGCCTCATGTGCGATGCCTGCAGCAGAAGGTATGAATATCAAAACTAATACAGCTATAGTTGAAAAAGCTAGAAAAGGCGTGATGGAATTTTTATTAGCTAATCATCCATTAGATTGTCCAGTTTGCGATCAAGGTGGTGAATGTGATTTACAAGATCAATCTTTATATTACGGTGTAGATAAATCTCGGTTTGCAGAAAACAAAAGAACCGTTAAAGAAAAATACATGGGTCCTTTAATAAAAACTCAAATGACAAGGTGTATTCATTGCACTAGATGTGTAAGATTTGCAACGGAAGTGGCGGGAGTTCCCGAAATTGGTGCAGTTGGTAGGGGTGAAAATATGGAAATAACAACTTACCTTGAGAAATCAATGGAATCAGAGCTTTCAGCTAATGTCATAGATTTATGCCCAGTAGGTGCTTTAACTTCTAAACCTTATGCGTTTGAAGCGAGGCCTTGGGAACTTAAAAAAACAGAGAGTATTGATGTGACGGATGCCGTCGGGTCAAACATAAGGGTCGATAGTTACAATTGGGAAGTAAAAAGAATTTTACCTAGATTGAATAATGAAATTAATGAGGAGTGGATATCTGACAAAACAAGATATTCATGTGATGGTCTTTTAAAGCAGAGATTAGACGTACCCTATATTAAAAACAATAATAAATTACAAAAATCTAATTGGGATGATGCGTTAGATCTAGTGATACAAAAGATAAAAAATACAGATCCACAACAAATCGCAGGACATGTGGGCGATATGATTAATTTAGAAAATGCATTAGCATTCAAAAAATTTTTTAAACATTTAAACGTAAATAATTTAGAATTCAGAGAGAAAAAATTTTATATTAATATAGATGAAAAAATGAATTACATTTTTAATTCATCTATAAAAAGTATAGAGGATTCTGATTTAATTTTATTAATTGGCACTAATCCAAGACATGAAGCAACAATGGTGAATGCGAGAATAAGAAAGGCATTTGTCAAAAATAATATTTCTATTTTTTCAATAGGAAATCCTGGAAATCTTACTTACGATTATAAAATTATTGGAGAAAAAACTGACGATATTAAAAAAATTATTAATAAAGAAAGTGAATTTTCTAACAAACTGTTAACTTCAAAAAAACCAATAATTATAATCGGAGAGTCAGCTCTTGAATTAAAAAGCGGGAAATATATTTTTGAAGAAATCAAGAATTTTTTAAAGAATAATAAATTAATTTCAAAAGATTGGAATGCACTTAATATTTTAGCTCAAAACGCTTCAACTACTGGTTTGTTGGATCTGAAAATCTTACCAAATGAAAAAAGCGACTTCTCATTTTTTGAAAAATTATATGCAGGTAAATTCAAATTATTATTCTTAATGGGTTCGGATAATCTAGATTTTAAAAAAAATGACGAATTTATAATTTACCTAGGTAGTCATGGTGATAGAGGCGCTGAGATAGCCGACATAGTTTTACCAAGTGCAGCTTTTACAGAACAAAATGGACTTTATCAAAATTTAGAGGGTAGAGTTCAAGAGTGTAAAAAAGCTACTTATCCTATTGGAGAAGCAAAGGAAGATTATAAAATATTCAATTTATTGTTAAAAAAGATGGATGAAAAATTCAAAAATTTTAAATTTGAAAATTTGAGGAAAGAAGTATTGGAAACAATGTCAAACTTCACTGGAATAGATCAACTTCCAAAAAAAGAAACAGAAAATCATCCACATAAAGACTCAGAATTCATAAGCGAGAAGATAGTAATTAAACCACTAGATTATTATTATTCAAATTCTATTTCGCGTGCTTCAAAAACTATGAGTGAATGTAGACAAATACATCAAAAAATTAGAAAAACAGGATAAACATATGTTTGAATATATTCAAATATTAGGACAAGAAATTTACAAAATTTTATTTTTGCTAATCCCAATTCTAATTTCAGTAGCTATGATAGTTTGGTTAGATAGAAGAGTTTGGGGTCTTGTTCAAAAAAGAAAAGGACCAAACGTAGTTGGTCCTTTTGGTCTTTTTCAAACATTAGCTGACGCATTAAAATATATATTTAAAGAGATAATTATTCCTGCAAGTGCTAATAAAACTGTTTTTATATTAGCTCCAATTGTAACGATGACATTAGCTTTAGTTGCTTGGGCTGTTATTCCTATGAGTGAACAATTAGTTCTAGCTGATATTAATGTTGGCATCTTGTACCTTTTTGCTATTTCCTCTCTTGGAGTATATGGAATAATTATGGGCGGGTGGGCTTCTAATTCCAAATACCCTTTTTTAGGCGCTATTAGGTCTGCTGCTCAAATGGTTTCCTACGAAGTTTCGATAGGTATAATAATTATTAATGTTCTTCTGTGTGTCGGATCATTAAATTTAAAGGACATTGTTATGGCTCAAAAAGACATTTGGTATGTAATACCTCTATTCCCAATGTTTGTAATTTTTTTTATTTCTGCACTTGCGGAAACAAATAGACCTCCATTTGATTTACCAGAGGCAGAAGCTGAGCTCGTAGCAGGTTACCAAACAGAATATTCTGGAATGATGTATGCAATGTTTTGGTTAGGTGAGTATGCAAATATATTACTAATGTGTGCAATGGGTGCTATTTTATTTTTAGGAGGTTGGTTACCCATAATTGATATTTATCCAGTAAATTTAATACCGCCGCCAATCTGGATGATACTTAAAATTTTATTTTTATTTTTTCTATTTGCGTTAGTTAAAGCGATTGTTCCAAGGTACCGATATGATCAATTGATGCGACTTGGTTGGAAGATTTTTTTACCTTTTTCTTTAATTTATTTAGTTTTAACGGCAAGTTATTTATTTTTTTTCGACAAACTACCTAAAGGAAACTTTTAGATGAGCTTAACTAGATTGTTAAAAACAATTTTTTTAGTAGAATTTATTCAAGGATTGCTAATAGCAATCAAAGAAATGTTTAAAAAATCAAAAACAATAAATTATCCTTTTGAAAAAGGTTCAATAAGCCCCAGGATGAGAGGAGAACATGCGTTAAGAAGATATCCGAATGGAGAAGAGAGATGTATTGCTTGCAAATTATGTGAAGCAGTTTGCCCAGCACAAGCTATTACAATCGAGTCTTCTGAAAGATCAGACGGAAGCAGAAAAACGACTAGATATGATATTGATATGTTAAAGTGTATTTATTGTGGTTTATGCCAAGAGTCTTGCCCAGTAGATGCTATAGTACAAGGGCCAAACTTTGAATTTGCGACCGAAACAAGAGAGGAGCTCTATTACAATAAACAAAAATTACTAGACAATGGAGATAGATGGGAGTCAGTATTATCTAAAAATATTAAATTGGATAAACCCTATAGATAGATGATTGCTCATTCAGTTTTTTTTTATTTTTTTTCAGTCATAGCTATTTTTTCTTCTTTAATGGTTATAACATCTAGAAGCACAATTAATTCAGTATTTTTTTTAATTCTAGATTTTATTTCAGTTGGCTGTTTGTTCATCATGGTTGGTGCTGAATTTTTAGGAATGATTATTTTAATAGTTTATGTTGGCGCTGTAGCAGTTTTGTTTTTATTTGTGGTAATGATGTTAAATGTTGCTGAACAAAAACAATCATGGTTTATTGGAAAAAAATCTACTCATTTACCTACAGGATTAATAGTAAGCGTTTTAATTTTTTTAGAACTACTTGTTGTAGTCGGTGGCTGGAAATATAAAGATAATTTAATGTCAAGTAGCACTTTATATATTTCAGATATCACGAATACTCATCAACTAGGATTAGTAATGTACACAGACTATATTTTATATTTTCAATTAGCAGGAGTAATACTTTTATTATCAATGATTGGTGCAATATTATTAACTTTTAGAGAAAGACCAGGAGTTAAAAAACAAAGTTACATCAAACAAATTTCAAGAAGTCCAATATCTTCAGTTGAACTAAAAGAAGTTGAGTCAAACAAAGGGGTAAAAATAGATGATTGAAATTGGATTAGGTCATTATTTGTCTTTAGGAGCAATAATTTTCTTTCTAGGAGTAATGGGAATTTTTTTAAACAGAAAAAATGTGATTGTAATTTTAATGTCAATCGAATTAATTTTACTTGCAGTCAATATTAATCTCATTTCTTTTTCAATTTTTTCTGGTGATATATTAGGTCAAATATTCACAATGTTAATCTTAACAGTTGCAGCTGCTGAGGCAGCTATAGGTTTAGCAATTATAGTTATTTATTATAGAAATAAAGGCTCAATAAGAGTTGAAGACATTCATGGAATGAAAGGTTAAATGGAATACGCTATTATTTTTCTTCCATTGTTAGGATCTATAATTGGTTATTTAGGAAAATCATTTACAAAATTATTTTCGGAAATTGTAACAACTATCTTTGTAAGTTTATCTGCATTACTTTCCGTTGTTTTATTTTGGGACGTAATACAGAATAATATTTCTTATAATTTTATTATCTATGAATGGGTAAACTCTGGTAATTTCATTGCAAACTGGTCAATTAAAATTGATCCGCTAAGTTCAATCATGCTTGTAGTCGTGACTTTTGTTTCCTCACTAGTTCATATTTATTCAATCGGGTACATGAGTCATGATCCACACAAACCTAGATTTATGTCGTATCTTTCACTATTTACCTTCTCCATGCTCGTGTTAGTAGTCTCTGATAATTTTCTACAATTATTCTTTGGTTGGGAAGGAGTTGGTTTATGTTCATATTTATTGATAGGTTTTTGGTATAAAAAAGAGTCAGCTAACAATGCAGCCATTAAAGCATTTATTGTTAATAGAGTTGGGGATTTTGGTTTAGCAATTGGAATTTTTTTAATTTTTTTTTATTTTGGAACTATAAATTTTGATGAAGTTTTTAATTTAACACCACAGTTTTTAGATAAAAAATTTTCTATGTTTGGTATTGAAACAAATTTGATAACTTTAATTTGTTTGTTTCTATTTGTTGGAGCTATGGGTAAATCTGCCCAATTTTTATTACACACCTGGCTACCAGATGCAATGGAAGGTCCAACACCAGTTTCTGCTTTAATACATGCAGCAACTATGGTGACCGCTGGAGTTTTTCTTGTGGTCAGATGCTCTCCTATGTTTGAATACTCTCAAACAGCTTTAAATTTTGTGACAATTGTTGGAATGACTACAGCAGTTTTTGCAGCTTCTGTGGCTTTAGTTCAAAATGATATAAAGAAGATCGTAGCATATTCTACTTGCAGTCAATTAGGTTATATGTTTTTTGCAGCAGGTATTGGAGCTTATCATGTAGCAATGTTTCATCTTTTTACTCACGCTTTTTTTAAAGCATTATTATTCTTAGGCTCAGGATCTATCATACACGCTTTTAAAGATGAACAAGATATAAGAAATATGGGTGGTGTAAGATCTAAACTTCCATTCACTTATATTTTTATGTTAATTGGAACATTAGCTTTAACGGGTTTTCCATTTTTTTCGGGATTTTACTCGAAAGATGCAATAATCGAGTTTGCGTATTTAAAAAATTCTTTAATGGGAAATTACGCTGTCATAGTTGGAATTTTTACAGCGTTTTTGACATCAGTATATTCATGGAGATTATTTTTTAAGACTTTTCATGGAACTTATAAAAATAAAAAGGTCCCAATAAATGAAACTCATGAATCACCTATCATAATGTTAGTACCTTTATTTTTTTTGTCGATAGGAGCTATTTTTGCTGGATTTATTTTCAAAGAGATTTTAATTGGTCATAATAGTAATGAATTTTGGCAAACTTCAATTTTTTTTCTCAAAGAAATTAAACATGAGTTTATCCCTTTATGGTTTTTATTAATTACTCCTGTAATAGTTACTTTAGCTATACCAATATCATTTTATTATTTTATTTCTGATACAAAAATTTTAGAAAGTTTTAAGAAAACAAATTTACCTTTATATAATTTTCTACTAAACAAGTGGTACATAGATGAGTTGTACGAAACATTATTTGTAAAATCATCAAAAAACATTGGTTCCTTTTTTTGGAAAAAAGGTGACAGAGGAACAATCGATAGATTTGGTCCAGATGGTGTTTCAAAGTTAATCAAAAACATTTCTGATAAAGCCGGCAAATTTCAAACTGGATTTATTTACGATTATGCCTTTGTAATGCTCTTAGGCTTATCAATTTTGTTAACTTATTTAATTTTGAACTAGTATGAATTTTCCAATATTATCTACATTAATTTTTTTACCATTATTAAGTTCTCTATTTATTTTATTATCTAAAGAGCAAAAAAATAATAATAGCGCCAATTATATATCTCTCTTTTCTAGTATAGCGACTTTCTTATTGTCTTTATTTTTATGGTATTCTTTGGATTTTAATTCAGCAGATTTTCAATTTGTTGAAGAAAAGTCTTGGATCAATGATTTTATCAAATTTAAGTTAGGTGTAGATGGTATTTCTATTCTATTCATTATCTTAACAACATTCATAACCCCTATTTGTATTATCTCTTGTATTAACAGCGTCAAAGATAGAGTGAGAGAATTTTTAATTGCAATTTTAATATTAGAAACTTTTATGATAGGAGTTTTTTGTTCTTTAGATTTAGTTATTTTTTACTTATTTTTCGAAGCTGGATTAATTCCCATGTTTTTAATAATAGGTGTCTGGGGTGGACCTAAAAGAGTTTATTCAGCTTTTAAATTTTTTCTTTATACATTATTGGGTTCTGTTTTAATGTTAGTAGCAATTATAGTAATTTATTGGTTAACAGGTACTACCGACATAACTCAAATACAAGAAATAAAAATTCCAAAAGAATACCAAAACTTTTTATGGTTAGCTTTCTTTAGTTCATTTGCGGTAAAAACACCTATGTGGCCAGTTCATACTTGGTTACCAGATGCACATGTTGAAGCGCCTACAGCTGGATCAGTAATATTAGCGGCGATACTTTTGAAGATGGCAGGTTATGGTTTTTTGAGATTTTCAATACCCATGTTCCCTTTTGCGACAGATTTTTTTACACCACTGATCTATACATTAAGCTTAATTGCAATTATTTACACTTCGCTTATAGCTTTAATGCAAGATGATATGAAAAAATTAATTGCGTATTCCTCAGTTGCCCATATGGGTTACGTAACCCTAGGTATTTTCACACTTACCAAACAAGGTATCGAAGGAAGTATTTTTCAAATGATTAGTCACGGTTTGATTTCAGCAGCTTTATTCCTTTGTGTAGGCGTTGTTTACGATAGATTACATTCAAGATTAATTAGTAGTTATGGAGGGTTAGTAAATTATTTGCCAAAATATTCTTTTCTATTTTTAATTTTTGCTTTAGCAGCCTTAGGTCTACCAGGAACCACAGGGTTTTTAGGTGAGTTTTTAGTTCTTACAGGTAGTTTTCAAAAAAACTATTTAGTGGCTATGCTTGCAACTGTTGGTGTTGTTCTTGGAGCAGCATATATGTTGTGGCTAACAAAAAGAGTTATTTTTGGGAAAACAGTTAACGAAAAAATTGAAACTTTAAAAGATACTAATAATTTAGAAATAATAATGTTAGCTACTTTGGCTTTTTTAGTTATATTTTTTGGATTTTATCCATCGCCATTATTTGAAACATTAAATGTTTCAGTAGATAATTTAATATTAGACTATGAACAATCTTTAACTGATTCTAATTTAGCAAAAAATGATTAATAATTTAAATATTTTATTACCTGAAATTTTTTTAACTTTCTCAATTTTCAGTATTTTAATGATAGGAGTATTTATTAAGAATAGTTTTAATTTGATCTTTAATTTATCAAGTATTATCATTGTTATTGTAATTGCAATTCTTTTAAACTCCTCAAATATTTCAGAAAAAATTTTTCTTGAAAGCTTTATCAAGGATGCCTTTTCAAATTTTTTTAAAATTTTAATATTAATTGCAAGTTTGTTTGTCTTGAATTCTTCAAAAACTTTCATACGAGACAACAAAATTGATAAATTTGAATATCCCATTATCATATTGATTTCGATTTTAGGGATGTTTTTCATGTTAAGTTCAAATGATTTGATTCTATTTTACTTAGGATTAGAGTTACAATCTTTAGCACTTTATATCTTAGCATCAATTGATAGAGATAATCTCAGATCGAGTGAGTCAGGAATTAAGTACTTTGTATTAAGCGCACTGTCATCGGGATTATTATTATATGGATGTTCTTTACTATATGGTTTCACTGGCTCAACTAATTTTGAAATGATTTCCAATGAATTAGACAGAGAGAACGTCGGCGCAGTATTTGCTATGGTTTTTATTTTAGTAGGTTTAGCATTCAAGATTTCAGCAGTACCGTTTCACATGTGGACACCAGACGTATACGAAGGAGCACCTACGTCTATAACAAGTTTTTTTGCTGTTGTGCCAAAAGTAGCAGGTCTTGCGTTATTAATTAAATTTATGTTTGTTCCATTTTCAAAAATATTAATAGAATGGCAAACCATAATAATTTTTATTTCAATTGCATCCATGATATTGGGAGCCGTAGCTGCAATTATTCAAACTAATATCAAAAGACTTTTAGCTTATAGTTCTATAGGGCACATTGGTTACGCTTTAGCTGGTGTCGCAACTGGAGCTGTATCAGGATATAATAGCTCAGTTGTTTATATAACAATATATGTAGTTATGAATATTGGAGCCTTTTCTTGTTTATACTTAATGAAAAAAGATGGTGAGTATAAAGAGAATATTTTAGATTTATCAGGTATTTCCAAAAAACACCCCATTCTTGCTATATCGCTTTTAATTATATTATTTTCTTTAGCAGGAATTCCTCCTTTAGGTGGTTTTTTTGCAAAATTTTATGTGTTCTCAGCAGTACTAGAGCAAAAGATGTACGCTCTTGCAATAATAGGTCTTTTAACAACAGTTATCTCTGCCTTTTATTATTTAAGAGTAATAAAGATAATTTATTTCGATGAAAGCATTCTATCATTTGATGCTCCAAAAAATAAAGTTGCTAAAGCTACTATCTTTTTAAGCTGTGGTATTTTAATTACTTTTTTTCTTTATCCATCATTATTAAATAATGTAGTTAGCTCATTATTTGTTATCAATTAATGAAAATGAAGTTTGTAAAATTTGAAAACGTAAAAAGCACAAATGATGAAGCTCTTAAACTAATTAAAAAAGACATAACAAAACCAACATTGATTTCTGCAGACAAACAAACTAGAGGTAGAGGAACAATGGGAAAAAAATGGCTTTCAATCAAAGGAAATTTATTTATATCAATTTTTTTTGAGATAAATCAAAAAAAAACTAATTTCAAACAATTAGCAGTTTTAAACGCTTATTTAATGCGAAAAATTTTAAAAAAATATATTTTAAAAAGTATTAAAATTAAATGGCCAAACGATCTCTTAATAGAAAGTAAAAAAGTTTGTGGAATTTTACAGGAAGTCATAGAACATAAAGATAGGCAATTTCTAATAGTCGGGATAGGCATCAACACCTTAAATGCTCCGAAAGTTAAAAATTTTCAGACAACATATTTGAGAAAATTTTCAAAAAAAAAAATAGACAATAAAAAAATTCTCAAAGATATAAAGTTTACATACGAAAAGTTTATTTATCAAATTAAAACAAAAAATTTTTTAAATCTTAAGAGGCAAATTAAATGAATTATTTAGTTGGAGATATTGGAAATACATTGACAAAATTTTCTATTTTGAGTGAAAATTTTAAAATTAAAAAAATTTACAACATAGAAACTAAAAAAATACTTAACAACTCAACCAAAAATAAAATTTTTAAAGAAATATTAAAAAAAAAAATAAGTAAAAAAGTTTTATTTTCTAGTGTCGTGCCTAAAGCATTCAAAGTAATTAAAAAGAAATTAACTATTAATAGATTTAAAGTATTCGAAATTAAAGAATTAAATATAAAAAAAATTTTAAAAATAAAAGTAAAAAATTATAATCAATTAGGCTCTGATCGAATTTCTAATGCATTGGGATCATTTCATTATAATAATTGCTTAGTAATTGATTTTGGCACAGCTACAACATTTGATATTATAAAAAATCAAATTTACGTAGGCGGTGTAATTTCCCCAGGAATTAATCTATCAATTATTAATCTAAATAAATCTACAGCGCTTTTACCTTTACTAAATTTAAAAAAATCTCAAAAAAGTTATGGCAAAAACACACAAGAGGCACTTAATGCTGGATTTATTTGGGGATATGAGGGTTTGATTAATAACATTATTAAAAAAATATTAAGCAAGACTAATGTAAAATTTACAATCATTTTAACAGGTGGATATGCTAAATTATTTAGTAAAAAAATAAAAAACAAAACCATTATTGATGAAAATATTACAATTAAGGGAATTTCAAAAGCTTTTAAGGAGTTGATATGAAAAAAAAAGAGGAACTGATTTTTTGTCCATTAGGAGGTTCAGGTGAAATAGGTGGAAATATGAATCTTTATGCCTATGGAAACGAAGTTAATCAAAAATGGATTATAGTAGATATGGGTGTTTCTTTTGCAGATGATTCTGTTCCGGGTGTAGATTTAATTTTTCCGGACCCAGGTTTTATAATTGATAAAAAAAAAGATTTACTTGGTATAGTTTTAACACATGCTCATGAAGATCATATTGGTGCGGTTGCACATGTCTGGCCAAATCTAAAATGTAAAATTTATGCTACTCCATTTGCTTCAGTCTTAATTCAAGAAAAATTCAAAGAAAAAAAAAATAGATATATCCAAGTTTTTAATAATTGTTCCATTAAATACAAAAATAAAATTAGGTGATTTTGAAATAGACTTTATAACTATGACACACTCAATTTTAGAACCTAACGGACTAAGTATCACCACGCCACTAGGCACCATCCTACATACAGGAGATTGGAAAATTGACCCCAATCCATTAATTGGTGGAAATATTGATGAAAAAAAGTTGAGAGAAATTGGGGATAAAGGCGTATCAGCAATGATATGCGATTCAACAAATGTGTTTTCCCCAGGTCGAGCGGGATCTGAAGCGGATGTAAGAGAGAACCTATTAAAGATCATGCAGATTAAAACAAATAAAATTTTAGTTACATCTTTTGCATCTAATGTTGCAAGAATGGAGTCTATTTTTTATTGCGCGAAGAAAACTGGAAGATCAATTTGTCTTGTAGGCAGGTCTATGCAAAGAATTTATAAAGCTGCCAAAAAATGTGGATATTTGGGCAACTTAATCGAACCTGTTGAACCAAGAGATGCAAAAAAAATATCAAAGAATAAAATTTTATATTTAGCTACAGGAAGTCAAGGGGAGCCTATGGGAGCAATGAATAGAATTATAAATGGCGTACATCCAGAAGTATATATAGAAGAAGGCGATTGTGTTATTTTTTCCTCAAAAATAATCCCAGGTAATGAAAAAAAATTGTATCGACTTCAAAATTTAATAGTTAAAAATAATATTGAAATTATAACTGAGGAAAATGCATTTGTTCATGTATCAGGACATCCTAACAGAGATGATCTTAAAGATATGTACAAATGGGTTAAACCCCAATGTATTATTCCTGTACATGGTGAACACAGACATATGAGGGAGCATGTTATGTTCGCAAAAGAAATGCAAATTCCAAAAACTTTGTTGATTGAAAATGGAGATATAATTAGAATTCTTCCAGGTAACGCTCCACAGATAATTGATAAGGCCCCTTCAGGTAAACTTTATTTGGACGGAAATCTTGGTGTAGACGCAGAGTCACAGTCAATTAGAGATAGAAAAAATATGTCTATGAACGGTTATTTAGAAATAACTTTAATAGTCTCAAATAATGGTAAAATAAAAAAACCAGTAATTTCATTTAAAGGGATACCTGAAAACAATGAAGTTAACACTTTTATATTTGATATCGAGGATGAGATCTTAAACATATGTAGGACCTTTTCATTAGAAAGCAAAAATCAAGAAAAAAATCTTATTGAAACTATCAAACAAAATTGTAGAAAAATTATAAGGGATAAAACTGGAAAAAAACCGTTTACTAATATTAATATAGCTAGAATCTAATGGGCTTAACTGGTTCTATAATAATTTATGTTATGATTTGGTGGATAGTTTTTTTTTCTGTTTTGCCATTTGGAATCAAGTCAAATAAAGAAATTTTCAAAGATACAATTGAAGGTTCTGATCCTGGTGCCCCAAAAAACCCAAAAATAGGTAAAAAATTTTTAATCACAACTATAATTACATCAATACTGTTTATTGTGATATATTATTTAACAAATAAAGGTTTCCTAAATTTGAGAAATTTTTTAGAATAATGTATTTATCAAAATTTTTTATACCTATAACGAAAGATTTGCCATCTGATGCTAAAGTAAAATCTCATCAATTGATGCTTAGAATTGGAATGATAAAACAATCTTCTGCTGGAATTTATTCGTGGCTACCTCTTGGTTTTAAAGTAATGAAAAAAATTGAAAAAATAATTAGAGAAGAACAAAATATGATTGGTGCTCAAGAAATGTTAATGCCAACGATTCAATCGTCTGAGTTATGGAAAGAGAGCGGAAGGTATGAAGATTATGGTGAAGAAATGTTAAGAATTACAGACAGACAGGGTCGTGAAATGTTATACGGACCCACAAATGAGGAACTTATTACTGATATTTTTAGATCTAGTATTAAATCTTATAAATCATTGCCTCAAATACTTTACCATATTCAGTGGAAATTTAGAGATGAAATTAGACCAAGATTTGGTGTAATGAGGTGTAGAGAATTTTTTATGAAAGATGCATACTCATTTGATTTAAGCGATGAAGACGCAAAAAAATCTTATAACAAAATGTTTTA
>MDTG01293456.1_pt1 | contig 15214 bp, 10 predicted proteins | sample 811421 | NCBI WGS metagenome assembly MDTG01 (sample SAMN05326645, study PRJNA326480) | marine metagenome | isolation source: seawater | place: Pacific Ocean: South East | collected 2011
CAGGAGCACCGTGAAGACCACCTGGCAGATGCCCAGGACCCCGCCGCGGACCCCGAACAGCTTCAGCTTCCCGGGGGTGATCTCGAGCCCGATGGTGAACAGCAGCAGCGACACCCCGAGTTCCGCCATCACCGCGAACGCCTCGGGGTTCCGCTGCACCCCGACCAGTTCCAGCACGCTCGGCCCCACCAGCATGCCCGCGACGAGGTAGCCGACCACCGCGTTGATCTTGAAGCGTTCCAGGATCGCCGCGACCGAGATCGCGCTCACCAGCAGGAACAGGAATTCTCCCAGCAGTCTCCAGTCCATCGGGGCAGCCTACCCCACCGGCCCGGCGGCTGCGCGCGGCCCGGCTCCGTTCAGTCGGCCAGCAGCACCCGGTCGATCATCCTCGCCCGGGCCAGCAGCGCCTCGTCATCGCCGAACCGGCCCGACAGCTGGACTCCCATCGGGAGGCCGTCCGCGTTTCGTCCCGCGGGGAGCGAGACGGTGGGGACCCCGGCCGCGGTCCACGGTGCGTTGAGGGCGCCGTTGCCGGTCGAGTCCAGGCCGAGGGGCGCGGGGCCCGGCGCCCCGGGCGCGATCCACAGGTCGATGGCCAGCTCGTCCATCGCGGCCTCCAGTTCGTCGCGAAGTCGCCCGGGCTGCTCGCGGGCCTCGGCCAGGCGGCGCTCGTCCACCTCCGTGGCCCGGTCGAGGAGGCTCCGGGTGATCGCGTGGTACCGTCGCTCGTGCTCCGCACGCCAGGTGCGGTGGACCGCTTCCGCCTCGATCGCCATCAGGTCGCGGTGCCGGTCGACCAGCGCGTCGAACCCGGAGAACAGCTCGGTCCGCACCAGCTCGAAGCCCATCGACTCCAGCAGGCTGAGCACCATCCCGAAGTGCGTCCGGCCCGAATCCTCCGCGTGCGCGAGGTAGTCCTCGCCGGGGACCCCGATCCTGGGTCGATCATCGACCTCTCCCGGCGCCCAGTCCCCGACCATGGTCGCCACCACCGCCTCCACCACCCCGAGGTCGCGACCCAGGCAGCCCACGTGGTCCAGGGTCGGGGCCAGCGCCACGGTGCCGGCGTCCGGGACCCGTCCCTTGCTCGGCTTCATCGCGGGGACCCCGCAGAAGGCCGCGGGTCTCATCAGGGAGCCCACGGTCTGGGTGCCCAGTGCCGCGTCGCACAGTCCCGCCGCGACCCCCGCCGCGGACCCGCTGCTCGAACCGCCGGGGGTGTGGTCGGGATCGTGCGGGTTCCGGGTGGGACCGGGTGCGAGGTAGGCGAACTCCGTGGTCACGGTCTTGCCCACCACCAGCGCGCCGGCCTGCCGGAGGCGGTGCACGCACGGCGCCTCGGGTCCGGCGAACAGCTCCGGGGGAAGGGAGGTGCCGGCGCGCGTCGGCAGGCCCTCGACGTTGATGATGTCCTTGACCCCGATGGCCAGGCCGAAGAGCGGGGGGCGTACCGAGCCCGTCGGGAACCGGCGTTCGAGTTCGCGGGCCTCGCGCCGCAGGCGCTCGAATCGCCCCGGCTCCTCGACGAACGCGTGGACGAGTCCCTCGCGGGCCTCGAAGGCGGCCTCCACCCGCTGCAGCACCTCCTCGATCGATTGGTCCGGCGTCCGCTCGTGGTCCATGCCCCGATCCTAGCGACTCCGGGTGTCGCGCACCGTGATCGCGGGGCCGGGCGGTTGCCCCGGTGGATTCCCGCTACCATCGGGCCAACCTCGGAGCCCGACCGGATGACACCAGCACAGAAGCGGGAACTACTCAAGGACTGGCCGCTGGTCTTCAGCTACCTGTCGCTGCTCGCGGTGCTGACCGTCGCCTCCGACCTCTTCGTCGACATCAGTTCGAACCTCGCGATCGGCCTGCTCTTCTCCTGGCTCTTCGTGGTCATCCTGCTGGCGGCCTTCAGCGTGGTGCACCACGCCGAATGCCTCGCCCAGAAGCTGGGGGAGCCCTACGGCACCCTCATCCTGACCCTCTCCGTGATCGGGCTGGAGGTGCTGATGATCGTCACGGTGATGATCACCAAGGACGAGAACCCGACCATGGCCCGGGACACCATGTACGGGGTCCTGATGATCGTGCTCAACGCGCTCTTCGGGATCGCGGTGGTGGTGGGCGCGCTGCGACACAAGATCCAGGCCTTCAACCTCGACAGCTCCGAGGCGTTCCTCGGCGGGATCATCGCCCTGGTCGGGCTGGGCCTGATCATGCCCGCCTTCGTGCCCGCCGACGGGCTCTTCGTGTTCGACGTCTACCTGATGGCCGGCTGCCTGGTCTTCTACGGCCTGTTCATCTGGGTGCAGACCAAGGAGCATCGCGGGTTCTTCGTCTACGACAACCCCGAGGACCCCTCCGACGAGCACGGCCATCCGGATTCCCCCTTCGGGGTCTGGTACCACGTGACGCTGCTGGTGCTGACGCTGGTCCCGCTGGTGGTGCTCGCCAAGCAGCTCTCGGTGGTGCTGGCGGTGGGGGTCGAGACCATCGGCGCCCCGGAGGCCCTGGTCGGGCTGGTGGTGGCGATCCTGATCCTCGCCCCGGAGGGCCTCGCCGCGATCTCCGCCGCCCGGCACAACAACCTCCAGCGGGCGGTGAACATCTGCCTGGGGTCCGCGCTCGCGACCATCGGGCTCACCATCCCCGCGGTGCTCGTGATCTCGCTGATCATCAACCAGGACATCGTCCTCGGGCTGGACCCGATCGAGATCGTGCTCATCGTCCTCAGCATCCTGGTGCTGGTGGTCAACCTCAAGCAGGGCCAGACCAACGTCTTCAAGGGGATCATCCACCTGCTCCTCTTCGCGAGCTACTGCGTCTTCATCTTCATCTGATCCATCTGATCGGTCGCCCGTCCGATTCGGGCCCGGAGCCACCCATGACCCAGTTCGAGATCCTCGGCAGCACGGATCCCTTCCTCAAGGTGCACTTCTCGCAGGGGGAGTCGATCTTCGCCGAGGGCGGGGCGATGGCGGCGATGGACGACGTGGTCGACCTCACCGGCAGGGCCCGGGGCGGGATGTTGAAGTCGATCGCGCGGGCGGCGGTCACCGGGGAGTCGTTCTTCATGCAGGAGGCGACCGCCGAGCGCGGTCCCGGTTCGATGCTCCTCGCCCCCGGCTACCCCGGGGAGGTGCGGGTGCTCGAGCTCGACTCCGAATCCTGGAGCCTCACCGACGGTGCGTTCCTCTGCGCGGACCACGACCTCGAGATCGCCACCCGCCGCAACAAGTCGATCAGCGCCTCGTTCTTCGGGGGGACCGGGGGGTTCTTCATCATGACCGTCTCGGGGACCGGGAAGCTCGCGGTCTCCGCCATCGGGGCGATCCAGGAGATGGCGGTCCCCCCCGACGGCGAGCTGGTGGTGGACAGCGGCCACGTGGTCGCCTGGCCGAGCACCCTGGAGATGAAGGCCTCCCTCACCACCAGGCAGGGTTCGGGACTCCTCGGGAAGGTGGTCGGTTCGGTGAAGACCGGGGAGGGCGTGGTGCTCCGCTTCCGCGGCAACGGGCGGGTGCTGGTCTCCTCGCGCGCCCAGCCCGCCTTCATCGGCTGGCTCTCGTCGCGGCTGCCCGGGAAGGGGTGAGCCCGCTCCCCGGGCCTGCCCGGGATCCTGGACTCAGGCGGGGTGGTCCGACTTGCTGCCCACCGGCTCGATCCAGCCGCCGTAGGGCGCGATCAGCTCGTCCGCTTCCTCGGGTCCCATGGTGCCGGGTGCGTACTCGATCACCGGGCTGGGGTGCTCGAGGATCTTCGACAGCGCCATCCAGGTCCCCTCGATGATCTGCTGGGTCGCGAACCGGGTGGCGATCCCCTGCAGCGCGTCGCCGAGCAACTGCTCGTAGGGAAGCTTCTCCTCCCCGAGGGCCTGGCTGAAATCGACGTTCAGAACCACTGGCTTGGAGGCCATCTGGGAGCTGGGGTCCAGGGCCTGGACCCGCATCTGCACCCCGTCGTCGCCGTGCCCGAACCGGAAGCGCAGGCGGTTGCGTTCCGGCTGGGGACAGCCGGTCTCCTTGAACAGCGGCAGGGGGGGACGCTTGTAGACCACCACCGCCTCGGTCGCGGTGCAGGCGAGGTTCTTCCCGGTGCGGATGAAGAAGGGCACCCCCGCCCATCGCCAGGAGTCGATGAAGAGCTTGATCGCCACGAAGGTCTCGGTGGTCGAGCCCTCCGCCACCCCCTTCACGTCGTGGTACCCGGTGTACTGGCCGCGCACGCAGTCCGCGGGCTCCACCGGCCGCATGGACTCGAAGGCCTGCAGCTGCTGGGAGTGGATCGCGGCGGGGGTGGCCTTGGACGGGGGGTCCATCGAGAGCAGGCCGATGATCTGCATGATGTGGTTCTGGACCACGTCCTTCAGGGCCCCCACCCGGTCGTAGAAGGAACCGCGGTCCGCGACGTCGAAGGACTCCGACATCGTGATCTGCACGCTCTCGATGTTCGCGCTGTTCCAGATCGGCTCGAACATGCGATTCGAGAACCGCCAGACCATGATGTCCTGGATCGCGTTCTTCCCGAGGTAGTGGTCGATGCGGTAGATCTGCCGCTCCTCGAGCATCTTCGACAGTTCGCCGTAGAGCTCGACCGCCGACTGGTAGTCGTGGCCGAAGGGCTTCTCGATCACCACCCGGGCGTTGCGGGTCACCCCGACCTCGTGCAGGCCCTTGACCGCGGTGAGGAACAGGCTGGGGGGGATCTCCAGGTAGAAGAGCGGTCGCTTCGCGTCCCCGAGCTTCTCCTTGACCGCCGCGTAGGTCTCCGGCTTGGTGTAGTCGCCCTGCACGTAGGACATGTCGGCGGCCATCGCCTTCCAGACCTTCTCGTCGACCTCCTGGCCGCAGTCCTTGATCGACTGCAGCGCGTGTGCCCGGAACTCGTCGTCCGACCAGTCGGTGAAGGCGACCCCGATGAAGGGGACGTTCATGAGTCCTCGTTCCGCCAGGCGGTAGAGGGACACGAAGGTCATCTTCTTGGCGAGGTCCCCCGACACCCCGAAGCTCACGAGCGCGTCGCTCGGCTTCGGCGTGGCCTCGTCCCCCGCGGTGCCGTCCTGAGTGTTCTGCATGGTCGTCATCGACTTCTCCTGTGGATCGTTGTTTTCGAGACGCGGATCGCGATCCTACCAGAATCAACGTGGGCACAGGCCCCCCCGGGACCCCGCGCGGTCCCGCGGGGAAGGGGATCGCAGCTGCTACCATGCACGCACCATGAGCGACAGGGCGACATTCAAGGTGTTCCTCATCCAGGTCCGGGCGGACAACGTCGCCTCCCTGCACGAGCGCGAGTGCATCATGGAGGTCGCCGGCCTCGGTCCCGACCAGGTCGACTTCGTCAACCTCGCCACCCAGCCCCTCGGACCCGAGGAACGATACGCGGATGCGGACCTGGTCATGATCGGCGGGTCCGCCTCCCATTCCGTGGTCGACGACGATCCCTTCACCGAGGAACTGGTCGCCACCGTCCGGCGCCTCGTCGATCGACGGCAGCCGCTGCTCGGTTCCTGCTGGGGGCACCAGTTCATCGCCCGCGCCCTCGGGGGCGAGGTGGTCACCGACGTGGCCCGGGCGGAGGTCGGTCTCGTGGAGATGCAGGCCACCGCGGCGGGCCGCGCGGACCCGGTCTTCGGGGGGCTGCCGGAACGCTACCCCGTGCTCATGGGCCACCACGACCACGTGGTCCGGCTCCCGGAAGGCTGCCACGAGCTCGCCTTCTCCGAGACCTGCCGCAACCAGGCCTTCACCCTGGAGGGACACCCGGTCTACGGGACCCAGTTCCACTGCGAGCTGCTCCCCGAGCAGCTGGTGGCGCGACTCACCATGTTCCGCCAGTACATGCCCGACGACGATGAGTTCGAGGCGCTCAAGGCCGCGATGCGGCCCACTCCGGACGCCGGGCGGATCATGGGCCGACTCATCGACCTGATCAGGGACGCCTGACGCCGCCTACCCCCGGCCGAGGCCGGAGAGGAGCCGCATGCCCGACGAACCGAACCAAGACGCCTCCGCCGACTCCCGACGGCGTGCCTACCTCAAGAGCCTCCTGCGGGACCTCGACGCCCTGGAGCGGATGCTCGAGGCCGGGATGCTCGAGTCCGGGGTCCGCCGCATCGGGGCCGAGCAGGAGGTCGCGATCGTGGACCGGTCGGGTGGCCCCTTCCCCATCGCCGACGAACTGCTTCGTTCCCTGCCCCCCGGGCCCTTCACCAACGAGCTGGGTCGATTCAACCTGGAGGTCAACTTCAACCCGATCGCGGTGGGCGCCCACGCCCTGCGCGACCTCGAGCAGCAGGTCCACGCGCACCTCGGCCAGCTCCGGGCGGTGGCCCGGCAGCACGACGCGATGATCCTGCTGGTGGGGATCATGCCCTCGCTCTCCCGCGGCGACCTCGTCATCGGGAACCTCACCGACAAGCCCCGCTACCACGAACTCAACGACGCGCTCAGCCGCCTGCGCGGCGGGCCCTACGAGCTGAACATCGACGGCATCGACGAGCTCTCCATCACCCACGACAACATCATGCTGGAGGCCTGCAACACCAGCTTCCAGGTCCACTTCCAGGTCGACCCCGAGCACTTCGCCCGCTGGTACAACATCGCCCAGCTGGCCAGCGCCCCGGTGCTCGCCGCCTCCACCAACTCCCCGGTCCTCCTCAACCGTCGCCTGTGGAGCGAGACCCGGATCGCGCTCTTCCAGCAGTCGATCGACACCCGCACCGCCGAGACCTCGGGACGTCGGATGCCCCCCCGGGTGTCCTTCGGCACCGACTGGGTGCAGGAGAACATCCTCGAGATCTTCCGGGAGGACATCGCCCGCTTCAAGCCGCTCTTCTACGACCGTCCCGAGGAGGACTCCCTCGCGGTGCTCCGCGACGGGGGGGTGCCCTCCCTGAACGCGCTGCGTCGCTTCAACGGGACCGTCTACCGGTGGAACCGACCCTGCTACGGGGTGCTCGACGGACGGCCGCACCTTCGCATCGAGAACCGGATGCTCCCCGCGGGCCCCACCCCGATCGACGAGGTCGCCAACACCGCCCTCTGGCTCGGTCTCCTCCGGGAACTCAACGACACCGTCGGGGACGTGGCCTCCCTGCTGCCCTTCGACCGGGTCGCGCAGGGCTTCTTCGCCGCGGCCCGGCACGGGCTCCACGCGCAGATCCACTGGATCGACGGCGAACTCCACCCCGCGCGCGAGCTGATCCTCGACCGGATCCTGCCGATGTCGGCCCGGGGCCTCGCCGCCGGCGGGATCGATGCCTCGGACATCGAGCGCTACCTCGGGGTGATCGAGGAGCGCGTCCGGTCCGGGCGCACCGGGTCCGCATGGATCATCGACTCGATCGCCGCCGCGGGGAGCGGGCACCCCTCCGGGCAGCTCTACTCCCGGATCTCCGAGGGCATCGCGGAGCGGCAGCTCCACAACGCGCCGGTCCACACCTGGAAAACGCTCTCCGCGCACGAGTTCGAGGGGGACCAGCGACACGTCTCCCGGGTCGCGCAGTTCATGGCCACCGAGCTCTTCACCGTCCACGAGGACGACGTCATCGACCTGGTGACCAACCTCATGGACTGGAAGCACCTCCGCCAGATCCCGGTCGAGAACGACGCCCACGAGCTGGTCGGGCTCGTCACCTACCGCCACCTCCTCCGGCACCTCCGACGGCTGGGGGTCGCCACCGAGGAGTCCGCCTCGGAGTCGGTGCCGGTCGCCTCGATCATGGAGCGGAACGTGATCTCCATCGCCAGCGACGCGAGCTCGCTGGAGGCCTACCAGCTCATGCGGGAGCGGGGGATCAGCTGCCTTCCGGTGATCGAGAACGGCAAGCTGGTGGGGATGGTCACCGACGAGGACTTCATCCGGATCAGCGACGGCCGGATTCGCGAGTTCCTCGACTCCTGAGCGGGTCCCCGGGCGTTCATCCCGACCGGGTCGACTCGTCGCGCTCCCAGTGGTCCAGCCGGCCCGCGCGGAACTGCCGCGCGGCGCGCCGTCGCGTGAGCAGCCGGATCAGGGAGTACGCGAGGGTCGGGACCGGGGCCCCGAGCAGGTTGGCCAGCTGGCCGGCCGCGGTGGTCCCCTCGCCCGCCGGCTCCCGCGGCGTGAAGCCGCGGTCCCGGAGCTCCAGGGCCCCGAGCCGGCTCCGGGTCGCGATCGCCACCAGTCCCTCGAGGGTGCGCGGCGCGTTGATCTCGAAGCTGCAGTCCGGGAGGGTCCGGCGCTCGTCGCGGTCGAAGAGCCCGTGCACGAACCCGTCGTCGGAGATCACCGGGGGGAACGAATCGAAGCGACCGCGCCCCGCCTCCGACAACGCGTAGAAGCCCGAGCCGATCATGCGGCCCCCGGTGAAGTAGGGGGTCCGGCTCCAGCCGCGGTAGAACGAACGCACCAGGAACCCGGAGTCCGCGGTGTGGAAGCGGGGGGTCGGCGCCACCGCGAGCAGGCCGCCCGCCAGCGCCTCGTGGCAGCGGAGCAGGCAGTCGGGGGAGATCCGCACGTCCGCGTCGAGGTACACCCGCGGGAAGAGCGTGCATTCGGCATCCCCGGCGTTGAGCGCCCGGTGCTTCGAACCCTCCGCGAGCTCGACCACCCGGACCGGGTCCCCGAACCCCCGGGCCAGCTCCGCGGTCGCGTCCCGGCATCCGTTGGCGACCACCACCACCTCCAGCCGGTCCAGGCCCCGTTGCCCGACCACCGACCCCAGGCACCGCTCGATCATCGCCGCTTCGTTGAAGGCCGGGATCACCACGCTGAGCTGCTTCATGCGGACGCCTCCCCGGCGGGCGCACGCCCGGACCGGTCCCTAGTGATATCGAAGGTTGCCCGTCCGCCGCTCCAATCCGACCCCGGGATCGGGGGCCAGCGTCCACCGAGCCGCGATTGTCGGGGAAGCCCGGGGTCGCCTCCGGGAAACGACCCTCCGATTGGTACCATGGGCGCATGGTCCCGGTCCCGGCTCGACTGCTCGTGGGAGGCCTGCTGATCACCGCCACCCTCGGTGCGGGGGTCGGTCCCGGCATCGATCCGGACCCCGCACCCGGACGACCCGCGGGGGCGCCGGACGCCCTTCGCTACGGCCGGGACATCCGGCCGATCCTCTCCGACCGGTGCTTCCTCTGCCACGGGCCGGATCGCGAGACCCAGCGGGCGGGGCTGCGGCTCGACACCCGGGCCGAGGCGGTCGCGGATCGCGACGGCTTCGCCGCGATCGTCCCCGGGGACGCCGACGCCTCGCTGCTCTACCAGCGGATCACCTCCACCGACCCCGACGACCAGATGCCGCCGCCCGAGAGCGGCAAGCACTCGCTGACCCCGGACCAGGTCCGCCTGGTCCGCACCTGGATCGAGCAGGGCGCGGTCTACGAATCGCACTGGGCGTTCGAGGCCCCGGTCCGTCCCCGGACCCCCGAGGTCTCGGATCCCGAGTGGTGCACCAACGACATCGACGCGTTCCTGATGGCGGGGATGGACGACGCCGGCCTCCGCCCGAACCCGCCGGCCGCGCCCGACACCCTGGTGCGCCGCGTCTACCTGGACCTGACCGGCCTGCCGCCCACCCCCGTGGAGCGCGCGGCGTTCCTCGCCGATCCCTCCGACGCCGCCTATCGCCGGCTGGTGGACCGCCTGCTCACCGAGGAGCCCTACCGGACCCGGCACGCGGAGCGGATGGCGACCCCGTGGATGGACCAGGCGCGCTTCGCCGACACCTCCGGGATCCACATGGACGCGGGACGGTCGATCTGGCTGTGGCGGGACTGGGTGCTCGAGGCCTACCACGCCAACAAGCCCTACGACGAGTTCGTGGTCGAGCAGCTGGCGGGGGACCTGATGCCCGAGCCCACCGTCGAGCAGCGGATCGCCAGCGGGTTCAACCGCAACCACGTCACCACCGACGAGGGCGGGGCGATCGACGCCGAATACCTCCTGGAATACGCGGTGGACCGGGTGCACACCACCAGCACCGTGTTCCTGGGACTGAGCGTGGGGTGCGCGCGCTGCCACGACCACAAGTTCGATCCGGTCTCGATCGAGGAGTTCTACTCCCTGCTCGCCTTCTTCAACAACAACGAGGAACCCGGGCTCTACTCCCAGGTCCCCGACCCCACCCGGGCCCTGGAGCCGGAGCTGGTGGTCCCGGACCCCGGGACGCGCGCGACCCTCGAGGGACTCGACGGACGCCTCACCTCCCTCGAGACCGAGCGGTCCAACCCCTCCCCCGAGGAGCTGCGACAGGTGGAGGACTACCTCGCCGGCCTCCGGTCCGATCGGTCCTGGAGCTGGTACCTTCCCGAGCCGACCGCCGCGACCAGTCGCGAGGGCACGGTGCTCGAGGTGCAGCCCGACCGATCGGTCCTCGCCACCGGGGCGGTCCCCGCCTTCGACGAGCACGTCCTGGTCTACGCCACCGACGAGGTCGGCCTGCGCACCGTGCTGCTGGAGGCGCTGGCGGACCCCTCCCTCCCCAACGGGCGGGTGGGTCGCGCGGGCAACGGCAACGCGGTGCTGGGTTCGATCAGCGTGGAGGTGGTCTCCCGCCTCGATCCCGAACGCCGCACCACCCTCGACTGGAGCTGGGCGTGGGCGGACGTCGAGCAGCCCGGCGACGACTACCGGGTGACCAACGCCCTTCGTCCCGACAACCAGCGGGTCTGGGCGGTGGACGCGCACCGGCAGGGGGGCGACCGCAGCGCGGTGTTCGTCGCCACCGAGCCCTTCGGCTACGAGGGTGGCAGCGAGGTGATCGTCCGACTCGCCTACCAGTCGCCCTACCCCCGGCACGAGTTCGGCCGGACCCGGGTCCGACTGGGCCACGTGTCCGAGGAGGCGCTGGCCCGGCTGCCCGCCGCCACCACCAACTGGTACATCGCCGGTCCGTTCCCCACCGACGGCGGGCCCACCGCCTACGACACCCGCTTCGGACCCGAGGACCCTGGTCCCCTGGACTTCACGCGGAGCTTCGGCGACCAGCCCCTCCAGTCCTGGCGCCACGCGCCCCTGGTCCTCGAGGCCACCCCGGTCGGCCTCGCGCAGGTGGTCGGCGCGGAGTACCTCGCCCGCGAGGTCTACGCGCCGACCGCACGCACCCTGGACCTCAGCCTGGGCAGCGACGACGGCCTGCAGGTCTACCGCAACGGCGAGCTGGTCCACGAGCACCGGATCGACCGCGGGGTCGCCCCCGACCAGGACTCGGTCCGGGTCGAGCTGGTCCCCGGGCGCAACACCCTGGTCTTCAAGGTCGTGAACACCGCGGTGGGCGCGGGCTTCTACCACCGCGAGCTGGCGTCCGAGGACCACCAGCCGGCGGAGGCGATCGCGATCCTCCTGCCCCCCGACATCGTCGGGGCCGGGGACCGCGACCGGGCGCGCGACGCGGTCCGGCGCCAGGTCTCCCCGCGCTACCGGGCGCTCAGCGATGAGCTCGAGTCCACCCGCACCCGGCGTGCGGAGGTGGCCGCCTCGATGCCGCGGACCATGGTCATGCAGGAGCGCGCCACCCCGCGCGAGACCCACGTGATGATGCGCGGCCAGTACGACGCCCCGGACCTGGATCGTCCCGTCTCCCGGGGGATCCCCGCGGTGCTCGGCGCGGTGCGGGGCGGCCCCGACCAGCGGGTCGACCGGCTGGACCTCGCGGAATGGCTGGTCGGCGAGGAGAACCCGCTCACCGCGCGGGTGACCGTGAACCGCTACTGGGCGCTCTTCTTCGGTCGCGGCATCGTCGAGACCACCGGCGACTTCGGCCTGCAGGGGGCCTGGCCCTCGCACCCCGGGCTGCTGGACTGGCTGGCGGTGGAGTTCCGCGAGAACGGCTGGGACGTCCGCGAGCTGCTGCGGACCATCGTCACCAGCTCCGCCTACCGGCAGTCCTCCCGTCGCACCCCCGAGGCCCGCGCGATCGACGAACGCAACGTGCTGCTCGGCGCGTTCCCCCGCCAGCGCCTCTCCGCGGAGCAGATCCGCGACCAGGCGCTGCACGCCTCCGGGCTGCTGGTGGAACGCCTCGGCGGGCCCAGCGTGAAGCCCTACCAGCCCGAGGGGCTCTGGCAGGAGGTCGCGATGCCCCAGTCCAACACCCGGACCTTCGAGCGCTCCGACGGCGAGGGACTCTGGCGACGCAGCCTCTACACCTACTGGAAGCGCGCGGCCCCGCCGCCCTCGATGCTGACCTTCGACGCCCCGACCCGCGAGTACTGCGTGACCGAACGGGGCAGCACCAACACCCCGCTGCAGGCCCTGGTCCTCTGGAACGACGAGCAGTTCGTGGAGGCGGCCCGGGTCCTCGCGCAGCGGGCGATCGCGGAGGCCGGGGACGACCGCGGCACCATCCGCCGACTGGCCCTGCACTCGACCGGCGGGGAACTCACCGAAGCCACCACCCTCCGGATGCTGGAGGCGGTGGCGGCCTACCGGGCGCGCTACCGCGCCGCCCCCCGGGACGCCCGCGCCCTGCTGTCGGTGGGCGAGGCCCCGCTTCCCGACGGCCACGATCCCCCCGAACTCGCAAGCTGGACGATGATCGCCAACGCACTGCTCTCGAGCGATGCGGCGATCGTGAAGGACTGACAGGCGGACACCATGGACCCATCACGACCGATCAAGGAACACTGCCACGACCCCCTCGAGGAGTACCTGCGCAACATGACCCGCCGGCGGTTCTTCGGGACCATGGCGAACACCATGGGCGCGGGCCTCGGCTCCCTGGCGCTGGGTTCGATGCTCAACGCCGACGGCGTCGCCACCGGGCCCACCATCCAGGCCGGCTCCCCGGAGGAGATCCTCGCCAACCTCCCGCACTACGCCCCCCGGGCGAAGCGGGTGATCTACATGCACATGGAGGGCGCACCCAGCCAGCTGGACCTCTACGACTACAAGCCGGGCCTGCACGACCGCTTCGACGAGGACCTCCCGGACTCGATCCGGGGCTCCCAGCGGATCACCACCATGACCAGCGGGCAGGAGCGCTTCCCGGTCGCCCCCTCGATGTTCAAGTTCCGTCGCTACGAGAACAACCAGGACGGGCTGATGCTCTCCGAGCTCCTGCCCCACACCGGGTCGATCGCGAAGGACATCTGCGTGATCCGGTCCATGCACACCTCCGCGATCAACCACGAACCCGGGATCACCTTCTTCCAGACCGGCACCGAGCAGCCCGGACGCCCCTGCTTCGGGTCCTGGGCCAGCTACGGGCTGGGCAGCATGAACCGCGACCTCCCGACCTTCGTGGTGATGATCACCCAGGGCAAGGGCAACATGCAGGCGCTCGCCGCGCGCTTCTGGGGCAGCGGCTTCCTCTCCAGCGAGCACCAGGGCTGCAAGCTCCGCGCCGGGGCCGACTCGGTCCTCTACCTGCGCGATCCCGACGGGGTCTCGCGCGAGGATCGGCGCCGGATGCTGGACCTGGTCGCGCGGCTCAACGAGGAGGAGTTCCGCCACAGCCTCGACCCCGAGGTCACCGCCCGGGTGGCGCAGTACGAGATGGCCTACCGGATGCAGATGTCGGTCCCCGAGCTGACCGACTTCTCCACCGAGAGCCCCGAGACCCTCGAGCTCTACGGTCCCGACGTGACCACCCCCGGGTCCTTCGCCGCCAACTGCCTGCTGGCCCGGCGACTGGCCGAGCGCGGGGTCCGCTTCGTGCAGCTGTTCATGCGCGGGTGGGACCAGCACGGCAACCTCCCGACCGAGATCCGCGCGCAGTGCAAGGCGGTCGACCAGCCGCAGGCCGCGCTGGTCAAGGACCTCAAGCAGCGCGGGCTGCTCGAGGACACCCTGGTCCTCTGGGCGGGCGAGTTCGGTCGCACCGTCTACAGCCAGGGCGCCCTCGCCCGGACCAACTACGGCCGCGACCACCATCCCCGCTGCTTCTCGATCTGGCTCGCCGGGGGCGGGATCAAGCCGGGGATCAGCTACGGCCGCACCGACGACTACTCCTACAACATCGTCGAGAACCCGGTGGAGGTGCACGACCTGCACGCCACCATGCTGCACCTGCTGGGCGTCGACCACCGTCGGCTGACCTTCCGCCAGCAGGGGCGCGACTACCGCCTCACCGACGTGCACGGACGCCTGGTCGACCCGATCATCGCCTGAGGCTCAGGGGAGTTCGGTGACCACCGACTCCAGCGGCGGTCGCTCGACCTCGGGGGTCTCCTGCGCGTAGCCCGCCCAGACGAATCCGATGATCTCGTGCTCGCCAGGATCCACCCCGCAGATCCGGTAGGTCTCGGGATCCCTGGTCAGGGCCCCGCTCGACCACTTCGATCCCACCCCGTCCGCCGCGAGGGAGAGCATGAGGTTCTGGATCGCGCAGGAGCAGGCGGCGTAGTCCTCCTTGGCCCGGAACGGATCCGGGCACGCGACCTGGCAGGTCACCACCAGTCGGTCGGGCTGCATCAGCTTCGCCCGGGCGGACCCGGCGGCCTCCGGGGAGAGCGGGGTGCGCCGGCGCTTGAGGTCCACCCCGAGGTCCGCGAGCCGTTCGCGGGTCTCGCTCCCGGCCAGGATGAACCGCCAGGGGAACGTCAGCCGGTGGCAGGGGGCGTGGTGTGCGGCGTGGAGCCCGCGTTCGAGCACGTCCTCCGGGACCCGGCGGTCGGTGTAGCGGTGGATCGTCCTTCGCTCGGTCAGGGTCTGGTGCGTGTTCACGGTGGGGCCTCGCTGCTCTGGTGGAGGCTCCATTCTACCCGTCCCCCCGGGGCGGGGCCGATCCCCGCCGCCATCGGCTCAGCCGGGTTCGTCGCAGGCCCCCCAGTCCGAGAGCAGTTCCGCGAGGTCGCCGCCCCCGATCGACCCGTCGCCGTCGAGGTCGAGCTCGACGTCCGCCTCGTCCCAGGACGAGATCAGCAGCGAGAGGTCGCTGCCGTCGACCAGTCGGTCCCCGTCGAGGTCCGCGGGGCAGGGCGGGCGTTCCCCGCGACGGTGCTCGAGCAGCCACGCCACCAGTTCGCGCCGGAAGTTGCCGTTGAACGACGGACCGTGGTTGCCGCCGTTGATCGTCCAGAGTTCCGCGGAGCCCCCGGTCTCGCAGTCCTGGTCGATCCGGAGCACGTCGGTCTCCGCCCCACCGAGGTTGCCCACCAGGTCCAGGGTCCCGGCGGGTTGCTCGAGGTCCGCGCACTGGCCGTAGTCCGCCCAGGTCCGCACCGTGCGCAGCGCTCCGGGGATGCAGATGAAGCCGAAGCAGCTGTCCCCGTACTGAACGACGTCGTCCTGGGTCCCG
>MDTG01331212.1_pt1 | contig 15214 bp, 8 predicted proteins | sample 811421 | NCBI WGS metagenome assembly MDTG01 (sample SAMN05326645, study PRJNA326480) | marine metagenome | isolation source: seawater | place: Pacific Ocean: South East | collected 2011
GCAGCACGTCGACCGCGATGCCGGAGCCCCGGCGCACCCGTTCGTCTTCCAGGTTCAACTGGCGCTGGATACGGCCTTCGCTTTCGATGGTGATGCCCAGCAGGCGCATTTGGCGCAACACGGTGATATAGGCGCGAATGCCCGCGAACAGGGTGTTCTGGCGCGTGCCTTCCAGAGAAATGCTCGCCAGGTGTTCGTTCAACTCGGCAATGCGGATCGCCGTCTTGGTGGCGTAGCCGTCGAACAGATTTTGCGTCAGCGTGAAAGTCGTGGTGTTCTTGTTTTCGATGCTTTTGGATCCCGAAGACCGGGTCGATGGGCTGTCGATGAATTCGCGCGACGCATCGCCGGTCATGCTCAGGGTCGGCAGGCGCGCGGCCTTGGCGACGTCGATGCCCTGGCGATTGCTTTCCAGGGTATTGCGGGCGGCCAGAATGTCGGGGTGATTGGTGATCAGGCGCGCGAGTTCGATCTCCAGCGCCGCCGCCCAGGACGCGGTCGGCGTGGCGAGCACGGCAATGGCGGTGCAGGCCGCCATCGACAATCCGGCAATCGCACGTCTGCGCACGGGTTCTACTCCCTCATGGGCCCGAGTCTATGCCCCGGCTTCGGCAGGGTCAAACACCGCCGAATCGCCCCATTGATCCGGGGAATCTTGTAGGGAATCGAGGTTAAAGGCCGGTTAAATCCCGAACCACCGGAAGGCGGAAGGCGGAAGGCGGAAAGCGGAAAGCGGAAAGCGGCGGACGCGAGTACGTCCGCCGTCTCGCCGTTCACCAGGTATAGGACAGATTACCGATTACCGTGAGCGGCTCGCCCGCCGAGCATAGGCCCGCGCTGCCCCGGTAATAGCAGGATCCGACGTATTGCTTGTCCAGCAGGTTCCGTGCGTGCAGGCCGAAATGAACGCCGTTCCATTCGTAATGGACCGAGGCGTCGAGCAGGAAGAATCCAGGGACCTTCAGCGTCCTGTCGCCGTCCCCCCAATGCATGCCGCGGTACCGAACGCCGCCGCCGATGCCGAGGCCCTTGAACGTCCCTTCGGGCACGGTGTAGTCGGCCCAGATCGTGGCCACATGTTTGGGGGCGGGGGTCAGGACATCGCCGAGATCACTTGGGTCGACGCTTTCGATGACCTCGGTCTCCATGTAGGTGTAGCCGCCGGACAGGTCGAGGCCGAAATCGAAGCTCGCCAATGCTTCCAATTCGATCCCCTGTGACCGCACTGCGGCGGTCTGAACGCTGTTGTTGGTGTTGCTGGGGTCCGTCTCCGTATAGTTCTCGCGGCGCAGGTCGAAGGCCGCCAAGGTCACGGAACTGCGGCTGCCCTTGGGCTGGAACTTGACGCCGACTTCATACTGCCTGCCCAGTTCCGGCTTGTAGTTCTCGTTGGACGGGTTGGTGCCGATCACCGGCGTGAAGGATTCCGCGTAGCTGGCGTAGGGTGCGACGCCGTTGTCGAACAGATAAACGACGCCGGCACGGCCGGTGAAGGCGCTGTCGCCCTGCTGCGAGCGGGCATCGGTCAGATTGTTGATGGTCTCGGTTACGGCCCGGTCGAACCGCCCGCCCAGGTTGACCCGCCAGTGGTCGCCCCATTCGATCTGGTCCTGCAGGTAGATGCCGGTCTGGCTGCGGGTAAAATCCTTGCGGATGTAGGGGTTCCCCCGGGACGTCTGGGTGCCGTAGACCGGCGAGTAGACGTCCAGCGTCGTCGCGCCGACGTAATCGGCGATCTGTTCCAGATACATCAATTGGAAATCCAAACCGGCCAACAAGGTGTGGCGGGACGGCCCGGCGTCGAACTTCAATTGGGCGTTGGTGTCGGTGTAGAGGCCGTCGAGATTGCCGTAGTTGCCGTAGACGGCGCGCGACAGCGTTCGATTGTTGGTGAAGCCCGAGGAGTAGACGACCAGATCGTTCAGATCCACGTTGTTGTAGCGGGCTTTGTGGCTGAGTTTCAGGCTGTCGCTGACTTCATGGGAGATTTCATAGCCGACCGAGTATTCCGTGCGATCGACCTTGTCCAGATCCGGCTCGCCGGTGAAGCGGCTGAGCGGGACATCGCCGTTGGGGTTGGTCTGTACGGTGCCGACATAAGGCAGGGCCTGGGAGTTTTTGGTGTCGTCTTGTTGATAATGGGCAACGAAGGTGACCGTCGTCTTGTCGGACGGCATCCAGGAAATCTGCGGTGAAATCCAATACCGGTCGTCCTGGACATAGTCGACGAAAGTGTCGCTATCGCGGATCAGACCCGTGACGCGGTACGCAAACTGCTTGTCCTCGTCGATCGCGCCGGCGAAATCGAATTTGCCCTGATACCGGTCATGCAGGCCGCTTTCGAAATGGACCGTGTTGATCGGGTCCGTCGTTGGGCGTTTCGAGACATAGTTGACGATGCCGCCGGGCGAGCCCTGACCGTAAAGCACGGATGCCGGTCCGCGCGGCACTTCGACGCGTTCGGCACCCCAGGGTTCCGGGTTATAGCTGATGATGTAATCGGGGAAGGTCAGCGCCAGCCCGTCCTGATAGATGCCGTTGGTCGTCGCGTTCAGGCCGCGCATGCGCAGGTCCGTATAGCGTGGTTCGCTGCCGTAGGGTTGCGGATCAACGCCGGGCGTGTAGCGCAGGGCTTCGTTGATCTTGTTGACGTTACGGGCGTCCATCTGATCGCGGGTGATGACCGAAATTGACTGCGGCGTTTCGATCAGTGGCGTATCGGTCTTGGTGGCCGTCGCGCTGCGCCGTGCGACGTAACCGTCGATTGGGCCGGTGGCGTTTTCGCCCCGGCCTTGGATGGCGATGGTGCCGAGGGTAAGGCGGTCGTCGCCCGTCGCGTCGATCCGCGTCAGGGTGACGGTGCTGTTGGCGGTGAATTCATAGGTCAGGCCCGTGCCGGCGAGCAGACGGACCAGGGCCTGGGCCTGGGCCATCGTGCCGGTGACGCCGCGGGTCGCGAGGCCCGCCACGTCGCCGGATTTGTAGGCCAATTGCAGACCCGATTGTTCCTTGAAGGCCATTAGGCCCTCGGCCAGGGACTGCGCCGCGATATCGAAGGCGCGCTCATCCGTGCCCTGGGCGAGCTCCGCCGCCACGGAGGCGCGGTCTCCGGGCGCCGCGTCGCCGGGCGCCGCCGCGCGGGCCGGCGCCGGAGGGGCCGCGGACAACAATGCCGCCAGGGCGGTGGTGGCGAATAGGATTCTGTGGCGGTTGGTTGTGTTGGCTTTCATCATCCGGTCCCCTTGTTTGTTTTGCGGCGCCGTTACGCCGGTCGCAATATTATGCAAATGCGCATTATTCGCATTTGAGTCATATGAAAGACGGTTGGGATCGAAATCTGCTCACCCTTCGGGGGGATTTTTCCGAGGCGGGCGGCCGGGCCTCAATGCAGGATCGTCAGATAGCCGGTGACCCGGGTGACGGTCAGGCCATGGGTCGCCGCCAGGCCCCGAAGGGCAGCCGGTACCCTGTCCATGTCGAACACGCCGCTGACCTTCTCCAGCCCCGCCGCCCCGGACATGACGATGACGCGCCCCGGCAGGTAGCGGTCCAGTTCGGCGACCGCCGTATCCAACGGCAAACTGTCGATGCGGATCAGGCCGCGGCGCCAGGCCAGGGCCGAGGCATCATCCGCCGCGACCGCACCTTGCGGCGGTTTGCCCCGGGCGAAGACCGTTTCCTGCCCCTGGACCAATTGCAGCGAGCTGCCGGGCCGGTCGGAGGCCCCGTGGGCCGCCGGGGAAGAGACGCGGACGATGCCTTCGGTCACGGTGACGCGGGTCTGTCCGCCGTCCGCCGGCATGCCCGTGCGCACAGCAAAGGCGGTGCCGACCGCTTCCGCCAGGCCGCCCCCGGCGGCGACGCGGAACGGCCGGGTTTTATCAGGAGAGACCTCGAACAGGGCTTCGCCGTGGAGCAGGTCGATGCGCCGCTCGCCCTCGGTGAAATCGACGCGGAAGGCGGTATCGGTGTTCAGATGCACGACCGTGCCGTCCCGCAGAGTCACGCGGTCTTGATGCCCTTGGGCGGTCTCGAAGTCGGCGCCGCCGATGCCCGGCAGCGGGCCGCCCAGCGCGACATAGACCGCCAGGCAGGCCGCCAGTGCGAGGGCCGCGACGGCGCGGCGGCGGTTGCCGTTGGCCGGGCGCCCGTGCCGGCGGCCGGCGTCGAGCGCGCCCAGGCGATGCCAGAACCGGCGTTCGCGATCGAAGGCATCGCGGTTCGCGGGATCGGCGGCCAGCCAAGCCTTGAATGCCCCCATGCCTGCCTCGTCAATCTCGCCCGACGATAGGCGGACGACCCAATCCCGCGCCTGGGAGGTTCGGGCGTCTTCCGGCGGAAGGCCGTCAATGTCACCGTTCGAGTCTGTCGCCATGGGATCAAAGGTCCGGAGGGGGGGTGAAGCTTTCGCATGTGGGGCCGGGGGTGGTGCCACGCCGGGGGCGATGCAAGCCGCCATCTCATCTGTAAGACGAATGGAGGGCCCCCTTGCTCACCCGTTCCGGCGGGAATTGTTCGTATGCGGTCGCATATCAGGGATCGCGAACCCGCGCCAACACGTCGACCGCCCGGCGCAGATGCTTGAATACGGCCGACGGCGACAGGCCGACGGCCTCGGCGATCTGGCGCTGGGTCATGCCGTCGAGGCGGCTGAGAACGAATATCCGCCGGGTGATTTCGGGAAGGCCCGCAAGGGCACGTTCCAGGCGGCTCAGCTCGTCCTGTGCCAGAAGCGTCTGTTCCGGGGTCGCCGGGTCGAGGCCACCGGTCAGAAAATGGCCGGCCTCGGCCAATAGTTCGGCCCGCCGCCTTTCCTGGCGGATGTGGTCGACCGCCAGGTTGGAGGCCATGCGGAATAGATAGGCGCGGCCATTGCGGACCTGGTCCTGGTCGTCCAGCCCGCGCACCTTCAGATACAAGTCCTGCACCAAATCCTGGGCGGTGAACGCGGATTTTAGCCGCGCCGCCAGGAACTGCAGCAGGTCCCGTTCGTTTTCGCGAAGAGTCTGGATCAGGCTGGTGTCGGACATGCCGTGGCGGCCGCTTCCCCGGGCGTCGGTGATACTCTGCTTACCCGGTGATCACCGGGCGGTCGCCGGGACGCTAACAAAGTTGCGAATTATTCGCAATTAGATTGTCGGCGGAGTGCGATCAGCAGCCCGGCGCCGATCACCGGTGCCGCGATATCCACCCCGGCTGTGGCAAGGCCACCCGCGGATATAACGTCGAAAAGGTGCCGTCCGGCGTCGTACCAAGAGATGATCGGGAAAAGCAGAAGCACCCCCCCGGTGACGCGCATAAGGTCGCGCCCGGCGCGGGCCGGCGGGCGCCGCCAGACCCAGACAGCGGCTGCCGTCCAGATCGCCAAAAGCAGGCCGGTCATGACAGGCTCGTTCCCGGAAGGGCCCGGCGGCAACAGTCGGCAGACGATCAACAACAGGACCGATGCGAACGGCAGGCCGCACCCCACGGACTGAATCAGGCGATCCCAGATCAGGGCCTCGCCGGGTGTCGCCACCCCGTCCGCCGACCATCGGGCGCGCCAGATCAGCAGACCGGACAGGATCACCGCGCATGTGCCGGCCCCCATCAGGGCATAGAGGAACTTTGCCGCAAGGCCCCCGAAACTGCCGTAATGCAAGGGCGTGACCATGGCATAGACTTGGCGCCCGGCGGTCTCGCGGCTCCAATCCGTGATTGAGAGAACCTCGCCGGAAACACCGTCCAGCGTGACCCAGGGGTAATAGGCGAGGGCTCCCGGCACATCGCCCATCACCTGGATGCGAGCCCCGTCGGTGCCGTATCCGCGAATGGACAGAATGCGGGGGATCAGCGCCGGATAGGCATCTCTCGCGGCGGCAATGGCGCGCGAGGCGGGAATGGTCGCGGCGGGCGCCACAGCGACGGCGGGGCCCGGGCCTTCGGCCATGGCCCGCGTGGCGGCATCCAGGTCCCCCTTGAACGCGACGGCGGACGCCAAGGGAAGAGCCAGCCCCACGACACCAAGGATCGTGCCGCTCAGGGCCATGACAAGGTGAAACGGCAGGCCCCAAAGACCGATGGATTTATGGAGGTCCGCCCACAGCAGGCGGCGGCTCTGTCCCAGTCGTAGAACAAAGAATTCGCGGATGAATTTGCGGTGCAGGATCAGGCCCGAGATCACGGAGGCGACCATCGCCAAACCCAGCAAACCGACCAGATACCGGCCGAAGGGTTGCGGCAGCAGCAAGTCCGTATGCAGGCGGGTCAGCACATCCGCGGCGACGGGTTTTACATATGTCGTTTCTTGACCGGTCGCCGGATCGAAATGGCCGATCCGTTCCGGCGTTCCCCGGTCGCCACGGACGCGGATGGTCAACACCGAGGAGTACGGGGTCGGCATGATGACTTGCACCGACCGGCGAGCGGTTGCGGGAATGCCTTCGAGGGCGCGGGTCATCGCGCCGTCGAACGCGGCCGGTGCCAAGCGGGGCGGCAGGTCCGTTTCGCCCCGTTGCCAGGGGCCGAGTTCCCGCGTGAACAGGGCCAGCACCCCGGCGAAACAGATGACGTAGAAGATCAGGCCGCAAGCGAGCCCGAGCCAGGAGTGAAGGTCATAGAGGGCTTTGAATGGTGACCGGGGTGCGTCGGCGGTGTCCCCGGCCGCCGCGTCAGGACGGCCAGTCGCCATAGGCCAGGATCGCGCAGAGACCGCTCGCCACGGCAAGCCGGGCCTGGGCGCGCCGGGGGGCACGGGCGGTATAGAGATGGATCAGGATGCCCGCCGCCGCCAACGGCCAGATCACGACGGCCAGCAATGCCCGATCCGTCGCGGCGAGCGGCGCCAGCAGACTAAAGGCGAGCCCCAGGACCGCCGAATAGATCACGGCACCCAACGCCGCAGCCGTCAGCCGACGGCCGATCAGCGGTCGGTAAATGGGGATCACTGACCGTTCCCTGAGTTGGCGGCGCCGTGCGGGGCGGTGGCCTTGGTCCGGTTTTCGCCACCGCCAGCCCGCGGCCATGCAGACAAGAAAGCCGCATAAACCCAAGGTCCATAACCAGAGAGGTGTGCCGGAGTCCCGGGGCAGGCCCCGGACTCCTGCGCTGAGGCCGATCAAAAGCAGGGCCCAGCCCGCGGCCGAGACGGCGGCCCGATGTTCCGGGGCAACCCGTCCGGCGGCGAACAGCCATAGAAGTCCCGCCAGATTGGCGGCGGTCACCGCCGATATCTGAAACGCCAGGGCCATGGCGGTCAGAACTTGCCGGTCACGCTCACGCCGAAGACCCGGCGCGGCCCCAGGGTCGCGGCGATGTCCTCGGTCGTGTTGCGGTCATGGTAGGTGAAATAGTCGTTGGCCAGGGCGTTTTCGACGTACAGCACGGCCTGCCAGGTTTCATTGCGGAAACCGGCCTGGACGTTGGCGACCCAATACCCGTCCAGATATTCCTGGGGCGCGTTGCCAAAGCGGGCCAGGAAGTGCGAGACGTATTTCGCGTCGCCGCCGATGAAGAAGCCCGTGGGGTCTTCGTACCGCGTGCCGAACGCCAAGTTCCAACGGGGAGCCTGGGGGAAGGGGAACCCGCCGAGATCACCATAGGTCTGGTCATTGAATTCTTCGAATTCGGTGGCGGAATATCCGATGGACGCGAAGGTCGAAACCTCCTTGGTCACGGCGTATTGGCTTTCGACTTCGAAGCCCATGACGGAAGAATTGGCGGCGTTGGTCGTATAGTCCGAGTTGCCGTCGTTGGGGTCTTCCTGGATTTCGACCTGCTGGTCCTTCCACTGCATGTAGAAGGCGTTGGCGGTGAGTTGCAGGCGGTCGTTCAGGAACGACCCCTTGTAGGAAAGTTCGTAGTTCCAGGCGAACTCGGCATCGTAGCTGAAGGTTCTTCCGGTCGAAGTTTGGACACCGGCGCCGCCGCTGCGGAAGCCTTTTTGAACGGTGAAGGCGACGGTCTGATCCGGGGATAGATCCTTGACCAGGCCGATCTTGGGCAAAAAGACGAGTTCGTCGAACGATGTCCGTGTGTTGGTCCTGACCGCACCGTTGCGGGTAAAGTAATTCGCGTTGTTCTGATCCGTATGATCGACGCGCCCGCCGCCGACGATCTGCCATGTGGGCAGGAACTCGTAGGCGACTTCTCCGAACGCGGCCATGTTGACGACTTTTTCGTAGGATTCACTGTAGTCGGACCGGTTGAAATTGGCCGGTCGGCGGTAGTGGTTTTGATCTTCTTCGATCGACGCGAAGACGCCGGCCACCACACGCCAAGGACCGCTGTCCAGGTTGGCCCGAAGTTCCTGGCTGGCAAGGAAACTCTCGTTGGCGCCTTGGGTGAAATTCGCTTCCCCGGCGGTGCTTTCGTTGACGGACGGCCGTTCCATGGCGGTAAAGGAATAGGTCGTCAGCGAGGTCAGTTCGAGTTCCGGAATTAAATCGTGTTTGATCTCGAATGAGATGTTCTGCGTATCGGCGGAGCGGGATTCGGCGAAGACGGCTGAATTGAAATCACCGCGCCGTTCACCGTATTCATGACCGACGTTGGCCCCGCCGATGTCGTTGGTATTCGGTGAATCGTGGGAATAGGAATAGCTGAGCACCGCCGAGGTGTCCGGCAATGCCGCGGGGAGGAACAGGACCTTGCCGCGGATCTGGTAAAACTGGTCGGTGACGAATTCGTCGAACCGGTCGAAGTCTTCGTAGTCCGGATAATTCAGGTCGCTCTCGCTTGATTCGTATTGTGCGCTCAAGCGCATGGCGACCTGGTCCTCGATGACCGGTGCGTTCACCATGATCGCGCCGCCGCGGGTGTTCATCGTGCCGATCGTCATGTTCGCGGCACCTTCCCAATCGAAGGAGGGGTCGGCGGTCTTCAGGTAGATCGCGCCGGCCAAGGCCGCCCGGCCCGACAGCGTCGATTGCGGACCCCGGTAGACCTCGATCTGTTCGACATCCCACAGACCGCGTGCGCCCCGGCGGGCGCCGTAAACGGTTTGTGGCGTCCCGTCCACGTAGAGTGTCGCCAGCGGTTTGGTGCCGCCCGGCGTCATGCCTTCCGAGTTGATCCCCCGAATGACGAAACCGCTGTCCGGCCAGTCGGAATCGTTGACGTTGCCGAGGACACGAAAGGCCTCGCGGAAGCTGGTCAGATTGCGTTTCTCGATCTCTTCCGACTTCACGATGCCGACGCTCGACGTGACGTCGTTCAGGCTCTGCACGGATTTCGAGCCGTAGACGGAAATGGCCTGCATGGCGGTGACGGCGCTTTCCCGCGCCCGATTGAGCGCGACAGTCCGTTCCCCCGTGAATTCAAATGTCACACCCGTGCCGGCCAATAGGTGCCCAAGGGCCTGGGCTGCGGTCAGGTTCCCCCTGACGCCCGGCGAGCGAATGCCCGAAAAGTCGCCGGTCTTATAGGCGAAGGAAACACCGGTGACGTCCGAATAACGCGCCAGCGCTGCGGCCAGCGGCTGTGCCGGGATGGCGAAGGTCCTGACCTCGGGTTCTTGCGCCAATTCCGGCGCCGATACCTTGGCCAGGGGGGGCTCGGTTGCCGCCTTGGTGGGAGTGGCCGTTATCGCCGTGGTCGCCAGCATCAGCGTGGCGAAGGCCCGCGCAGAGGTCGCTGCGGTGAATTTCATCCGGATCGTCATCGTCGTCATTCCCCAAAGAACAAATTATTAGAGCTTGATAGCAAATGCGATTAAGTCGCAGTCGCGTTCTTTCTTCATTGTGTTGACGAGTGGGGGGAACGAACCCGGTGCTCATACAGCAGGTTATTTTCTTGGCGGTCGAACCGGGAGGGCATGGATGGCGGTCAGCGGACGATCATCAGATAGTCCGTTACCTGCGTGACCGAGAGCCCATGGGTGGCGGCGAGCGCGCGGATGCCGCCGTCGAGGGACGATATCGCGACGCGGGCCGTTACCGGTTGGGTCTTGGCAACGTCCGCCAGCAGAAGAATTTTGCCAGGCCGGTAGCGGTCGATTTCCGAGAAGGCCTCGCCCAGCGGCACCGCTTCGAGCACGATCATTCCGCGGCGCCAGGCCAAGCCCGGCATGGCGTCGGGTGCGTGATGCACCACCGTTTCTGGTGCGCCGCCCTGCCGGTAGGCGACCTGGTCGCCGGCGTTCAGAACGACGCCGCTTTCCTGGCCACCGCCGATCGGTGCGCTGACGCGGACCGTACCTTCGGTGACCATGACCTGAACGTGGTCGCCGATGGCGCGGACAGCATAGGCGGTGCCGACGGCCCGCGCCCGGCCGTCTTTCGCTTCAACATCGAACGGCCGGTTCGGGTTCTTGGTGACCTGGAACAGGGCCTCGCCTTTCAACAAGGTGATGCGGCGGCGGGGCCCGGAAAAGTCGACGGCGATGGCGGTATCCGTATTCAGAAAGGCGACGGAGCCGTCGGGCAATGTGACCTCGCGCTGTTCACCGACGTCGGTAAAGCTGTCCGCTTGCAGGCGCAACGGCAGATCCCACGCAGCCCCCGCCACCACCAGGGCGAGGCAGGCGGCAATGAGCCCGCCCAAGACCCATCGCCGTGCTCGATTGTCGTTGGCGGGGATCGCACGTTCCTCCGCAAACATCGGGTTGAGAGGAGCCATGTCCCGCCACAGGTCCGCGACTTCGTCATACGCGCGGGCATGGCGCGGGTCGGCGGCGCGCCATGCCTCGAAGGCCTGTCTTTCCGCTGTCGTCATATCGCCCTCGCGCAGGCGCAGGAACCAATCCTGGGCAGCGTCGTCGATCGCGGCAGTCATGCCTTTTCCGCCGGAGGGCGCGGGGAAACCAATGGGGGGTTGGGAATCTGTCATCGTTCGTCTTGTCGATGCCTTTGGCAGCGGCGGAGTCCGTTCGGGAACCCGTTCATGCCTATTAGACGATTGAGAGGGAGTGGATCGGTGCCGTCGGCATGAATTATGCGCCCGGTCCATCGCGAAATCGGCGACGGGCTTCGGTCAATGCAGAGAGCACATGCTTCAAATCCTTGTAGACCGTCGTCACGCCGATACCCAGTTCCACAGCGATCTGAGGCTGGGATAGGCCGTCGAAACGGGCAAGCATGAAGACCCGGCGGCTGCGTTCGGGCAGGGTCGCAAGGACTGCCTCCATTTGGGCCAATTCGGCCTTGGCGGCGGCGTATCGTTCCGGTGTCCGGTCTTCCGCCTGTCGCCAGACGGCACCCCCTGCCTCGGCCAGGATTTCGCCGCGCCGCTTCTCGACCCGAATATGATCCGTCGCCAGGTTGGCGGCCATGGTGAACAGATAAGCACGCCGGTCGCGTACCGGAGGGTTGGCCTCTGTCCGCAGCAGTTTCTCGTAAAGGTCATGGGCGATGTCGGCGGCCAACGTTGGGGAGCCCAGCCGCCGCCCGAGGAAGCGTAGCAGTTCCCATTCATATTCGTGGTAGGCGCGCAGCAACAGCGACTCGTTCATGGCCGTCTCAATGGAACCGTTCGCAGCCGCTCCGCCATCCACGAAGCCGCTATTCATCGGCACCATAAATATGATGAGAATGATTCTCAATTACAAAGATGCGGAATCCCGGAGGATCGAACGATGTGAAGCTAGTCGGCGTCGCTTTCCCCGCCGAAGCCGCCGCCTCCGGGCGTCTCGATGATGAAGATGTCGCCGGGGGTGAGGTCGCGGCGGTCCGTGCCGGTCAGTTCCTCCACTCTCCCGTCGGCGTATTCGACGGCGTTGCGGCCCGGCTTGCCGTCGCCGCCGCCGTCGATCCCCTGAGGCGGATTGCGGCGGTGACTGGACAGAATCGCTGCCGTCATGTCCTCCAGGAACCTGACCCGGCGGATCACGCCGTCGCCGCCGTGATGGGCGCCGGGTCCGCCGGAACCGCGGCGGATTTCGAAGCGGTCGAGCATCACCGGAAAACGCCATTCCAGGACTTCAGGGTCGGTCAGGCGGGTATTGGTCATATGGCAATGGACGGCGTCCGTGCCGTCGAAATCGGGCCCGGCACCGGAGCCGCCGCAGATCGTCTCGTAATACTGATGGCGGTCGTTGCCGAAGGTGAAGTTGTTACAGGTTCCCTGGCTGGAGGCGAGAACGCCCAGCGCACCGTAAAGCGCGTCGGTGATCGCCATGCTGGTCTCCACGTTGCCGGCGACCACGGCAGCCGGGTAGGTGGGCGACAGCATGGAGCCTTCGGGGATGATCAGATTCAACGGTTTCAGGCAGCCGGCGTTCAACGGAATGTCGTCGTCGATCAGCGTGCGGAAGACATAAAGAACCGCCGCATGGCAGACGGCGGAAGGGGCGTTGAAGTTGCTGCCCAATTGCGCCGAGGAGCCGGAGAAATCCAGGGTCGCCTCCCGCTTTTTCCGGTCCACCGTGATCTTCACGTCGATGACGGCGCCGTTGTCCATCTCGCTTCGGAAATGGCCGTCGGTCAGCACGTCCAGCACCCGGCGCAGGCTTTCCTCGGCATTGTCCTGAACGTGATCCATGTAGGCCCAGACGGTGTCCAGGCCGAAGTGGTCGACCATCTTGCGCAGTTCCTGGGCGCCCTTTTCGTTGGCCGCGATCTGTGCCCCCAGGTCAGCCAGATTCTGGTCGAAATTGCGCACGGGGTAGGGCCCGCCGCAGAGCAATTCGCGGAGCGCCTCTTCCCGAAGGTCGCCGCGTTCGACCAGCAGGAAGTTGTCGATCATCACGCCTTCCTCCTCGACCGTTGTCGAATTGGGCGGCATGGAGCCGGGGGTGATGCCGCCGATGTCCGCGTGATGGCCGCGCGAGCCGACGTAGAACAGAATTTCTTCGCCCGCCGCGTCGAACACCGGCGTGATCACCGTGACGTCCGGCAGGTGCGTGCCGCCGTTGTAGGGCGCATTCAGGGCATAGACGTTGCCGGGTTCCATCTTGCCCTTGTTGCCCTCCATCACGGCGCGGATGCTTTCGCCCATGGAGCCCAGATGCACCGGGATGTGCGGCGCGTTGGCGATCAGCTCGCCGTGCCGGTCGAACACGGCGCAGGAGAAATCCAGGCGTTCCTTGATGTTCACGGAATAGCTGGTGTTGGCCAGGGTCGTTCCCATCTGTTCGGCGATCGACATGAACAGGTTGTTGAAGATTTCCAGCATCACCGGATCGGCCTGGGTGCCGATGGCGTGGGTTTCCGGCCGGGGCTCGGCGCGAGTCAGGATCAGGTGGCCCTTGCGGGTCATCTCGGCGGCCCATCCGGCTTCGACGATGATGGTGGAGGTATTCTCGACCAGGATCGCCGGGCCGACCAGGCGGTCGCCGGGGAGCAGCGCTTCGGTCTTATAGACGGGGGTGTCGTAGGTTTCGCCGCCCGAAACCATGCGAACCGTATCCATGGGGCGGAGCGCCGCGACGCCGGGAATGTCCTCGATGTCCGGATCCTCGGCCAGGCCCGCGCGGCCGACGACTTCGACCGAGATGGCCTCGATCACATGGCCCCGGCCCGGCGCGGTGAAGCCGTAGCGTTGGCGATGCAGGGCTTCGAATTCTTCCGTCATCTTGCCCCGGTCGCCGAAGGCGACCATCAGGGCCGTGTCCGTGCCCTTGTAGCGAAGGTGCGCATGGCGCTGGACCTCGATCAGGTCCGACGGGATCCCCTGGGCTTCGATCTCGGCCCAGGCGTCTTTCTCCAGGTCTTCGATCATTTCCATCAGGGGCGCTGTCAGCCCGGCGGCCAGCGGTGCCTCGACCGCCTTTTCGCGGATCGCCCGCACGTCGGCCAGGCCCATCCCGTAGGCCGACAACACACCTGCGAAGGGATGCAGGAAGGCCGTGTTCATGCCCAGCGCATCGGCGACCAGGCAGGCATGCTGGCCCGCCGCCCCGCCGAAACAGTTGAGCACATATCCGGTCACGTCGTGCCCGCGCTGGACCGAGATTTTCTTGATCGCGTTGGCCATGTTTTCGACGGCGATCTGCAGGAAGCCTTCGGCGACTTCTTCCGGCGTACGGTTGTCGCCGGTCTGCTCATGGATCGTGCGGGCCATGTCTTCGAAGCCCCGGCGTACGGCCTGGGCATCCAGGGCCTCGTCCGCCTTGGGTCCGAACAGGTTGGGGAAGTAATTCGGCTGCACCTTGCCCAGCATGACGTTGCAGTCGGTGACGGTCAGCGGCCCGCCTCGGCGGTAACAGGCCGGGCCCGGATCGGCCCCGGCGCTGTCCGGCCCGACCCGGTAGCGCGCACCGTCGAAGTGAAGGATCGAGCCACCGCCCGCCGCCACGGTGTGGATATTCATCATGGGTGCCCGCATCCGCACGCCCGCGACCTGGGTCTCGAACGTGCGCTCGTATTCGCCGTCGTAATGGGACACGTCGGTCGAGGTGCCGCCCATGTCGAAGCCGATGATCTTGTCGAACCCCGCCATGCGCGCCGTCTCGACCATGCCGACGACGCCACCCGCCGGGCCGGACAGGATGGAATCCTTGCCCTGGAATAGGCGCGCGTCGGTCAGCCCGCCGTTGGATTGCATGAATTGCAGGCGGGTCTCGCCCAGGTCCGCCGCCACCCGGTCGACGTAGCGTCGCAGGATCGGCGACAGGTAGGCGTCGACGACGGTGGTGTCCCCCCGGCTGACCAGTTTCATCAGGGGGCTGACCTCGTGGCTGGTCGAGACCTGGGTGAAGCCGATTTCTCGGGCGATCTCGGCCGCGCGGCGTTCGTGCGCCGGATAGCGGTAGCCGTGCATGAAGACGACGGCGGCGGCGCGGACGCCGGCGTCGTAGGCCTCCTGCAGGCCGGCGCGCAGGCGGTCCTCGTCCAGCGGCGTCAATTCCTCGCCCTGGGCGTTCAGGCGCTCGCCCGCCTCGATGACCCGCTCGTACAGCATTTCCGGCAGAACGATGTGCCGCGCGAAGATATCGGGCCGGGCCTGGTATCCGATGCGGAGCGCATCGCCGAAGCCTTCGGTGATGACCAGGACCGTGCGGTCGCCCTTGCGTTCCAGCAGCGCGTTGGTCGCGACGGTGGTGCCCATCTTGACGACCTCGACCGCGCCCTCGGGGATCGCCGCACCCGGCGCGACGCCGATGATGTCGCGGATGCCCTGCAGGGCCGCGTCCTCATATTGTTCGGCATTCTCCGACAGCAGCTTATGCGTCGTCAGCTGCCCGTCCGGGGCGCGCCCGACGAGGTCCGTGAAGGTGCCGCCCCGGTCGATCCAGACGTGCCAGCCGGCGGCGGTTTTCTGCTGTTCGGGAGGTGTCATTCGGTCGGGCCCGATAAAA
>MDTG01236701.1_pt1 | contig 15213 bp, 15 predicted proteins | sample 811421 | NCBI WGS metagenome assembly MDTG01 (sample SAMN05326645, study PRJNA326480) | marine metagenome | isolation source: seawater | place: Pacific Ocean: South East | collected 2011
CTCTTGACTCCTTCTTGTTGTGAGAGGGGTGCACGATACGTGCCTGGCTCTCTTGCGTCGAGTTCATGGGGGATTTCAAGAATCCATCATCTGTTCGAATGACTTTCGAGTCCCGGTTTCGAGCAGGTCCTCCATGCAGTGGCATGGACGTCCTGATACCGTCGTGGCATGCAGATATCAGAATTTCAGCGTCTCATTCATGAACGATATTTCGAGTCCGATTCCTCGCGTGGTGTTCCCGGCACGTTTCTCTGGTTGACGGAAGAGTTCGGTGAACTGGCTTCGGCTTTGGCCGATCGAGAACGCGGAAAAGGGAATGATCAAGAACTCGCACTGGAGTTCGCCGACGTTCTTGCATGGTTGTTCACGATCGCGAACGTCTGTGACATCGACATCGAGGATGCCATTCGCGCCAAGTACCTCGAAGGCGGTGGCCCGTCGGGGATAAAATGAGGACTTTGCGTGATCATGCACCGTCGCCATCAGGCTTCGCGCTTCGATGCTCACGGCTCGATTCGTTCTGATTCGGGCAGGTATCCGATCTTGTTCGCGGCATCGTATGCCGCGACCTTGTAGCACTCCGCCAGAGTCGGATAATTGAAGACCGTCTCTAGAAAGTAGGAGAGGCCACCACCTAGTTTGAGTGCCGCCTGTCCCACATGCACCAGTTCTGTCGCACCTGTTCCGATGCAATGCACCCCAAGAAGTTCCTTGCTTTCACGATGAAAGAGCATCTTGAAAAGCCCGGTCTCGTCTCCAAGAATCTGGCCTCGGGCGATCTCCTTGTATCGGGCTATCCCGACGACGAAATCCGTACCAGAGGAAGTCAGTTCCTCTTCCGTCTTTCCCACCATCGATATTTCAGGTATCGAATAGATGCCGTAGGGGTAGTGGGTTCCCATCTTGGCGGCTTGGATGCCAAACATCCTGCATGTCGCGATCCTGCCCTGTTCGCTGCTTGTGGCAGCGAGTGCGGGGAAACCGATCACATCGCCGGCTGCGTAGATGTGCGGCACGTTCGTTCGATAATCGGAGTCGACGCTCAAGCGCCCACGTTCGTCGTATTCCACCCCGACGCTGTCAAGGTCGAGCGTGTCTGTGGCAGCGATTCTGCCGATTGAATACAGAACGGTCTCGCTGTCGATCTTTTTCCCGGAATTGAGCGTCAGTTCAGCGTGCGGTTTCGGGGTGTGGTGCGTCTTGATGGAGGCCACCCCGTCGTTCATGAGAAAGGTCACGCCTTCGTCTCTCATCTGGGACATCAGTTCGTCGACGATCTCGGTGTCTATGAAGCTGATGGGTTTGTCATGCCGATCAATCACGGTGACTTTCACGCCGAGGCGTGCGAAGAATGAGGCGTACTCGATGCCGATGACGCCACCGCCTACGACCACCATCGATTCGGGGACGGTCTCAAGTGCGAGTATCTCGTCGGATGTCATGATGATCCGACCGTCAACGGGAACGTCCTGGGGTGCGGCTGGCCTGGTGCCCACGGCGATCAAGAATCGTTTCGAGCGAATCTGACGGACCGTTCGCAGTGAACGTGTTTCCAGAACGTGTGCATCCTTGAAGCGCCCGGTCCCCCTGATGAGCTCGACGCCATTTCTTTGAAGTTGCTGCTTGACCACTCCGGATTCCGCAAGCAGGACACTGCTCACTTTTTCAAGGACTTGTGACATGGCGGGTCGATGAGTCGTCTTTCTTCCCGGATGAAACGCCCCAGCGCCACCGATGGTGATGACCGCCTCGCGAAACGTCTTCGATGGAACCGTGCCCGTGAGAATGCACACGCCGCCAAGCGATGGCATTCTTTCGACAATACCGACCCTCTTGCCGAGTTTGGCTGCCTGCACGGCAGCTCTTTGACCAGCAGGTCCGCTGCCGATGACCACCAGATCGAATTCACGATCTTCTTCCGTCTGATCTTCTCGGCTCATCATTTGGTGATCGTGACCTTGTCAGCTGAAACGAGAAGCAGTCTGAGAATCGCACTTGACGTCTTTCCGGAATACTGCAGCGCCGGTCCGTTCAGTGATCCGAAGTGGATCGCTCTGGGCACTCCCAGAAGCAGGCCGCGAAACATGTTGAGTGAAAGCGGGTCTCGTGAGAGGCACATCCCCTTAGGAGGTTCGGTCTGATCGAGGAGTTCGGCGAAGAGCTTCGTCATTCTTCCGTACAGCGGGCTGGGGCTTCGTACCACGGGCGGCGATGCAAGCAGGACATAGGCGAATGCATCAGGGTGTTCGTCGTAGAAGCTGTATGTCGTTTCTACCCACCTCTGGATGGCATCAACGAGCTGGGGATGCTCCTTGACCAGATCGTTCTTGTCCTCGGCCATCGAGGTCATGATTTCCGCGAAAACATCCCGAAGCATCTGGTCCTTGTTCTTGAAGTGCTGGTAGAGGATCGCTTCATTGCATCCTGCCCGCCGGGTGATGGCACGGACGGAAGCACTCTGAAGTCCATCACTGGAAACGATTTCCAGAAGGGCGTCCACGAGCTTCTGGCGCGTTTTTACGCCTCTGTCCGTGTATCTTCGTCCCTGATTGTGTGTTTCACAGTTCCCCATGGCTGTAAAACAGGATACCCTAAAGCATCAACTTCGATATGTCTGAAGGTCAACTTCATGTCAATATCGTCATCGCCGGCCCAGGACTTCCCGGATCTGAACGTCTGACTGACATCGATTGTCATTCAAATAGGTGGAACAGTATGAATCACACAACTCTCTGTACATTGTTCGCGGCACTCGTTGCCTCACCTGCTTTTGCTGATGTCGAGGAGTTTCACAGTCCCTCTTCCAAGTGGACATACGACTTCCTCGGGACACCGACCAACATCTCGGCATCCGTCAACGGCAACACCTTCGCAACATGTTGGGATGTGGGAAACGGTTCCTTGATTGCAAGTGTTCATAACTCCGGGACTGGTGAGCTCTCCGATGGTCTGACGCTCGCGACCGTTCCCGCAATCGCTCCCATCGATCTCGCGTGGAGTCAGCAGGCAGGTCGCCTTGCAGTCGGCTATCTCTCGAATGACGGATTCCACAAGACTCGTCTGATCGACATGATCACGGCGTTGCCGATCGGTTTCGATCAGCCCGGAGGTCGTGTCGCTTTCGACGAAAGTGGAAGCCTTCTCGTGGTCGGTGGAGCCGATTCATACGTTCGTCTCATCGATGCCAAGACGGGGCAGGTCATCCGAGCATTCCTTTTCGAAGGAGAGCTTCTCGATGTCGCCATCGACTCGACCGGCGGCGTTGTCGGGGCTTCTGGAAAAAGTGGTGTCATCGAACTCTGGGATACCGCGACGCTGTTGACCATCTTCACCACCGATCAAGGTGACATGGACATCACGACGATTTCGATCTCTCCCGGATGCACCTACGTGGGTGGTGGCACCGATTCTCTGACGGCTTCCGGTGAAGAGTCTGGTCAGAATGGACTCGGACTTGTCTGGCAGGTCAGCGACGGAACCCTGGTCGGCGAACGAGTGCTTGCACCCGGAGGCATCGACAAGGTTGCATGGATGGATTCGGAAACCGAACTGCTCGTGCTTGGTAGGGATTCGAACATGGTCCCACTCATCTCCGCGTGGAACATTCCCGCCGATCGCACCGTCGTGGCCATCACCCCGGAAGAACTGAAAGAAGCTGAAGTCGTGAGTGACTTCGATTACGACCAGCATTCCAATGTCTGGGCCGTTTCGACCAGTACTGGCGAGCTGATGGCTTTCGAAGCCGGAAGCAGCTGTCTTTCTGATCTCACTGGAAACAGTCAGGTCGACGGGCAGGATCTGGCGATGCTGCTGGCTGAGTGGCACAATGAATTCACTTCCGCCGATCAAGATGGCGACGGTCTGGTCAATGGGGCCGACCTCAGCATTCTCATTGGTGCCTGGGGCACTTGCTCGAACTGAGCACCCCCTTTTTCCATGTCCGAACTTCATGTTTCCCCGTGACCATGTCACGTGGGGTCATGTGTGCTCGACAGGGCGCCCATTGCCTTTTCTGCCCAATCTGGCTCTCCTGGTTCAGGGCAGCGATGACACGATTCCGGTGACCCCAATGATCGTCATCTGGGCGGCAATGCATGCAAGGATGAAACCCATCAGTCTGGTGATCGCCCCGACACCATTCGCTCCCAGCATTCGATGAATCAGTGCCGAGCGGTCGAGTGTGAGCCACACCACCAGAAGAGCCGTCAGTGCCGCGCCACCGACGGCAAGCCATCCGGAGAACGAGGACGCCTGCCCATGTCCCGCTTCGGTGATCATGAGAGTCAGTGCCCCGGGGCCGGCCAGGAGCGGCATGGCGAGCGGAAAGATGGAGACATCCTGCTGCATTCGACTCGCCGCGTCCTCTGGTGCGGAATGTCTGGTCAGTCCTGTCGTCGAGAGTTGATCGAAAGCGATCTTGAGCAGGATCAGGCCTCCCCCGACCTGCACCGCGTCCAAGGTGATTCCGAAGAAATCCAGAATGTGATTTCCTACGGAAAAGAACACGAGAAGGAAGCAAAGTGCCCACAGACATCCGAGGGCAGCTTGTCTTCGGCGATGCTTCTCCGTCTCACCCGGGGTGATGCCGATGAAAATGCCCACTGCTCCGATCGGATCCATGATCGCGATGAGCGTCACCAGCGTTGAAATGTAAAGTGTGGCTGTATCCATGATGACTGACCTCTGTGGTGGCTCGTTGTCTGAACGGCCTGCTGTGGGGTTGCGTTTCCAACCTATACGTCGGATCCTGTGGGCATGTCACTCCAAGAAGTCATACGAGTCCTTCGTAGCAGCACCGAATCATTGACGTTTTCGTCCCCCGTAACACATGTCTACGCCCCTCTTTCCTACGCCTCCTCGGCGGTCGACAGGTACGTGGAGCGATATGCACGAGTGGGCATTGACGCGCTTTTTCTTGGGATGAATCCAGGACCATGGGGGATGGCGCAGACTGGCATACCATTTGGCGAAGTCGCTCATGTACGTGATTTTCTGGGTATCGACGAAGTGATCCACAAGCCCGAGATCGAGCATCCCAAGCGTCCTGTGACTGGTTTCGCGTGTTCGCGCAGCGAGGTCAGTGGTCGGAGGTTCTGGGAGTGGGTTGATGCGAGATTTCAGGGGCCAGATGCGTTCTTCGAGCGATTCTTCGTCTGGAACTGGTGCCCGCTGGCCTTTCTCGAGGACACTGGGCGCAATCGAACTCCCGACAAGCTTCCAATCGAGGAACGGCGCTCGCTTGAGGAAGCCTGTGACGCAGCGCTTCGCGGGATCGTCGAGGTGCTGAAGCCTCGCCGAGTGATTGGGATTGGTGGTTATGCCTGCAAGCGAGCTCGAATCGCCTTGGGTGACGAGTCACTGGAAATTGACAGTATCCTTCATCCAAGTCCAGCCTCACCTGCCGCCAACCGTGGTTGGGCCCCACAGATCGAGGCTCAGCTCGAAGCGCTCGGTGTCGAACTCCCCGCCGGTTCCTGATCAGTGAAGAGAACGTCTGAAGGCTGCGGGTGTCGTGGCGAATCTCTTCTTGAACACCAGACCCAATCGTCTTGAGTCGGTGAAGCCTGATTGTCTCGCAAGCTTTTCAAGAGGCATGTCCGTTTCCTGAAGCAGCCTTCGAGCTCGTGCCAGTCGCTGGCGCATGAGTTCATCATGGACCGTCCGGTCCAAGGCCTCGCGGAATCTTCTTTCCAAGGTGCGCCGCGAGCACTGAGACGCATCCGCGATGTCATCAACCGAGATCTGCTCGGTCAGATTGGCGCGAATGTATGAGACCGCCTTCACGACCGCATGGTCCTTTGTGGCGACGAGATCGGTCGACTGACGTTCGATGACCTGGACGGGGGGGAGGAGCGTTCCGCTTTCAGTGACTTCTCCCTCGAGTATCTGTTGCAGGATGCGAGCGGCGGCACGTCCGATCTGGACGGCTGGAACCTCGATGCTCGAAAGTGTGGGTGTCGTGAACAGGCATTCGAATTCATCATTGTCCACGGAAAGAATCGAGAGCTCCTCGGGGATGCGAAGTCCGAGTTGATTGGCGGCATTCGTCACCGTTCTCGCCGAGACATCATTGGACACGAAAATCGCGCAGGGGCGTGGCAACTGCAGAAGCCAGCGCTCGATCTCCTCCTCGGTTCGAATCCAGCTTTCATCCCGGTGCCTGCTGAGCAAGGGATCCGCATGGCACGAGAGGACCGTGTACCCGGCGGATTCGATGCGTTCTCGAAAACCGTGTTCTCGTTCAATGCTGAATCCGGTGGTTGATGACCCAAAAAAAGCGAATGAGATGTGGCCGTGTTCGAGGAAGTGTTCCGCAGCAAGTCTGCCGGCTGCGAAATGATCCACGTCGACCACTGGAAAGATGTCGGTGCCCAATGCGCTCGTGGTGCTGACCACCGGGCCGCCCCATGCGACGAGTCCTTCGGCGAACTCTGGATCCGTGATGTGTCCGATCACGCCATCCGGGGCCCACTCACGCAATGCAGGAAGGTTGCGGGGTTCAGGATTCGCCTGGTGGACGATCCAATTGGCATGTCCCACCAAGTGCTCGTAAATGCCTCGCAAGGCAAGTCGGTTGTATGCGAAACCATGGTCCATCAAAAGGGCCACTCTTCTGGGCGGCGTGATGTGATGCGGTTGATTCACCCGGCTCCTTTCGGCATCTCTGCGACATCATCTCCATGACCGATCATTGCGACAGCCAGCGTGAGACACCATCGTAATTGGCTCGGTAGAAACCGGGCTGGCAGTATGCGGCAAGTGTCTCGTACGAGACTCCATACGCTCGTGCGCGATTCTGATGCCATGCACGATGCTCTTCAGGGAGATGTGCTCCGTTCTTCGTGATCATATCCTTGAGGAAGTCCACTTCCGCATTCAATTCGATTCTCACTGAGTCGAGAAACCCTGATTCGATCGTCGCACGCCCGTAATGTGTGAGCCAAAGTGATTCGGCACCGGTCGACTGAATTGCTTCCAGGCTCTGCTCCCAAGCCTCGAGGTCGAATTCCGGAGGGACCATGGGGATCGTGGGGAAATCGGTCCCGGGTATTCGCATCCCTGCGGCGTCACCGCAGAACACGTGTGATTTCTCCCCATCTTTCAAAATCCAGGCGTGGTGGTGCTTTGCATGTCCGGGGGTCTCGAGAGCCTTGAAGGTGAGGCTGCCGATGGAGACCGACGTTCCGTCACTGACCTCCTTCACTCTCTGGGATTGGTTTGATTTCATGACCCCCAGTTCGGATTCAAGCTGCGCGCCGAAGACTCGAAGTGCACTGGCATTCAGTCGTTCCGGATCAATGAGATGCCTGACACCTCTTGGGTGCACATGGGCATGGCAGTGATCACTTGTCAGGTAACCGCTTGCTCCGGCATGATCGAGGTGGATGTGGGTCAGAATGAGGCCATCCAGGTCGTGGGCCGAGACTCCGGCTGATTCAAGGCCTGCCATGAGCCGTTCCAGGCAGGCTGCCGGTCCGGATTCGACCAGGCATCTTGTCTCACCCTGAGTGACGAGAAACGCTCCTGCCGCTTCTTTTTGTCCCATGTAACCAAGGTCTATGGGGAGGATGTTGACTTCATGTTGCGTCATTGGTCATCTGCTCCTGTCTCGTTCCTGATCCTAGCTCTTTCCTCCATTTCTTTCTGAATCCGCGTGAGGATTCATGGATACCATGGCATATCAACCACTCACGGAGTTCCATTCATGTTCACTCTCAAGACCCTCTTCGCCGCCCTCACGTGCCTCGGTCTATTGGGCTTTTCCCTCCACGCATCAGGGACCGTCGCCTCGAAAAACGGGCCGAATCATTCCACCGCCTCACTTCTGGCCTCAGCATCACTCGGCCATTGCGAGATTCCCTGTGGTATCTACGACGACCATGCTGAAATCCAGAGAATGCTTCTGGATGCGGAAACCATCCGCAAGGCCTCCGCTCAAATCACGATTCTCGCTGAGCGCATCGATGCTGCCAGTCTGAATACGATCTCCCGCTGGGTGGGTGTCAAGGAAGAGCACTCCAAGAACATTCAGCATGTGAATGCCTGGTATTTCATGACACAACGAATCAAGCCGGTCGAAGTCGGAGCTGACGGATACGACGAGTATGTCATGAGACTCGGTTCGCATCATCTGGTGAGCATCGCCGCGATGAAGGCGGCTCAGTCTCTCGAGCCATCTGTTCAGTCCGAGCTCGCTCGCGCGATTCAGGCCGTTGCGAAGTGGTATCCACCATCGCCGAAGCAGGCTGGCCTGACTTCCGATTCAGACGATTGGAATCCTGTGGCGAACCGTTCCACGCCCTGACTCATTGAATGTGCGACATGTCCCAGTCCTCCATTTTTCCACTCCTCGGAATCCCCCAATGTTCCACCGCTCCCTGATTGCCTTGCTTTGCGTTCTTTTTCCTGCTTGTTCCATGGCGGAGGGAGCGTCCCCTTTCAAGCACCTGCGACAGGACACCGGGTCATCCTCGGTTGCGGCAGCCGACTCGATGCTGATCTTCAGCAAGACCGCTGGCTTTCGTCATGACTCGATTGCTGAAGGAATCATGTGCTTCCGTGAGCTTGGTGCCGAACTGGGGCTCAAGATCATCGCCACTGAAGATGCTTCCGTCTTCAATTCCAAGAACCTGTCTTCCGTGCGAGTCGTGATATTCCTCAATACGACTGGAGACATTCTGAATGCAGTCGAGGAAGCGGCTTTCGAGTCCTACATTCGAAACGGGGGGGCGTGGCTCGGTGTTCACGCGGCAGCTGATACCGAGTATGAGTGGGAATTCTATAAAGGCCTCGTCGGGGCGTATTTCAAGTCACATCCCGCCATTCAGCCGGCACGAATCAACATCGAAATCAAGGACCACCCGTCGACGCGCATGTTGCCCGGGCTCTGGAATCGCACTGATGAGTGGTACACGTACACCCTGAGCCCCCGAGATGACGTGACAGTGCTCGCGAGTCTCGATGAGGACAGCTTTTCCGGTGGAGGCATGAATGGGGACCATCCGATCGCATGGTGTCATGAATACGAGGGCGGCCGTGCGTTGTATACCGGTGGGGGGCATACGAAAGAGTCCTATCGTGAGCCGAAGTTTCGAGCTCATCTCAAGGGCTCTCTCGAGTGGTTGCTCACCGCTGATGCGAGTCCGGATCCTGATTCGACTGCGGATCCTGAATCGACCGGCAGCAAAGGTCCTGCTGAAAAAGGGCCTGCTGTGGAAGTACCGACAAGAACGAACTGATCCTGATCGGGAGATGCACAGTCACCTCGACGTCTGCGTCACGGCGTCGGATTCGAGGGCGTGCACGATTCGTAGGCTTTCAGGGCATGGCGAGCGACATGGGCCACGATGATGACCACGGTCACTGTCACTGCGAATCCAAAGCCCATGATCGCGAAGTGAGCGTCGGAGAGGTTGTCGGCATGTGCCGCTCGTTTGGCGACATGTGCCGCCATGCTGCCAAAGTAGACGGTTGCGAAGTTGCCCGGTATCACTCCGACCAACGAAAAGAGATATGGCTTGAACTTGGAATCGCTGGCTCCGAGTGCCAGGTTCAGGAATCCATAGCTGAATGGTCCCAGTCTCAAAAGGACCATCAATTTGAAGCCTTCATCCGTGGTCGCTTGTTCGATCGCTGAAAGCTTCGGGTGCTTTCGGAGAAATCTGGTCACGAATTTTCTGAGGAACCAGCGAGCGATCCAGAACCAGACGATCGCACCCAGAAAATTGACGAGGACCACGAGTGCGAATCCCTTGCCCAGTCCGAAAGCCACTCCTGCGGCCACCGCCAGCACTGATTCAGGAAGTTGGAATCCTGTCAGGATGATGAAGAGAACGATGAAGACGAACGGCCCCCAGATTCCAATACTGGTCACCCAGTTTTCGAATTCAGGGATCATCTCACCGAAATACCGACCACCAAACCCGATCGCAACGATGAGTGCGATGATCACAAGAATCTTGGTCACGATTTTGATGATGTGGGACATCCAGAGTTCCTCAAGTGACTCCAAAAATAACAGACCCACGTCTGGATGTCGAAGCCCTCAAGGGTCGGATATCATGCTCTCATGACCCTCTCAGAAGATTCCATCAGAGATTTCTACCATCTTGATTCGAAGCTGACTCCCAAAGAGCTGGTTCTCCGTGACAACGTGGCGAACTGGGTCGCCCAGAAATTCATGCCACGTGTCTCCGAATACTGGGAGTCAGGAGATCTTCCGCGAAGCATCGCCCCTGAACTTGGTTCGCTGGGGGTCTTCGGTTCCGGTCTCGAGGGATACGGTGGTGAAGCGTTGTCGCCCCGAGCGACTGGTGTGATCATGCGGGAGCTGGAGCGAGGCGACAGCGGATTGCGTACCTTCGCCTCCGTTCAAAGTTCCCTTGCGATGAACGCCATCTCCTTCTTCGGAACTCAGGCCCAGAAGAATGCCTGGCTTTCTGAAATGCGGTCTGGTGAAAAGCTCGGATGTTTCGCTCTTTCCGAACCGGAGTATGGATCGAACCCAGGTGGTATGGAAACTCTGGCCACTCGGGATGGGTCGGGATGGATTCTGAACGGACGAAAGAAGTGGATCGGCAATGGTGACATTGCCGATGTCGCGGTCGTCTGGGCAAAGACTGTTGCGGGCGACCCTTCCTCGATTCGAGGATTTCTTGTTGATACAAGCCTTCCAGGGTTCGAGTCACGACTGATGCCCGGCAAGTTGTCCCTGAGGTGTGCACGGACTTCCGAACTCTCCTTTGATCAGATCTCGCTTCCAGCTGATGCGTTGATGGAGAATTCACCATCGGGATTGTCGGGTCCATTGGCATGTCTCAACGAAGCCCGTTACGGCATCGCATGGGGAATGGTCGGTGCTTCCGAGGCATGTTTGCGTGAGGTACGCGACTACGTTCTCGTCAGAGAATCATTTGAAAAGCCGTTGGCCGGCTTCCAGCTGGTTCAAGACAAGCTTGCCGAGATGTTGACCCTCACAACTCATTCTCACGTGCTTGTTGATCGGCTTTCGGAACTCAAAGCCATGGGTGGAAACATTTCGGACCAGATCAGTCTGGCCAAGTATTCAAACGTGGACAATGCCCGGAGGGTCGCCGCCTTGGGGCGTGATTTGCTTGGTGGTGTCGGTATTCTTCTCGACCACTGTCCGATCCGTCATCTCATCAATCTTGAAAGTGTCGCCACGTATGAAGGAACCCGGGACATCCATCGACTCGTCCTTGGGCGCCGAATGACCGGAATGCAGGCATTCAGATGAATCGCACGCCGGGTGAACCTCTTGGATTGGCTCGTTTCTGCTGGGTCTCGACATTCGTCCTGCTGGGGATGATGTGTCTTTTTCAGGCATTGAACTTTTTCAAGAACGCCGACATGGATTTTCGTATCTATTACGACGCTTCGATGGCCTTACGCACGGGGCAGGACATGTTTGCCGCGTGGAATCCCGATTCCCCTCTGACGTACATCTATCCGCCCTTCCTCGCCATTCTGTTTATCCCATTGACACTGCTTCCACTCGAAGTGGCTGCCGCGGTCTGGACCGTGATCAGCATGATTCTGCTTTTAGGATGTCTCTGGATCGGTGCGCGCGAGATCATGACTCGATTTGATGGTGCGCAGGATCTCGCGACGCTGCCGGTCATCATTCTGATCGCCACACTCCTCTCACTGCCTCGAATCAAGGCTGAAATAGACCAGGGGCAGGTTGATTATCTCGTTCTCATGGGAATCATTGGAAGTCTCGCGCTCCTTCGCAGGCATCCGTTTCTTGCAGGAGTCGTGCTTGGGCTGGTTGCCAACATCAAGTACCAGACCGTCATTTTCGTGCCATTGATCATCATTCGGGGATGGTGGAGCACGTTGTTCGGATTCATTCTGGGCTCGATCGGAGTGGCCTTCTTTGGCGCATTCGTACTCGGCTGGGATGTGAATCTGGCGTATCTCACCGAGTCATTCTCGAGTCTCGTCCTCTTGTTCGGTGGCGAGCCGCCCGCTGATGCTGGGCCCATGGTCCTTCCACTCGATTGGGTGGACAGCGTGTCCTTGTCCAGCACGTTCGCTCGTTGGTCGAATGTGCTGGAGTGGGGCTCGGGCGGGACCTATTTGATGATCGGAGTCTCGGCCGTCCTCTGTCTTGGCATCGGTTGGTCGATCTATCTGCTGACCGGTGTTTCTCTTTTTCACGAGCGTGGCGGCGAGCGGGGGCGGACCTCAGCACGTTTTCAGGGACTCATCGCTCTCGAGTGGATCGGGCTTCTGGTCGCTGTCCTTGCGTTTGCGCCACAGACCAAGATGAGGCACCTTGCGATTCTGGTCCCTTTGATGATTCTGTCCGCACAGTTTCTCGTCGTGAAGCGCGGTTCGGTTCATCGCCTGCCTCTGTTGCTGGCAACGATCTTCTGCGCGCTTGCGATGGTGCTTCCTTTGGAGACCGTGTCCGAGACATTCATCATGGGGCCTCGTGAAACGTGGCGAGCCAACGGAGGTGTGATCATTCCAATCCTTGGCATGTACTTCGTGGCGTTGTGGGTCGGTTGTCGCTGGGTGCAGAATACGTCTCAGTCTCAACAATGATTCGATTTCTGGTCTGCCAGGCGGCCTCGTGAGAACCGATTCGATCAGGCTTCGTCGGATTCCCGCCACTCGGCCTGTGCGGCTTTGAACGTCTCTATCGCGCGGACTCGGCTTGTCTTGAGGTCGACGATGGGGGTGACGCTTCCGAGGACTCTGTCCCCCAGCCAGTGTCGTCGATAGGTCCCATCTGGATCGAATCTCACACCTTGAGTCTCCGCGTTGAAGATTCGAAAGTACGGAGCTGCGTCAGTGCCTGTCGAAGCGGCCCATTGCCAGCCTCCATTGTTGCTCGCGAAGTCGTAGTCGATGAGGGATCTGCTGAAATGCGCTTCTCCTTCTCGCCAGTCGATGAGCAGGTTCTTGCACAGGAACATGGCGACGATCATTCTCACTCGATTATGCATCCACCCCGTGTGTTTGAGCTGCATCATCCCTGCGTCGACGATGTCGATTCCGGTGCGCCCTTCCTTCCATGCCGCAAGGTCTTCAGGAGCGTCTCGCCATTGAATGTCCGTGGTCCACTGCTGCATTGGTTGATTTCGCGACACTTGAGGAAAAGAGGCCATGACGTATCTGTAGAACTCTCTCCAGACAAGCTCGCTCTGCCAGCACCTCGGTCCCTCCGGCCAGCTCGTGATGTCCGGTCCATGGATGGATGCGATAGTGGCAAGGCAACGGGTTGGTGAAATCGCGCCAACCGCGAGCCAGGGCGAGAGTGAACTGGTCCCTTCCATGTACGGGCGATCTCTCTTGTCCTTGTAGCCTGAGGCTCCGTCTTTTTCGATGAAGCCGGTCAGCCTGGAGTGGGCCGCAGCCTGGCCCGCCGGCCAGAGTTCATGTGTATTCCAATCCTGGAAGCCATCGATTCGTTGCGGCAGCGTCGTCTTTTCAAGGTCCAGAGGGGTCGCCTGTGAAAGCGGCGTGTCATCCGGTTGGAGTGATGCAAGATATTTCTCCTCCCAGGCACGCCGGAATGGAGTGAAGACCTTGTAGGGAAGCCCTGCCTTGTTTCGAATCTCATAGACCGGAAGAATCGTCTGCGTGTCCGAGAGCAGCAGCGTCGCGTTCAGTGGATTCAGAATTTTCGAGACGGCGCGATCTCGTGCAATTTCGTCGACACCGTATTCAAGGCCCGCGTGGACTTCATTGATTCCGTGCTGTCTGACCAGTTCCTCGATGATTCGTGGGGCATCCGAGTGGCATGACACCGTTCGAAAGACCAGTGGGATGCCGATGGCCTCAAGGTCCGTCTGCAACGATTTGAGCGTGGCAAGGATGAAAGACACTCGGGGAGCACCCATCCGGTGCTCATTCCAGGACTCGGGGGTGGCAATGAACACCGCTGCCGTTCCCTCTGTGCCGTGCTCGATGGCTTTTCGAAGAGCGGGGTGATCTTTTGTCCTGAGATCATCGCGAAACCAGATCAATGTCTTCATGGTTCTTTCAATCATAAAAAAACAGGGGGGCGCCTGAACGCGCCCCCCTGATAATCGGTCGATGGAGAATTGGGGAGTGACTGCATTGAGCCTCCATCGATCATCTTCTGCACCCGCTAATGGGTGCTCCCGTACGCACAACGTGTGGCAGGGGTGTCCTTGTTTGGATTCAAACTCGTGTCGGAAACAAGGAAAACGTTCATAACGTCCAATTTAATCCACTTCACGCACCTCTGCAAGTTGAATAGTGTCCAAATCAGTCAAAACATGCAAAACGTCCAGAAATTCAATCCCGGGCGCATATTGGGCCTACTATGAAGGTATGAAATCACTTGATGCCAACAGAACTGTTTCCCCTCGTGACATGGCCTCTGCCATAGGCATGAGTGAATCCTCCCTCAAGCGTTGGGCGGATAACGGCCTCCTTAGTTTTACGAGAACTGGTGGTGGCCATCGTAGGATTCGGATCCATGAAGCGATCCGCTTCATCCGTGAGCGATCGATCCCGATCCAGAGCCCATCCGCCATCGGTCTCCCCCTTGATTTTTCGACCACTGATGCAGATCTCGATCGCGATGATTCTCTTCTGGAGATGTTCCAGCGTGGCGCAAGTGATGAAGCCGAGTCGTTCTTGATCTCCCGTTTTCTGAGTGGTGCATCGATCGCCGAGATCGGTGACGAGGAAATTCGCCCTGTCCTGGAGGCACTTGGGCACGTTCCACATACGTCTGAGGGAATTCTCAGGGAGCATTGCGCCACCCAGGTCTGCCTTCAAGTGATCGAGCGAATGCGGGGCCTTGCCAGAACCGAGGAGCCGCGTTTTCAGGCTTTGGGAGGGGCTATTGGTGGTGATGTCTACATGTTGCCCACCTTGCTTGTCTCGGGTGTGATCGAGGAGCTTGGGGGGCGTGCCGTCAATCTTGGCGCGAACACGCCGACCGATTCGATTCGCTGGGATCTCTCGAACAGAGCTTCTGATGCGATGCCCGATCTCGTCTGGGTGTCAGTCAGCCATTTCATCGAAGAGCACGATCAGGTCGATGATCTGTTGAGGCTCGGTCAGGATTGCGTGGACTCAGGAATTGCATTCTTCATAGGCGGCCGAGCCCTGGTCGGGCCTGTTGTTGAGCGCTTCACTGGTTTCGAAGTGCTCAGCTCCCTTCAGTCGATTTCAGCTTGTCTGTCATCCGCCAAGCTTGGCTGA
>MDTG01244410.1_pt1 | contig 15213 bp, 15 predicted proteins | sample 811421 | NCBI WGS metagenome assembly MDTG01 (sample SAMN05326645, study PRJNA326480) | marine metagenome | isolation source: seawater | place: Pacific Ocean: South East | collected 2011
AGACCATTTATTTAGATCACCTTATCAATTTTATTCAGATGATCTTTCATTTTGGGCATATAGTGAAATGTGGAAAACTGTTCCAATGCTTGGGCGTTATATATTTAATAGTTTTTTTCTTGCTTCTGTAACTTCTTTATTAACATTATTATTTGTTATTCCTGCAGCTTATTCATACGCTAGATTTAAATTTCCTGCAAAGAGTACTAGTTTATATCTATTACTTGCAATTAATATGTTTTCTGGAGCTGTACTATTAATACCTTTATATAAATTATTAAGAACTTTTGGTCTGTTAAATACTTATCAAGCAATGATTGTTCCCGGAGTAGCTTTTTTAATTCCTACTTCAATTTGGTTATTAAAATCTTATTTCGAAAAAATACCTATTGAGCTCGAGGAGGCAGCATTTTGTGATGGTGCATCAAGAATTCAAATACTTAGACATGTCATAGCGCCTTTAAGTACACCAGGTTTAGTAGTTGTTGGCATCTATGCTTTTATAGGTTCATATGCACAACAATTTTTATTTGCAATTTCATTTAACCAAAAGAAAGAATATATGCCTATACCGGCTGGGTTATATGAATTTATTGGTTATACTACAGTTAAATGGAATGAAATGATGGCGGCATCATTAGTAGGAATAGCTCCAGTTCTAATTGTTTTTTTATTTTTACAAAAGTATATTGTGGAAGGATTGACTGCAGGGGCAGTAAAAAACTAAAAAAAGAGTTCTTTTTTTTTAAATTAGTGACATTCTTACTTGATACAACTCTACTATTAAATTAATCATTATAATTATAATTATAATTATACGGAGGAAATATGAAATTTACCGTTATTAAGTCAGCACTTATTACATTTTCTGTGATTTTGTTTAGCTCATTTCAATCAATGGCAGTTGATATGCATGGAGTAATGTGTGGTGGTGAAATACGTCCAATGGATCAATCTGTTGTTGATCAATTTATGGCAGATAATCCTGGTGTTAATGTAACTATGGAAGCTGTTCCTTGGGGAACTTGCCAAGATAAAGTTATAAACTTAGCTATTGCAGGAGACCCTGTAAGCTTTTCATATGTAGGATCAAGAACTCTTAAAGGTTTGGCTGAGAATGGACATATCGTTGCTGTTGATATTCCATCTTCACAAAAAGCGATGTATCAGCCAGGAATATTGGATACAGTATCTTACAAAGGAGAAATATGGGGATACCCTCATGCTTTTTCTACTAAAGCTCTTTTTATGAATTGTGGTTTAATTGAACAAGCAGGCTTAGCATGTGAAGGACCTCAATCTTGGGATGAACTTTATTCTATGGCGGAAGCTGTAAAAAATAATACAGGAGTTGCGGGTATTGGATTAACTGGAAAAGATTTTGATAATACTATGCACCAATTTTTGAATTATTTGTATAGCAATGGAGGACAAGTAATTGATCCTGCAACTAATGAAATTACTTTAAATAGTCCAAATACAGTTGAGACATTAGAATTTTATGCAAAGTTAGCAAATGTTTCTCAAGAAGGACCTTTAGCTTGGGAACGTTCTCAATTAACTGAGTTATTTAATGATGAAAAGATAGCTATGTATATCAATGGTCCTTGGGGACGTGGTCAGCATAAAGAGGGGCTTAACGTTAAAACTGTAAGAATTCCTGCTGGACCTAACGGAAGTCAGGGAACTCTATTGATTACTGATAGTGTTGCTGTTTTTAACGGTACAGGTCATGAAGACATGGCAAGTGCTTTAGTTGCTAAACTAACTTCTGGAGATGCACAGTACGATCTTGATACAGGTTGGGGATTAACTCCGATAATGCAGTATCCACAAATTGGAAAGGTAGCACCTTACAATGAAGATTATTGGATGATGTTTATTGATGCGATTGGAGATGGTGGACCTGAGCCACTATTTGTTGACTATAAAGCATTTCAATCAGTTATGAACTCTATGATTCAAGGTGCAATTCTTGGAGAAGGAGATGCAGCAGATCTTGTTGCTGAAGCAGCTGAAGAGTTGGAAGAATACAAATAAAATAAAAATAAATATGCTGGGGCTAATGCCCCAGCAAACTTTTAATTATGAATAAACTTAGTAAGAATTATCTATCTGAAACAAATTCAATTTTAAAAAAAATACTTAAATCAGAAGGTCATAAATTTACCGAATGTGCAAAAATAATAGAAAAGTCCTATAAAAAGGGAGGACAGCTTTATATTTTTGGCACTGGTCATTCTCGATTACTAGGAGAAGAAGCATTTCATCGAGCAGGTGGTTTTGCTGCTGCGTGCCCAATAAGAGATAATAATCTAACTTTTCAAAAAGGAGCCACAAAAGCAACGCAGCTTGAGAGAACCCCCTTAATTGCAAAAAAAGCACTAGATAAATATAATTTGACCAAAAAAGATATTTTAATGATTGTATCTAATTCTGGAGTAAATCAAGCACCAGTTGAAGCAGCTTTAATAGCTAAAAAAAAGAAAATTAAAACAATTGCTATTACTTCTTTACAATATTCAAAAAAAGCACCTCTTTCAAAGTTGCGAAAAAGACTTTATGAAATTGTTGATATTTATATTGATAACAAAATTCCAGCTGGTGATTCTATTATAAAAGTTAAAAAATATACAGTTGGACCAGTATCTACTATCACAGGCTCATTTATTTTAAATTCTATTCTAATTGAACTAGCCGATATGTTAAAAAATGAAAAAATTTTTCCATTTTATATTAGTTCAAATATGCCTAATGCTGATGAAAACAATTATAGACTTGAAAAAAAATTTAAAAAAATTAATCCTCATTTATAAAAGTAATTAAGGTGGATGTTTGAAAAATTTAAAAGGAAAAATTATAAATCACAATAATTCATTTGTTGGAGAAATTATTTTTGAAGAGAGAATTAAGAATATTCACAAAATTGAAGATATTCAATTTGATAACTACATAATACCAGGCTTTGTTGATCTTCATTGTCATGGAGGTAATGGCTTTGATGTAATGGATGGATATAATTCAATTAAGAATCTTGCATCTTACCACTTATCCAATGGAACAACTTCTCTTTTAGCCACAACCTGGACTAGTACTTTTGAGCATATTTGCAAAGCCCTAGATGGATTTAATGAATTGATAAATCTAAACAGTAATTTAATTGGAGTTCATCTTGAGGGCCCTTTTATTAATCCAAATAAACTAGGAGCACAACCCCCACTAAATCAAAAACCATCATTTGAATTTATTGAAAAAATTAAATCAATTGCAGATATAAAAGTAATTACATTGGCACCTGAAATAGAAAATATGGAGGAATTTATTCCTTATCTTTATCAGAATAATATCAATATACAATTTGGACATTCATTAGCGGACTATTCTTGTTGCAAAAAGTATTTAAAGAATTTTAATATAGGGTTTACCCATCTTTATAATGCAATGTCGGGTAATGATCATAGAAAACCAGGAGTTTTAACTGCCGCATTAAATGATGGAAATTTTGCTGAGATAATTTGTGATAAAATGCACGTAAGCGAACAAGCAATAAAAATAGCTAAAAAATGTATATCTGGACTTTATGCTATTACTGATTCAATTAGTGCTAGTGGCTTAAAAGATGGTTTTTATAAATTTGCTGAAACAGATATTCAAAAAAAAGCAAACAGAATAACTTTAAAAGAAACTGAAACATTGGCAGGTAGTGCAATTACAATGCATGAAACTTTTTTAAATTTAGTAAAAATGAACTTTTCACTAGAAGAGGCTGTGGAAATGACAAGTTACAATGCTTCAAAATATTTAAACAAAAATGATATAGGTCTAATCAAGGAAAAAAATTTATCTAATTTTGTAATACTTGATAAAAATTTAAATTTAAAAGCAGTATATTTAAATGGAAAAAAAATTATTTAGTAACTCATTAGTTTTAAAGGAAGCTCTTAGCATTCCTGAAAAAATTCATACATTTAATAAAAATGATTTAAATAACTATAAAGAAGTAGTTAAATTAATTAATACTAAAAAAATTAAGTATATTGTTACTATAGCAAGAGGTTCATCAGATTGTGTAGCTCTTTATGCATCATATATTTTTGCTAAATATTTGGGATTACCAACTTATAGTATGCCACCTTCAATCATTACTTTAGAAAAATCTAAGTTTGATTTTTCACAAGCTTTAATTTTAGTTATAAGTCAATCTGGTATAAGTAAGGATTTAATTGAATGTGAAGAAAAGACAAGAAAAATGGGGGCAAAGACAATAATTATATCAAATAATGATCAAAGTCCCTTAATTAAAAAAGCAAATTATTTTTTTAATATAAATGCAGGTGAAGAAAGAAGTGTTGCAGCAACTAAAACATTTGTATTGTCTTTATTAATAATAATTAAATTAGTTTTTACTTCTATTAACAAAATAAATATAAATAATTCTATCCAAAAATTAAGTGAATATTTGTTAAATGATTCTAATAATCAATGGAACGTAAATATAGTTGATAATAAAATAAATACTGGATTTATAATTAGTAGAGGCGTAGGTTTTGCTATTTCAAATGAAATGTCTCTTAAGTTTAAAGAACTATGTCAGGAACTTATAGAGCCATTTAGCAGTGCTGAAGTTATGCATGGACCAAAAAGCTTAATACAAGATTCTTTTAAATTATTTTTATTATCACTGAATGATAATAGTGGAAAATCTGTAATAAACGATGCAAAAAAAATTAGCAAATATACAAATTTAAAATATCAAATTTCTTATTTGCAAAATACTAGACATTCTTTTATTTATAATTCTTTTAAACTAAATGAGCTTGATCCAATTATTATTATGACTAAATTTTATCCTTGGATAATAAAATATTCATTTAATAAAGGGTTGAATCCTGATCAACCAAGATATTTAACAAAAATAACAAACACATTTTAAATTTGGAAGATTTTGATATAGTAATAGTTGGCGCAGGATCAGCTGGATGTATAGTAGCTAATCAATTTATTAATTTAACTAATTTCAAAGTACTTTTAATTGAAGCAGGGCCTTCAGATAGAAATCCTATTATAAATGTTCCATTAGGTTATGGAATGACATTTTATAATAAAAAAATTAATTGGAATTTTTATTCCAATAAACAAAAAAATTTGTTTAATAGAGAAATATATTTTCCTAGAGGAAAAGTATTAGGTGGGTCTGGTTCAATTAATGCCTTAGTTTATTCAAGAGGTTTAAAATCAGATTACACTAATTGGTCTAAAAATAAAAACTGGGATTGGCAAAATATAAAACGTACTTTTGATACTATAGAAAAAAATATAGAAATTAAAGACAATGCTTTTCCAATAAATAAAATACCTGTCAATGATGTTAGTTCATTGCATCATCCAATGTTAAAAAATTTTTTTAATGCTGCTAACGAATTAAATATTCCTTTTAAAAAAAACCTAACTACCAATTCTGATAATCAAATTGGTCATTACAATATAAATTCATGTAATGGTTATAGATTTTCTTCATCTAAAGCATTTTTAAGACCTGTAATAAGTAGTACAAGATTAAAACTACTAACTAAATGTGTTGTAAAAAAATTAATTATTAAGAATAGAAAAATTGTAGCTCTAGATGCATTATATAAAAATAAATTATTTAAAATTAAACCTAAATTAGGAGTTATATTGTGTTTAGGATCAATTATGACTCCTTATGTACTAATGCATTCAGGTATAGGTGATGGAAATGAATTAAAAAAATTCAATATACCAGTAAAATTAAACAATATGCAGGTTGGAAAAAACTTACAAGATCATTTGGGGATAGATTACCTTTATAAGTCAAACCAAAAAAGTTTAAATTACTCTTTAGGTACATGGTTAGGAAGAACTAAATCAGTTTTACAATATATGTATAATAGAAAAGGACCATTTTCGATTAGCATTAACCAATCTGGCGGATATATTAAGTGGAAAACAATTAAAAATTATCCTAATTTACAAATCTATTTTAATCCTCTTTCTTATTCAATTAAACATGAGTACAAAAGACCTTTATTGCAAGCAGATAAGTTTAATGGTTTTGCAATAGGATTCAATTCATGTCGACCTAAAAGTCTTGGTAAAATTTCTTTATCAAGTCCTAATTTGTATGAAAACCCTGTTATAGATCCAAATTATTTAGATAATGAAGAAGATATTAATGATGTAAAATCTGCAATAGATTTTCTAAAAACAATAAGTAAAACTAAAAGCTTAAAATCTATTATTCATGGACCTACCAAGATTGATATCAATAAATCAAATGAAAAAGAATTAATTGAACATTTTAAATTAAATTCAACCTCCGTTTATCATCCATGTGGAACATGTCGAATGGATAGTAAAAAAGAAAAGGGTGTTGTTTCAGAAAATTTAAAAGTTCATGGTTCTGAAAATTTATGGATAATAGATGCTTCAGTTTTTCCAAATATTACATCTGGAAATATTAATGCTCCAGTTATGATGCTAGCACATTTAGGAAGTAATTTAGTTATAAATCAGTTAAAAAATAATATTTTATGAAAATTAAAAGATTGGAGAGTTTTACAAAACCATTTGTTAGTTTTGTAAAAGTAACATTAGAAGATAATTCATATGGATTTGGTCAAATGTCTACTTATAATGCAGATATAACAGCTCAAATTTTCCACAAACAAGTTGCTCCTTGGGTACTTGGAAAAGAATGGGACAATTTTGAAGATATTGAAAATAATGTAATAGAAAAAGAACATAAATTTCCAGGATCGTATTTATTAAGAGCAATTTCAGGTCTAGATACTGCTCTATGGGATTTAAAAGGAAAGAAAAATGGCTTACCTGTTGTTTCCCTCATTGGAGGTAACCCAGGTAAATTAAAAATTTATGGCTCTTCAATGAAAAGAGATATTAAACCAATTGATGAGGTTAATAGATTTAAAAAACTTTATAACGAAAAAGGAGTTGATGCATTTAAGTATAGAATTGGCTCAGAGTGTGGCAGAGGAAAAGATGAATGGGAAGGTAGATCTATAGATATAATCAAAACGATTAATCAATCTTTAAATAGTAATATAACAAAACTTGTTGATGCTAACAGCTGTTATAATCCTCAAGAGGCAATTGAAGTAGGAAAAATACTTGAAGATAATGGAGTTACTCATTTTGAAGAACCATGTCCATATTGGGAACCAGAGCAAACAAAAGAAGTTACCGATAAATTAAATATAGATGTAACTGGAGGAGAGCAGGATTGTGATATTCGTATATGGAAAGACATGGTTAATAGAAAAATAGTCAATATCTTTCAGCCAGATGTTATGTATTTAGGTGGCCTTACAAGGGCTCTGAAAGTAGCAAAAATAATTGAAGAAGGGGGCTTTAAATGCACACCTCACGCTGCAAATTTATCATTAGTAACAATATGCACAATGCACTTTTTAAAAGCGATTTCAAATGGTGGTCCTTATTTAGAATTTTCAATAGAACAGGACGATTACTATCCTTGGCAAAAAAATTTATTTTTAAACGATCCTTTTTTTATTAATGATGGATGTGTAAATATTTCTGATGAACCAGGTTGGGGTGTTAAAATTAATCCCGTATGGCTTGAAAAATCCAATTATTTAATTTCTGAAATATAAAATTATTTTACTTTTACAGAAAGTAGCACTATAATTTATTAAGGAGAATATATGGCAACGTATAAATGTAATAAATGTGGTATGTCTGTTAATACCACTTGTGGTGAGTGTGGTGAACCTTTAGTTGATGATAATTTAAATACTGAAAATGGCTCAACTGTTCAAATATCTAAATGTCCAAATGAACATGGTAAAATTAAATCACCATTATGTTGTGGACAAGATATGAGCTGCTCTGTTAGTTAAATAAAAATTTTGAAAGAAGTAAATTTACTTCTTCTGCTTTTTCAACTGTAACTCCGTGTTTTGCCTTTTTGATTATTTTTAGCAAACTATTACTAATTTCATTACTTAATTCATCACTCATTTTAGGTGTAGAGCCAATTTCATTCTCTCCAGTCATGATTAAGCATGGCATTTTAAAGTTTTTAAAATTTATTTTGTAATTATCACATTCAGAAAAAAGTTTGTATGCAGGTAAGAAATCTTTATTTTTTTTTCTTTCAAGTAATGTATAAAAAAAATCATTTATATCTTTATTTTTCTCTAAAAAATCTTTGTTAAACCATCTTTTTATAGTTTCCACTGTAATACCTTCTTTATTGTTCAATGCATCTTGATATCTATTTTTAACCATAACTATTTGATCTTTTGATCTATTATAAACACTTCCTATTAATACTAACTTGTTAACTTTTTTAAAATGATATTGAGTAAAAAATTTTGCTATTAGTGATCCAATTGAAAAACCTACTAAATTTACTTTCTTAAAATTTAAATTATCAATAAGATCTAATAATTGATTTACAAATAAATTAAAATTTAATTTTTTATAACCTTTTGCTGATTTGCCATGATTTAATATATCATAAAATAAAATAGATTGATTTTTGAAATATTTTTTTTGTGGAAACCACATTGAATTATCTAATCCTACACCGTGGATAAAGATTGTTGGCACTTTATTTGGAAGTATATTATATTTAAAATAAGTTTTGTTTAAATCGTAACCAATTTTTAATTGATTCACTATATAGCTGCTTCTATTTTATTTTTATTTTTATTTTTATTTTTAAAATGAGGAATAATTTTTTCTGTAAAAAGCTTAATACTTTTCATACAATCTTGATGTTTTACTTCAGGAAAATTTGACCAAACTAAAAGATTTTTTAAATTTAGTTCAGATTCCATTTCTTCTATTTTATTAATTATATAATCAACAGTTCCAAAAAGCATATTTCTTTTGTGAAGAAATTCATAGTTAAGTAAATCAAGTTTATTTTCTGTCCTAGGTAGCTCTTCACCAGGATTCATATGATTGCTTAACCCTCTCCAATGACAAACCCATTTAATATAATTGACCATTTGTTCACCTGCTTTTTCTTTTGCTTCCTCCATAGTATCTGCCACAAACATATCTCTAACTACACTTACACCTTCACCTAATTCAACTTGTTGATTTTCAAAATTTGATCTAGTTTCTTTATAAATTTCAAATCTTTTCTTTAAAGATTCAACTGGAGGTATCCACATAATTATATTAATTTTATTTTTTGCAGCCCATTCAATTGAACTTTTGCTGTCTACTACTTGCCATATTGGCGGATGAGGTTTTTGAACTGGTTGTGGCACAACACTAATTTTTTTTAAAAAATTATTATTAGTATCCATAAATTCATCGCTTGGTGGACTCATATCATGCTTCCATTCAAAATTGGGAGAGGGATAATTATAAAACTCACCTTTATGATCAAAGAATTTTTCTGTCCAAGCTTTTTTCATTATTTGGAGAGTTTCTTCAAATAGCCTAAAATTTTTTGCCTGATCTTTTGTATCAGCTTCTGGATTCATGTTGAGAGCTTCACGACCATAGATTCCTCTGCCGACCCCCGCTTCAACTCGACCATTTGACATTTGATCAAGTAGTGCAATATCTTCAGCTACTCTAATAGGATTCCAAAAAGTTATTATATTTGCAGCCTGACCAATACGAATATTTTTTGTTCTTGCAGCGATGTCTGAACTTAACATTAATGCATTGGGACAGATTTCCATACCTTCATGACTGAAATGATGCTCAGTAAACCATATAGAGTCCCATTCATTTTCATCACAGAATATGGCAATTTCCCTTGCTTCTTTTAGTATCTGATTATATTTTTTTTTATTTCCCCAGTTAGTAGAATTACAGAAATATCCAATTTTCATATAACTTCCTTATAATTGAAAGAGATCCATTAAAATTTAGTATATTTTAATAAATTATGTATCGCAATATGAAGATATTATAAATTAAAAAAAATGCAATAAAAACAAGACAAATTGCAAATAATTTATTTAATATAAGATTATAATTAATGATAAAAAATATAATTTTTGATTTTGATGGAGTTTTGGTAGATAGTGAAATCTTAGTTGCTAAAGCTTTCAGTAGTTATTTGAACGAATTAGGTTATTCATATGAAGAAAAAAAATTTGCTGATTTTGCGGGTAAAAAAACTGTCCAAGTAATTTCTCATTTAGCAAAAAATTATCAAATAAAAGATGAAAAAAAATTTTACAATGATGTAATGAAAATTTCAGAAAATATTTATAAAAAAAAATTAACAACGGTTAATGGAGCATATGATTTTTTAAAAAATTCAAAATTTAAACATTTTATAGGTTCAAATAGTACAAAAAATCGAATTATAGATGGAATTCAAACAGTTAATTTCAATTCTTTTTTTAGAGAAAATCAGATTTATGCTTTTGATATGGTAAATAAACCCAAACCTTTTCCTGATGTATATTTAAAAGTAATTAATGATAACAACTTAATTATTGATGAGACAATAGTAATTGAAGATAGTATCGTTGGAGTCAAAGCAGGTGTTGCTGCTGGTTTAATGGTAATTGGGATAACTGCTGGAGGCCATTGGTATCCAGATAGAGATGTTAATGAATTATATACGGCTGGAGCTTCAAAAGTTATAAGTAATTATTCGGAATTAAATCAAACTATAGAAAGTTTAAAAAATGGGTCCTAAAGTAAATGGTAATCCATTGTATATTTCAGTTTTTTTACTTGTAACTTCTTATTTATTAGGTGAATTTATAATTCCAAAATATGAACTCCTTTTAATTTTAAATATATTTGGATTGGCTGGTTTAGTTATTAGTATTTTTATTTTTGTTTCAGCTTTAAATTTATTTTTTTCATATAAAGAAAAATTACATCCTAAAACTAAAACTATAAGAATAATTAAAACAGGAATATTCGCATATACAAGAAATCCAATTTATTTATCTTTTGTATTGTTTCATTTTAGTATGTTTCTAGTTTTTGAAAATGTAATGTATTTTATTTCTTCTATTGGTATTTTTTTTTGGATTAATAATTATGTTATCTTTGAAGAAGAGAAGTATTTAACAAATACATTTGGTAAAGAATTTAAAAGATATTGCTTAGAAGTTAAAAGGTGGTTAATATTTTAATATTTAATAATTTTAAAATCACTTATTTTCACTCTTTCAATTCTTTGTTTTTTATTTAGTTCTATTGATAACGAAGCTAAATTTGGCATATTTATAGACATCCATTTAGTTAATTTTTCATAATGCATTATAAAATTATTAAGTTCATTTTTATTCATAATTTTCCTTTTTTTATTTTGAGACATTAATAAATTTTTTTCCTGCTTTTCTCTCCATTTATGAACATATTTGAAATGTGGAACTTTAAAGTAAATTAAAAAATTAAATTTTTTAAATATAGATCTATATTCATTATCTAGTTTATTATTATAGTATTCTCTCCATATATAACTATGATCTTTTTTTTCTAAAATATTAATATTTTTTTTTAAAAATTTTTTTTCTATAGGAGGAGATCCACAACACCAACCTTCTAAAAATAAAATTTTTTTAACTTTTGAAATTTTACTATAATTTTTTTTTCGGTTGTCAGTTAATTTATCAAATTTAGGAACGTAGATAGGATATTTTTTTTTCTCAAAAGATATTATATTTTTTAATAATTTTTCGACATCATGAGTACCGGGCACACCTCTTGTTATTAAAAATTGGTGGATTTTTTTTGATAAACTTAATCTTTTTTTTTTGCTCAAATAATAATCATCTAAACTTAAACAAAGAGTATCAATATTATAAAATTTTTTGAAATTTCTTTTAATTAATATTAAAAGAGTTGATTTTCCTGACCCTTGACTTCCTGATATAATAATTTTATTTTTTCCTGATTTAATTATACTATCAAAAATTTTTTTATAATTGTCATTAATATATTTATCAGAAAATTTTTTCCCTGTTAATTTAAATAGATCTTTCTTTATTTTAAGTGTATTAAAATTATTAATCATATATATAAATAAAAAAATTAATATTACATTTTAAAACATAATGAAAAAAATTAAATTCCTTTTTGATTTAGGCAATGTTTTTTTTAACTGGAATCCAAGGCATTTTTATAAAAAAATCTTTAAAGATGTTAATGAAATGGAATATTTTCTTAATAATATTTGTAATGATATTTGGAATAATGAGCAAGATGCAGGAAGATTAATTAAAGAGGCAGAAATTAATTTAATATCTAAATTTCCTAATTATAAAAAAGAAATTAAACTTTACTATCCTAATCATAGAAAAATGATAAAAAATCTTTATAATTCATCAGTAGAAGTTTTAGATTTTTTATTAAAAAAAAATTATGAATGCTATGTCCTTTCTAATTGGTCTGCAGAAACATTTGTAGGAATGAAAGAAGAGTATCCTTTTTTAAATAAATTTAATGGATTGATTATATCTGGAGAAGAAAAATTATGTAAGCCTGATAAAAAAATTTATGAACTTGCAATAAAAAGATTCAATCTTAACCCCAAGAAAACTATTTTTATAGATGATAAACATGAAAATATTATAGCTGCTAAGTATTTAGATTTTCAAACTATTCATTTGAAAGATCCATATATAATTAAAGAAATGATAAATGAAAAATTATAATGTCTGAAATTTATGATTTGTTTATTATTGGTGGAGGAATAAATGGAGCTGGAATTGCAAGAGATGCATCAGGAAGAGGGTTTAAAGTTTGCTTAGCAGAAAAAGGCAACATAGGTTCAGCAACATCCTCTTGGTCGACTAAATTAATACATGGTGGATTAAGATATCTTGAGAATTATGAATTTAGTCTTGTTAGGCAATCTCTTAAAGAAAGAGAAATTATAAGAAAAATAGCACCATCAATTACTAAACCTTTACCATTTGTGATTCCATATTCAGATACACTTAGACCAATATGGTTAATTAAATTCGGATTATTTATTTATGATAATTTAGGAGGAAAATCTTCAATTCCTAAATCATCTAAAATTTCATTGAATGAAAAATATCCTAATATATTAAAATCAAATTATAATATTGGCTTTCAATATTATGATCTTACAGTAGATGATAAACTTTTAACTGAGCTTAATGCCAGAGATGCAAAAAAAAGAGGTGCTAACATTATTGAAAATAATGAAGTTGTTACAGTTAGAGCAAATAAAAAACTTTGGGAAATTACTTTAAAAGATAATCAAAAAATTTATTCAAAAGTTATTGTTAATGCTTCAGGTCCATGGATAAACAATGTAATTAAAAATGTATTAAATAATAATTTTAAAAAAAAAATTCGTTTAGTAAAAGGAAGTCATATAATTACTAAAAAACTTTATGATCAAGAGGTTGCATTCACACTTCAAAACTTTGACAGAAGAATAATTTTTGTAATACCTTATAAAAATGAATTTTCTTTAATTGGAACCACTGAAATTGACACAGAGAACTTTGAGAATCCAAAAATTAATGACTCAGAAATAAAATATTTATTAAATGCTATAAATCAATATTTTAAAGTTGATGTTTCTAATAAACAAATTGTTGAGACGTATTCTGGAATAAGGCCTTTGATTGAAGATTTTAAGCAAGCTTCAAAAGTCTCCAGAGATTATGTTTTTGATCTGAATCTATCTAATAATTCACTCCCATTACTAAATATATATGGAGGAAAACTTACAACTTATAGAAAATTGTCAGAAAAAGTAATTGATGATTTACAAGTATATTTATCTTTAAATAAAAGAAATCGATGGACTAGCAATGAAATATTGTAAAAAGAATTTTGAGTAAGAGCAGAGTAGCTCTGAAGAGAAATACTTCTTTTTAGGAGGAAATAATATTTAAGCTCTCTGCTCAATTATATGTTAGCATTATAATGGTATTTGCAAATTCTTTTTTTAATAAATAAGAAAAGCCTTCATTAAAATGAAGGCTACATCTTAACGATTCTTTATTTGTTATTTAAAAGCTTGATTATTTTTATCAAATAAGTGACATCTATCTGCAGTAAATCCTACTTTAATTGTATCTCCAACTTTTATGTTTGAATCACCTTCAGTTTCAACAACAAGTGGCTCACCTTCTTTTTCAAGATAAATGAATGTACCTGAGCCTAATTTTTCAACAACAAAAACTTTACTTTCCCAAGTTGCATCTGCTTCTTGGTTAACAAGTAAATGTTCTGGACGTATACCTAATTGAACATTATCACCTTCATTAACATTACTAGAAGATTTAGGAATATTAATTTTTGAAGTTCCCAAAATATCCACTTCTGTTTTATCATTAGATTTACTTAAAATTTTAGTTGATATAAAGTTCATTTTTGGTGAACCGATAAATCCACCTACAAAAAGATTATTTGGGTTATTGTAAAGTTCCATAGGGGACCCATTTTGAGAAACTATACCTTCATCCAATACAACAATATCATTAGCAAGAGTCATAGCTTCAGTTTGATCATGTGTTACATATATCATTGTAGCGTTTAATTGGTCATGAAGTTTTGCTAATTCAACTCTCATTTGAACACGTAGAGCTGCATCCAAGTTTGATAATGGTTCATCAAAAAGAAAAACTTTAGGTTTTCTAGTTATAGCTCTTCCTATAGCTACTCTCTGACGTTGACCGCCCGATAATTGCTTTGGTTTTCTAAGAAGATAATCCTCAATCTGCAAAATTCTTGCAGCCTCTTGTACTCTTTCATTAATTTCATCTTTAGACCTTTTTTCTAATTTTAGACCAAAAGCCATATTGTCAAAAACTGTCATGTGTGGATATAAAGCATAAGATTGGAAAACCATTGCAATATTTCTCTGTTTAGGTGGAAGGTCATTAACTACCTGCCCATCAATTGAAATAGTTCCCGAATTAATATCTTCTAATCCTGCAATCATTCGTAACATTGTAGATTTTCCACAACCTGACGGTCCAACTAAAACTGTAAATGATTGACTTTTAATGTCTAGTGAAACGTCCTTAATAACATGAACATCACCATAATACTTATTAACTGTATTTATATTTATATCTGCCACTTCATCCTCCTTTGAGCGATCTTTCAAGTGTAAATGGTAATCTTACATAATTAAAATTATAGAGCAAGAATTAATTTAAATATCCTAAATATTCTTTTTGAAAATCTATCATTGTATCAATCAGTTTTTCAGCTGAATTAGCATTA
>MDTG01263909.1_pt1 | contig 15209 bp, 12 predicted proteins | sample 811421 | NCBI WGS metagenome assembly MDTG01 (sample SAMN05326645, study PRJNA326480) | marine metagenome | isolation source: seawater | place: Pacific Ocean: South East | collected 2011
TAATTCAACCCTTGCATCTCCAAAAGCCAAAGTCTTGGATAAATCAAGAAAAGAAGGTAAACCTGCTAGAGGTGCATATGCTGCTATTTCAACCTCTGGTGCCGCACGAACTGCAGCATCTACAACTTTGTTGATCGCTAAATTTCCATCATCTTCGAGTAAAGCACCTATTGTGCCGTTAACCGCATCTCTACCTGCTGCCTTGGCATCTTGATACCTAGCCCACCAACTGAAGATTGTGTCACTGCCTTGCTTTGCGACACCTGCAGTATTCAATATGTGCTCTCCAGCCATAATCTCCGCATCCCGTTGGAGGATATTGTCCTGCCGACGCATTCATGAACGAAATGTGACTCGGCCTGTTTGACGCCAACGTAGCATAGCTGGTAGTGCTTCGGATTTGTAATCCGACGGTCGGGGGTTCGAGTCCCTCCGTTGGCTCCACAACATTTTGATTTATATTGGCCTTCAGTGTCGTAAATTTTCTTATTTGGCAACTTGATTTATACAACTAAATACATCGAGTTTTATTGAATTGGCCAAGGCATTCAAGACCTAATTGCGCCACGACCAACCATGGCGGAGTTAACAAATCCAGAACGCCGGATGCTCCGAGCCATGAAAAACCGGCTGGAAAGTTGGACTTTGGAAGAAATTTTAGAGGCCTGTGATTGGAATGACCAGGCTGTTGCTGTATCCGCGGGACATGGTTTGTCAAATCATGGATATGTCAAAATGAGTGAAACAAGTATCACTGATGTCATCTTAGGTGAAGAAGGTGAGAAAGCAGCATCTAGCGGATTGCTCGAAGCAAGATTGTGGAATTTCATTCAATCTAACCCAGATGCAACAATGAAAGACATCTCGTCTAATTTTGAGCGACATGAAGCAGGGCCTGGAGTTGGATTACTAAAGGGACTGGGGATTGAAATACAAGGTGGATCATTTACTTGTGATGATCCTGATTCAGTAACAAGTGCAATCTCTGAAAGAACTGAATTCATTAAATCTCCATCTTTAGATAGTCCACTTTATTCACACTTCAAAAGCCGTAAAAATCTAGTAGAAATGGTTGAAGTCGTAACCAGAACCTGGAAAGTAACTAAATCTGGAATGAATATTCCTGATGAAGACTTAGAAGAGGTTGTCAGAATTGCTGAGATAACCCCTGAATTACTTCAAACTGATACATGGAAAGACGCCCAATTCAGGCCATATAATGTGTCATTAGAAGCCAACATGCCACGTTCTGGAAGAAGTCACCCGATGCAAGCATTAATTGAAAGAATTCGTTCAATATTCTTGGAGATGGGATTCTCTGAATTGGTAGATGATTATGTTCAAACTGCAGGATGGAATATGGATGCACTATTCATTCCTCAAGATCATCCTGCCAGAGAAATGCAGGATACTTTCTATCTTGATAATCCAAAGCAAATCAACATCGATTCAAAAACTCTTGCAGATTGGAAAGCGATTCATGAATACGGAGGAGATACAGAATCAACTGGCTGGGGAGGAGAATTTAGTGAAGAAGTATCACAGAAAGGTTTGCTAAGGACCCATACAACTGTCAACACGATTCAATATCTTGCAAAAAATCCATCCGAACCATGCAGAGTTTTCGCAATTGACCGAGTCTTCAGAAAAGAGAGAATTGATAGAACCCATTTACCAGAATTCCACCAAATTGAAGGCATAATTATGGAGCCAGGTGCCAACCTTGGCATGTTAGTGAGTACTTTGAAAACATTCTATGCAAAGATGGGTTATCCGGAAGTCAGAGTCAGGCCAGCTTACTTCCCTTACACTGAACCTTCTCTGGAAGTGGAAGTGAAATGGCGTGGTAAGTGGCTCGAACTCGGTGGCGCCGGGATTTTCAGACCAGAGGTTACAGAACCACTTGGAATCAAAAACCCAGTATGTGCCTGGGGCATGGGACTGGAAAGGCTTGCAATGCTGGTTCTTGGTTTAGATGACATCAGGCAACTTTACATCTCTGATTTGGAATGGCTAAGAAATCAACCAATTTTGTGAGAATATGGATCTAGATTCGATTAACGAACATAGCCCGTGGTGGGCTCGAAGTTTTGCAATAATTCTAGGAATTATTGTTTTGGGATCAATTGCCAACGTTTTCTATTTAGAGATTTTTGGAATCAGCGGAATAAATCACTACTCTTTTGGAAATGAGCCTGAGAACCCTGGAGAGTATCCTGTTAACGGGACCGAGGATGAACAAAGAGAGTACAATTATTCTCTAAAAGAGTGGGATGAATACCAGTCCTATCTGACCATGATGGATGATTTAGAAGAGTCGCATGTCACTGAATTGACTCAAGTATTTGCAGTTTTGACTGTAATTATTGGCGTTCCAACAATAGTTATGTTCTGGACACAACATGAAAAGATGTTACAATTAGGAATTCTATTTGGTGCTACAAAAATCATTGGAGATGTATGGACATCGTACATTTCATCCCAAATTATTGCAGATTACATGGATAGCTTTCCAGGTGGTGGTGATTATTCATGGATCGCAAAAATCTCAGTGTTCACATCATCCATGTGTGGAATAATTTTCATAGCACTAACGATTGTTTTGACAAACCTGTACCATTCAAAAAATCATATTCCCGAAAGTGGATTCCACCTCAAAGTTAATTTCATTCATGAAATTGAAGAATAACATGGAAGAGATGATGACCTCCAACACCGAAACAATTCCTGGATTTACAATAACTGGTTCCTTAGGAATCGTAACTGGTTCAACAGTTCGTGCTAAGCACATTGGAAAAGATATTCTTGCTGGGTTGAAAAATATTGTTGGTGGCGAGTTAAAAGCGTATACTGAATTGTTAATGGAAGCACGTACAGAAGCACTAGGTAGAATGATGCTTGACGCTTCCCAACGTGGAGCAAATGCAGTTGTAAACGTGAGATTTGCCACTAGTAGCGTAGCTGGTGGCGCTGCAGAATTATTCGCATACGGCACCGGAGTTACAGTTGTACAAGGGTGATTTTTTGGATAATCCGATTGATTTCTTGAATACTGCAGAAACGGGAGATATTATTCTCTATGTGGCAATAGCAATATCGTTATTGTTGTTTGTAGTATTTCCTACTTTGGCATTCATTTACTCTATGCTTTTTGCAAGGTTCCATCAAGGTCGTTCACAAAAAAAACTATTGCAGCGCGAATCGTTAGTCATGCAACAACTGGGTAAAGATAATCTCAGTACTCTTTCAAAACCAGTAGACGGTCGTGAAATTGTACAAACTGGATTAGTGATGTCGAATATTACAGTATCACCTTCATGGTGGCAATTATTCTTAGGAACCCTTCGTTCTATTTTCGGAGGAAACATAGTTTCGTACGATAAAATCCTGGCTTATGGTCGCAGTGAAGTAATGCAGCGCCTTAGAGAACAAGCAATTGGTGAGGGCTGGGATGAAGTAGTAAATGTTAGAGTTGAAACATCGATGGTCATGAACAAGACAAAAGGTGGAAATCAAAACAAAAGAGGCACTCTTGAATTCCTAGCTTATGGCACCGGTATTCGGTGAAATATGGAATTTACATAGAGAGCCCTTTAGTCCTCTTGCTCCTGAGAGTTGACTATGAGAAGAACTCGCGTGGTGGCCACAGTAGGTCCTGCTTCATGGGATCCTGAAAATCTAGCAGCATTATTTGATGCAGGGGCTGATGTTTTTCGACTCAATTATTCACACGGTGAACCTGAACAAAAGAGTGAACTTTACGATAGGATAAGGGCTCTTGAAAGTGGTGACCGCACCACATGTATTCTTGCAGACTTACCAGGTCCTAAACTAAGATTAGGTCAATTTGATGGAATAAGAGTCCTCAGAGATGGGGAAACCATACGACTACTCTGTGGATTGAAAAGTCATGACGGACCCGAATTACCAGTGGAATATGCAGGCTTATCCGCTGAATTGAAGGTAGGTGATTCCATATTATTAGCCGACGGATTGATTCGACTTTCAGTGATAAAATCAAGTGGAGAAAAATCCTCATTTGTGGATTGTATGGTCGAAGATGGAGGTCCATTGACAAGCCGTAAAGGAATAAATGTACCTGGCACTACTGTGGATTTACCAGCCATTGGCGAGAAGGATAAACTCGCGTTAGATCATGCGTTAAAGGCTGGAGCAGACTGGGTTGCTGTATCTTATGTCCGTACTGCAGAGGATCTTAGACCAGCCCGTGAAGCGATTAAGGCAGCAGGTTTACACACACCAATTATCGCTAAAATAGAACATCCTGCAGCATTAACAAACTTACATTCAATACTAGATGCTGCAGATGCAGTAATGGTTGCAAGAGGTGATTTAGGAGTGGAAATTCCACTTGAACAAGTGCCATTGGCACAACAGAAAATCATCGATGCTGGTTTGATGAGAGGAATGGTGGTTATTGTCGCCACTCAAATGCTGGAATCTATGACATTGAATCCAAGACCAACACGTGCAGAAGTAAGTGACGTATCAACAGCAATAAGACATGGCGGAACTGCAGTTATGCTATCTGGCGAGACAGCATCTGGTAATCACCCAATAACTGCTGTAGAAACAATGGTTAGAATTGCTAGTGCAACTGAAGAGGGATTGGTAACCTCAGGAGGAACTCCAGGAGCATTATCGAAATTCCGTTCTACTAGAGCAGTCGCTCACGCTGGAGTTGAATTAGCAAAAACCTCTGGTGCTAGACATTTATTGGTTGCAACCCAACATGGCAATGCTCCCAGACTAGTCGCAGGATATCGGCCAGATCTAATGGTAACTGCAGTTACAGACAGATTAAGAGCATCTAGAAGAATGAATTTACTCCCAGGAGTACAATCTGTAGTAGTCAAGGAACATGAACGAGGTTCTCAAACCATGCAAGAAGCAATACGAATGTTAGCTTCAGAAGGTACAATCAAGACTGGAGAAAGAATTGTTGCGATATCAGGTTCACCTCTGGCTATGAAAGGAGCAACAAGTACTGTTCGACTTTACAGATTAGAGGCCGATGGAACAATATCTGGCACAGAGTGACATAGTATCACTTATTTTAGCGCAAGGTTCAATTCTAAACTGTAAAGTCGAGTAGCATGGGAGTTAAGTCTCTAAACGCAATTTTGATGATGACTGGCCTTGTTTTTGCAGGATTAAACATGGGCTTAGGGGCATATGCTACTGATCAAGTTCCTGCTGCAGTTGAAGATGCTGTTGCATTGAAAGTTAAGGACGATATCTGTGAAAACCAATTGTGTAGCAAAGTCAACGAAGATTGGGCTGAATCGACCAGCGAACGTGATTTCTATGCTTGGCATATTTTGAATTTGGATGAGGTCGAAAATGGAAGTGACCCCGAATATGAAAGAATAGGCCCTGTAACCTATGATGTTACTCTCAAGAAAGAAGTAGATAATTACGATGTGAAAAATGGATTGCTAACGTACAAGCAAACCACTTCATATGCTTGTTCTAAAGATACTAAAGTCCCTTGCTCAACAGAAGTTACTCAGTTGAATATTGCATTTAACCCACAAGTTGTGGGAGCCACTGGTACTGCAATTAACACAGTTATGGAAACTACCAAGACTGGTTTCGCATCAGGAGTAATTGATATCCATTTCAAACAGGTTTCAGCTGCTTATGAAGTCGCTAGTTACAATCAACACAATGTCCAGAACCTGAAAGCAGTGGAAGGTAATTATCCTGGGGCAATTGTAAACACGGACTTCGGTAATAGTGCAGAGTCATACTACCTTGACGGCATGTTCGATTTGGTCGATGAAGCGTATGGAGATGCTTTCCTTGATGACGATACTACGACATACCTCCAAGAAGGAGGAGTTAGGCCAGAATGGAACTCTTCAGACTTAGATTTAAATTATGCATTTAGAGAAGCTTTGGGACCAAGTAACGAAGACATATCCCTACTGAATTACATGGGGCCTTTGGTTTATGCATCGATGGGTGAGCCTGAGTCATTAAACGACATTCAAGCGGACCCCGAAAATTCAATCACTCTAGAGCGCGCAGAGTTATGGGACTTTGAGCATCCTACAGATCTCAACATCACTCTTTCAAGAGATTGGACATTGTATGCGGGAATGGGTAAATTGATGCAAGATTATGGTGCCTTAGATGATGATTATCTAACCAACGATAGCGAGGATGCCGTCAATTTGTCGATACGCTTTGATAGATTGCTCGAATTGGACATCGACAACGACGTTGCTCGCACAGTCCTAACTTTGGGCGATGAAACTGATGAGCCTCTTGGGATTTTAGCAGTAAGTGAATCTGGAACCTCCTTCGGCCTTACTGAGTTTTTGGAGATGAATCAACAAGAAGCAATGGACACCTATGGAATCAATAGTAAGCAACACGAAAAGTTGAAGCAATTTTGTAATTCTTGGGCAAAAGACACCTCACAACTACCATTAATTCTTGTAGGCGGAGAAGGTTACATGACCGCTTCTGGTTTCGTAAACACTTCATTTGGAGCAGAAGATCCTGTCAATGGAGGATACCTAGATTATTCACTCAACGTTGGAGGGAATTGGGGATCTGGAATTTATCAATTCCCTGAAGCAGACCCTGTAGATATTACTGCAAATGAAAGTGCAAATATTCTGTTTGGCCAATGGGGATTAACCACCTATGAAGGGGCTTCAATGTTCCTTTATGGAGAGTTAAGTGGAAAGAGTCTACCAATCAATTACTCATCTGGTAAAGAGGCAATAGCAATGGAATGGACCAATGAAACTGTTGCTGAAATTTATGATATTGACGAAAACTCAGCAAGTGCAATACGATTGTTGATGATGGAAGTCGTATTCAAAAATCTTGTTCCCGAAAATCTAATCGATGGATTAAACACTTCTAGATACCTTACACAATCAGTAAATAATTGGCTACTTGGATGGCATGACCCTGTAAATGCATATCTAGAAACAGGTGACCCTGAAAACATGACTGCCGGCTGGACCAGTCTAGAAGCTAATGAGACATTCTTTGGTTCAGACATGTATGTGGATGGTGGAATTTCTACAGGAGATCCTGCTCTCATAACCATATGTACTGGTGAAGTTGACACCTGCGACAAAGGTGAAACTGTAAGGGTAGGCGACAGTGAATATGTTAGCTGGAGAACACAAGAAAAAGAAGAAGGAACATTTGGTTTAATCAAAGCAGAAAAACAAGGTGAAACTACAGGTGGATTCATCACTGGAGACGAAGACCTTGTCGATTTATCTGGCTATGGAACCGCCGAAGTTGAATGTTCTAAGGAAGACACTCTGAAAGGAATACCTGTCGATGTATGCACTGCATCAATGGACCCATTAAAACGACCGATACAAGCCAAGCTGATTAATAATGGAACATTACTAGATGTCATACCAGGTACACTTCCTGTATACTTTGGAAGTGATGTCGAACTCAAAGTTGAACAATTGAGTGGCGCCATAATCGCAGGTAAATCTGAATCGACATTTTGGTTGGACAAGCGCCCGATGACAGAACAACAAACACCCCCTACAATGAATGATTTGCAAGAAGTTTTCGTAATCAAAACCTCGGGAGAGTTAGATGATGAAACCGCAGAAAAGATGGAATCGCAAATCGTGACTAACCAGGATACCTTTGCTTGGTTCACAAACTTTGATCACTGGTCAGACTATGTGGGACTGACTCTATGGATCCTATCTGGATTATCTCTGCTAACAGGTTTCTTGTTAATATTCAAGCCTGAAAATGAAGAGAATTCTAACCAGATAAAATGGGCTGACGATTCTATTCAATCAGAATCGGTATTTATGACTGAAGGATTAGATGAAAATGAATTGAAAGAAATTTCGAATGATAGCCTGATGTATAGTCCAGATGTCACACCTGATTCTTCAATAAATACAACAGATGCAGAATCTGTAGAATGAAGTTTAATAGTAAAGTGATATCACTGCGATATCAATAAGTACGAGTGTGCTTTCGCAAGAGATATGCAGCCTGCAGCAGTAGTAATCCCTACACAACCACAAATACCAATGGATGAACCACAATTCAAAGATAAAAAAGGCAGTACAATAAATGGTTTTATTGGACTTTTTCTTCACTTTGTTTTGAGTGTTGTAAATATTGTACTTTTGTTTACCGGACCTGGTGCTTTGTTACTGATAATTACTGGACCTCTTTGGCTAGTGATGTGGAATTCATATGTAATCGTCAACCCTAATGAAGCAGTTGTGACACAATTCTTTGGAAAATACAAATCTACAATCAAAAGAGAAGGTTTCCAATTTTTCTTGAATCCACTTTATGCAAAATCAAGAATTTCATTTAAGATAAATAACTTCGAATCAAGTAAAATGAAGGTAAATGACGTAAATGCAAATCCAATTGATATTGCAGCAGTAGTTGTATGGAGAGTTTATGATGCTGCAGAAGCTTTGTTCGAAGTTGAGAACTATGGCCATTATGTCCAAATCCAGAGCGAAGCAGCACTTCGTGCAATGGCTACCAAGTACCCTTACGATGCAATCGAAGAGAAAGACATCGGAGGAACTACTCTATCTAGCCACCAAGATGTAATCGCAAAAGAACTCCAAAAATCCGTAGAAGCACGCCTAGCACGTGCTGGAATTCAGGTACTTGAGGCAAGAATCAGTTACCTAGCATATTCTACTGAAATCGCACAGGCAATGCTACGTCGCCAACAAGCAAGCGCAGTTGTAGCTGCACGCAGTGAAATTGTTGCCGGAGCGGTAGGCATGGTCGAACTCGCACTAGAACAACTCAGTGCTAAGAATATCATTGAACTAGATGAAGATAAGAAAGCAACAATGGTTAGCAATCTTCTAGTTGTACTCTGTTCGGAAACAGATACGACACCTGTCGTAAACACTGGAACCCTATACCAGTGAGGTGTAAAAATGCACACTGCTGCAAAAGTTCTGCTAATATTCGGAACAATCGCTACCGTCTGTGGAATAGTAGGATTTGCGATAGGCGCAGGTCAGTTAGACGATCTAGATGATAGTTGGAACACCTTTGAGTATGAAGGTGCAACCAATGGCACGATTACTATCGAAGACAAAGATGGGGTTGGAGATTGGGGAGTAACATTTTGGGTCAAAGGGGAGTATGAAAATAAAAATGGAGACAATGTTTGGGATCATTGTAATTCAACGATTATCAATATAACAGTAAAACCAGAGGTCAATAATTCATGGGATGATGCTGGAGAACTCAATGGATCATTTTACTACGAAGTCATGCCTTATGAGGGATGTAAAGCAGAGTCTTACAACAAGGATACTAATCGCAGTGAAAAAGGGCTTGTGAAAGTAGGAAGAGCTTGTTGGGGGTGCTATTCGGGAGAACTCTCATTCGAAGCAAATCAGAAAGTATGGGTGACATATGATGACAAAATAGCACCAGATATTGAGAAAGATGGGGCTATTGTCGCCCTTGGATTTTTAGGTGGTTTTGGTGGCATATGTTGTGGAATATTACTCCTCATTATTGGAGGGATTTTGGCATTCACAATGAATGACAAAAAGGATGAAATGATGTACATGCCACCTGCTGGAAATCTAATGGTATCTAATAGTGTGACTACTACTCAAATGAGTGATGTCTGTGAAAATTGTGGACTGCCACAAACAATGTGCGAGTGCTTAGATAAATCTTCGATTCAGCCACAAAGTAAGCCAACTACAACACATATGTCTCAACCATCATTCGATGAACCTCCACAAGGTGGTCTTTAATGGGGGATTTAGATGCTTGAGCCTAGATCTTTGATAAATTTCATTGGACCTGCCATTATGCTACTTTATGTAGGATATTGTTGGGTACACCAGGGTTGTCATCAAAAAGGAAAGGGTTGGAAAACAAGAGAAGAATCTCCAAAGGGGTTCTGGTTTACGATCATTTTACTATTAGTTCTGAGCATTATTACTATTGCTACAAATTTCTATTTTAATAAGAGATAGTTACGGAGAGGATTTTTGAATGTCGAAAAAGAAAATACTTCTAAGACTAGATCCTAAGCTTCATGAAGCGCTTAGGAAATGGGCAGAAGAGGATTTTCGTTCGGTTAACTCACACATAGAATTCTTACTGAAAAAGGCTGTCAAACAAGGACGACGTGGAGAAGAAAGTGAATGAATCCATACACAGTTTGAAGTAGCAATTTCTCTACGACTAAACATGTCATCACAACAAAATGTCCTGGGACAAGACATCGGCGAGTGCTCTTGCAAACCAATGACAGGTTGGTATAGGGACGGTAGTTGCAAAACAGATGAGATGGACAGAGGATCTCATACAGTTTGCTGTATTGTTACCCCTGAATTCCTAGAATTCGCTCGTTCAAAGGGAAATGACCTGATTACACCGGCGCCACAGTTCAACTTTCCAGGCCTAAAGCCTGGAGATTCTTGGTGCGTATGTGCTAGAACTTGGCTTGATGCTCTTAACCACGGTAAAGCATGCCCTGTAGATTTAGAAGCAACCAATATCAAGGCTCTAGAGATTATTCCACTAGAACTACTTGAAGATAGAGCAGTGTGATTACTCACTCTCACTAATTGGTGGATTAACATTCAATACTAACATTGATTCAGCCGCAAACTTCCTTGCATCTTGCTTCAAGAAAGGAGTGTAAAGTGCAGGTAGTAACAACAAACTCGAGACCAATGCAAGTACGATCGCCACAACAAATACTTGTCCAAATAATTGCAACGGTACAAGTGATGAGAAGTTCAGAACAGAGAACCCGCCTGCTGTTGTCAGTGCTGCACCAAACATTGCACGACCAGTAGTTGCGGCTGACTTGGTAGTCCAATCTGCCGGGTTTGCATCAGGAGCATGCTCGACTTCTTCTTCCAAACGAGTCGTTATGTGCACAGCATAATCAACACCCAAACCGAGGGTGAGTGCTCCAATTGTGACGGTTTGAGAATTTAGTTGGTAACCTGTCAACCCCATGATTCCATAGACCCATATTACTACTACCATTAGTGGTATCCAAGTTACAAATCCTCTTGCAGCACCCCGGATAAAGTCCTTCTGCCTGACCGAATTAATTCCAACCAGCATAAGTAAAATTACACCTGCAACGGTTGCTGTAGATATCAATGCAGAATCTGCAACATCTGCAGTAACTTGAGCTAAAATCAATGATCTTCCGGAGATCATAATCAAATATTCATCATCTCTATCTTCTCCTAATTTAGCCAAGTTTTCGCTCAATTCACTTTCGAATTCAGCTGTTTCTTTCCAATCAAGAGTCGCTGCTTGGAAGGAAATCACAGTCTGACTTGCATCGGAGTTTAAGTTACTTGAAGAGATATTTCTACCCTCTTCAGACAGTAGCCATATCCTTAGAACATTCCAAGAAACTTCATTTGATTCATCTAATTGTGACAATAGATTGTCGAGTTCACTATTCGATGACCTCGACTCTTCTAGAATTCCCCAAATACCGATTGGTAAGCCATTAATATCTTCAGAATCAGTTAACTCATCGATGATTTCATCATAGACAATTTTGCCTTCTGCAGAGATTATATCACCCTCTAACACGACATATAACGGAGACGGGCTACTCTGGAATTCATCTGAAATCAGCAAGAAATCTTGAACCACAGGTACAGAATCGTCAAAGTTGTCTCTTGTGTCAAAACCAACTTCCAGTTGTTGGAAACCAATAAACATTGGAACCGAGATTATCACAGTAACAAGAACTACTAGAACTGGAGTTTCGGTTAATGATCCAACCCATTTTGAAATAGTCCCAATTTCGTTTTTGCCAGACTTTTCTAATGGTAATTTCTTCGGAGGAATAATCATCATCAAAGCAGGCAAGGCAGTTATACTCAGCAAGTAAATGAAGAACAAACCAATTGCGATAACTGTTCCAAACGATACAAGGAATTGTTGTGATGAGAACCGGAATGAAAGGAATCCAACTATATCTGTGAAAATCGCAACTAGAAGTGCTGCAGAAGTGAGGATAGTACCTTTACGGATTGCAATTCTTCTCGCCTCGATCGAGAAATCCCGCAAAGTTTCGCGACCCTGTGGGTCATTCTTTTCTTGGTCTTGCATTTCCTCCCTTATTCTAGCTACAACATGCAAACCATAATCGACACCTATTGCAAGTAGCAAAATTGGTATTGAGTTCATCGCTGCATTGAACACCATCTTCACTCCAAGTAATGTAAGCAAACCAGCCATCCCATAGGTCGATAGAATTGCAAATACTGTCAGCACTAACACATTTGCAGTATCGCGCTTACTACGGAATTTAGTCCACAAAATGAATCCTAGAAGTAGTAGACAAATCGAATTAAGAATTCCTAATTCTTTGCCCAGATTTGCATTTTGTCCAGTAGAAAATTGTGAAAATGAGAATACTGAAATGTCTGAATCGTCAGTTTCATCTTCTGCCTGCTCTGCTAATTCTTCAGCCCATGCAGTGATAAGTTTCTCAACTTCTCCTTTGATCTTTAAATCATATTCAGCAGGATCTGTATTTACTACAAATGTTGTCAGAATAGGACCATCAGATTCCCATGGCTCATCTGAATCTTCCACAGGTAAGCAAGACAACATCATAGCACGGTAATCAATAGATTGCATACCCATCAACAGTCCCAATTTACCAGATATGGGCCCTGTAATAGGTAATATATCAGACGCATTAGGTCCTTGATTCAATCCTTCTAATTGACCCATCATTATTCCCAAAGACTGTGAAAGATTGTCTCCAGAATCCAACCTATTCAACCAATCTTCTGGAGTCCCTGGATTCCATGAGCGCAATTCATCTGCTGTGATTGGGCTGGGCGAAGGAATAGAATTGCCTGCTATTGAAAGATTATCCAAACTGCTCTGTAAACTAGAATTGTTGGAATTAGCAACTCCTGAAATTGCGTTATTCATTTCACCCATCCATGCAACGGCCGAATCTATGTCCTGAAGATGATGCCATTGCATGGCAGCACTCGCCATTCCATTATTTGCCTGAATACCATAAAGTGGGTATTGGTATTTATCTAAATCAGGATTCTCAAGTAAAATTGCTTCTAGGATTGCTAATTGCTCCCAGGTAGAATTTTCATACAAATCACCAGATTCAATATCATCAATGAATCGAATAAAATCGATTGAAGCACGGTATTCATCTTCGACTTCATTTAGTAGTCTAACGGTTTCATTGTCTGGGAAGAATGCATCCTCGCTATTATCAAAATTGATGAACATTGCATTAGGAGTTAGTGCTAGAAAAAGTACAGCAATGATTCCTAAAGTTGTCTTTGGACGTTCAGAACTGAATCGTGTCATCTCATCGAATATGTTCTTCATAATTCCACCCTAACCTAAACCTGAGACTTTCTATGTTATATTGGCTTGTATATTTCCGATTCAAACCGTTGCGACATTTCGGTATATGATTTGTTTCCGAAACTGGAAATTGCAATGATATTCACTGAGATAGGTCTTTCACTTTTTCAACCAAATCCATGCGCCTTAGACGCCATATTCCGATTGGAGTCATCGCAACAGCAATCAGAATAACCATTCCCATCAATTGGTAGGCGACACTAGGAATTACTACAATAGGAACATAGAATTGCCAAGAAGAAAATGATGCTGCCAAACCAACTGCTCCACCGTATGCGAATAGCACTCCTACTAATCCACCAATAACTCCAATCAAAAGACTCTCGAATAGAAGCATTGTTCCAAGTCTGTAAGTCGAAGCTCCCAAAACGCGCAACGTTGCTAATTCAAAATCACGTTCTGCCACATTCATAACCATTGTATTGAGCATTACTGCAATGGTGAATAGTAAACCGAGATACATTATTGCTTGGAAAATTTGGGTCTGATCTTCAATCAATGAATCCATACCATCGATTAGATCTTGACGTTCAACTATACCAACTGAAACTTCACCGAGTTCAGTATTAACTTCAACTCCATCTGGTAAATCGAGATAAATCGAGGTTGCGTTTATTCCAGTAACATCGCTTAAATCACCACGTAAGAAATACATTGTTCGAGACATCTCTCCCCTTGTGATTCCAACTATTTCAACATCGGTATCTGCACCATTTACAGAGACGGTCTGAGTACTTCCTAAATCCCATGAAAGGAATTCCATCGAACCTTCATCCATCATAACTTGCAATGAATTGCTATTGTTGTTAGGAATATCTCCTTCTAGAAGATTGACTTGTCTCATACCATTTTCGTAATTGTTTAATCCAACGAGAGTAAACACTCGTTCTACCCCACTGTCATCCAAAACACTACCTAACGGCATTTCAATAATCAATTCAGAAGTTGCTGACATGTTTTCTGCCCAATCTAGAACAGGCCCTTCTCCATCATGATTAATGAAAACCTGGGCATCCCAAGATTGATCTTCTTCTAAACCACCAAGTAATGTATCTTCCATTCCAGCAGACATCATTTGAATTGAACCAAAGAGCATCAAAGAAATCCCAACTGCTAGGAAAGTCATTGAAAGACGGATAGGCTTTCTTACACTCGAACGAATGGACAGACCTAAAGTCGTAGGCATCCATGAAGTTAATTTCCTTAGAGTATTAGATCCAACACGCATTTCATTTTGACCACTCAATACCTCTAGTGGGTCTAATCTGCTTGCTTTCCATGCAGGTAATGTTCCTGAAAGAAATACGATAACCATGGTTGGAATTATTACAGTCAAATATGTAGAGAGAGGAATTGTTCGATCTATGATTGGAACTCCAATTATATCTTCATAGAAATCTAACATCCAATTCATGCCCCATGGGCCAATCAAACATCCTACAAAACAACCTACTGCACCAATAGCTACCGGAGCAATAAGGTAACCTGTCATCAATGATTTTCGGTCTACACCGAGAGTCCTAAGCACTGCGATTTCTTTCGACTGACTCTGAACAAGACGTTGCAAACTCAGAACAATTGTTATTGATGCAATCGCTGCAATCATTACTGTAAATGGGATTGTAGTTCTTTTTGAGGCTTCCAAATCTTGACGCAAGACTTCGACTTGTTCGTTCTGGCCTCTATCCCGAACTCTTGCATCTAATTCAGTAGAGTTAAGTGAATTTTCAACATGGAATTTTATTCCGTCTATTTCATCACCTTCATACTCTTCAGTA
>MDTG01334417.1_pt1 | contig 15208 bp, 9 predicted proteins | sample 811421 | NCBI WGS metagenome assembly MDTG01 (sample SAMN05326645, study PRJNA326480) | marine metagenome | isolation source: seawater | place: Pacific Ocean: South East | collected 2011
TAAGTTATTTAGAGGGCTAGTTTCGAAGTTCTCTGCTGATGAAGTTGAGAGTTTAATAGCTAATATCTCAGTCATAATCAAATCTAATAGTAGGATAGTGAAAACTTTTACAGATAAGCTTCCAGAGGCTTTAAAAAAACTGGATGCTAACGAGTTAAATAACTGGACGCTTGAGCTTATCAACAACATTGAAAATATGGGAGAGAAAAAGTCTATTGAGGTAATCGAAAATCTTAACGACTTTGTCGATTCCCACTTAAATAAAAATATAAGCTGTAATTTTGAAGATGCTAGTACTTTTATAAGACATTTTGTAAGGGGACTAGGAGGCAGGGATTTAAAAATAGCCTCATATGATGACACCTTTACAGATACAGAATCACTCTATTTGCCTGATTCTCTCCATTACTTTCCTGTAGCCGAAAAAAATTTCTCGCTATACAAACTAACAGCCGTTCACCTTTGGGCTCAAACAAATTACGGAACATGGAAAAAAAGTACTGTTGACTATTTGCTTCGCAACCCCGACAAATTCAGACTCGCAATTTTCAACCGCCTTGAGTGCATTCGACTAGATAAACAATTATCGAGAGATTTACCTGGTATCTGGAGACAACTAACCACAATAAAACGTACAGAAGCCGAGAGCATAAACTTATGGAAAAATTGGACCGAGAAAGCGTCAAGACTCTGCGATAAATCTGCTACATCAGCTGACAGCTTTGAATTAATTGATAAGTTTAGTGGCGAAGATATATTACCACCGTTAGAGCCTTACCAGAGCGAGATGCAAATTCATAAAGTAGTTGAGGCGCTGTCAGAGCGAATTGAAAAAGAAAAGGAAGAATTTAAAAAATCTCTGGAAGAATTTTTAGATAGTGAGGAAAAACTTATTCAAGAAGACTCAGAAGGAAACCTGCAGAGTCCAGAAATTGAACTTGTCGAGAGTGCAGATGGTGATTCAGACGATATGCAGTTTCAGCTTAGTCTAAATGGAGAAGTGCATAATTTACCCGATCACCTTCAAGACTTGGTAAATTCAATTATGCAAGATTTAGGTGAAATTCCTGAAGAATACTTGAAGCCTAACGAGAAAGGCGAGTACGCAGATTCGCTTACCGATCAATCAGGGAATCCTAACAATTTAGCACTTGACTCCGATGACACAGACAGCTTTCTATACGATGAATGGGATTGTACTCGTAATAGGTTTAAACGAAACTACTGCACGTTGAGAGAATTAGATATCCCATTAGGAGAGTCCGAATTCATAAGTGAGACGCTCGAGAAATATAGTGGAATATTAAAATCAATAAAAAAAACCTTCGAGGCCATCATTGGCGAAAATCGAATTTTTCGAAGACAAATCGAAGGAGATGGTGTCGATTTAGATGCGCTGGTAGATTCTTTTGCAGACCTCGTCATGGGTCGAGAACCCAGTGAGTACGTCTACACGCGATATAGAAATCAAGAAAGAAATATTGCCGTAATGTTTATGATTGATATGAGTGGGTCAACGCTGGGCTGGGTGAATGAAGCCGAAAGAGAATCCTTAGTTTTGTTGTGTGAAGCCCTAGAGCTACTTGGAGACAGATATGCAATTTATGGATTTTCAGGAAGAACCAACAAGCGATGTGAAGTTTATAAAATAAAAGAATTCGCAGAGAGATATCTTGATGAAGTAAAACAACGAATTAGTGGAATACGACCCAAAGCATACACAAGAATGGGTGTAGCAATACGCCACCTAGGACATTTATTGAATTCGACTAATGCAAAAACAAAACTTCTAATCACCCTCTCAGACGGGAGGCCAGAAGATTACGGAGGCTATAAAGGCAAATATGGAATCGAAGATACGAGACATGCACTGTTAGAACTCAAACAAACAGGCATACATTCATTTTGCATCACAATAGACACCGAAGCACAAGAATACCTTCCCTATATGTACGGAAAGGTAAACTATGCTGTAATTGATGAAGTGGCCAAGCTTCCCCACAAAGTTGCAGACATTTACAGAAAACTAACGACCTAGAGAAAAATCAAGGATAATTAAAAAATGTTTAATAGTATACTTGTAGCAAATCGAGGAGAAATAGCTTCTCGCGTTATTCAAAGTGCTAAACGTCTTGGGATAGAAACACACACGATTTTTCATCATGTAGACCGTTTTTCGCCCCACGTTAAAGCAGCTGACTTCGCCCATGAAATTTTCGCCGAAGTGCCCGTTTCTGCCTATCTAGATGTTGAACAAATTACAGGATTAGCAAAAAGTTTAAAAATAGAGAGTCTTCATCCCGGTTATGGATTTTTGTCAGAAAATCCAACGCTTCCTAAATCTCTTGAAGAAAGAGGGATAGTTTTTATCGGTCCTGGTTCTGAAATAATGGAAATAATGGGGGACAAGCTAACTGCACGACAAGCGGCAAAAAACGCGGACATTCCTATTGCTCCGAGTGTTGAGTATGACGGAAATAACCGCGATTTTATTAACAAATGTGCAGAAATTGGTTATCCCCTTGTTATCAAAGCATCAGCTGGAGGCGGTGGAAAAGGAATGCACGTCGTATTTGAGGCGGCGAACCTTATCGACCGATTAAAGACATCAACTGTGGAGGCGAAAAGGTATTTTGGAGATGAAAGAGTATACGCCGAAGCTTTTATTGAAAATCCCAGGCACATTGAAGTACAGATTTTGGGTGACGGCAAAGGAAACGTGGTACATTTATTTGAACGAGAATGCTCGATTCAACGTAGGTTCCAAAAAATTATTGAAGAAACTCCAGCTCCTAACTTAGGAGACTCGCTTAGAAATAAAATTTGTCAAACTGCTTGTAAATTAGCAAAATCAGTGAATTACAAGAATGCAGGGACCGTAGAATTTGTCCTGGGTGAACAGAACCAATTTTATTTTCTAGAAATGAATACGCGACTCCAGGTTGAACATCCCGTGACAGAGTTAGTTTGTAATATAGATTTGGTTAAGGCTCAGCTTGAAATAGCATATTCTAACAAAATACCGATAGATCAAGACGACATCAAGCAAAAGGGGCATGCAATAGAGATAAGAGTTTGCAGTGAAGACCCTTCAAGAAACTTTGCCCCGTCTACCGGGAAAATTGAAGAATTGGTATTACCAAAACTGGACGATGTAAGATACGATTTTGGGATTCAGAAGAAACAAACCATCAGCACTGATTTCGATTCGATGGTAGGCAAACTGATATGCTTCGGGCCTTCCCGAAAAAATGCGATATCAAAGTGCGAGGCAGCACTAAAACAAATAGTTATTCTTGGTATCGAAACGAATTTAAACTTTGTGAATTATATTATTCAAACAGAGAGATTTAAAAGCGGAAAGTTGAGCACGAACTTTATTAAAGATGAAAAAGATCGCATCACTCAAATTGAAAAAGAAAATCAAAATAGCTTTCACGCAGTAGCATTAGCGGCAATAATCGAGGGCGATGTTATGAGAGATAAACTGTTAGAACCCTATGCTTCGATTGGACCATGGAGAAATTAGATGGCTAAGACTTCTTATGTTCTAAACGGTATCGACTATTCAGTAAAAATCATTTCGTTGCGACCTAATATTATACTAGAGGTAAATGACAGGATAATTAAGCTAGAATTAAAACAAAGAGTAACGGGCGATACAGTACAAACAGCAATAATAAATGACGACGTTACACTTTTCGCCGCTGTCAACCTCAACGATAGCATCCAGCTTAATATTGACGGGATAAACTATAAATTTGAGAAAACGGGCAAATTAAATTCAATCAATAAGAACAACGTGGAAAATAATTCGGTCTCTGCGGAAATGCCAGGAACAGTCGTCCAAATACTTGTAAAAAACGATGAAAAAATTAAAGAGGGCGATGTGTTGATGACCACGGAGTCAATGAAAATGCTTACTAATATAATAGCACCAGGGGATTTAACAGTGAAAAATATTGAGGTAAGTGAAGGAGACACTTTTGACAAAGATACAACCTTAGTTACTTTTAGGGAGTAAAAAATGCGGCGATTCGACTCAAAAATAAAAATAAATTCGAAAGACTTTAAAGATTATTACCAACATAACAAAAATCTTAGTGATGATTTAAAAGAAAAACAAAAAATAGCTCGAACAGTGAGGCCAGAAAAAGATACCGTCAGATTAGCCTCACAGAATAAAATGTTACCTAGAGAAAGAATCGATCTTCTTCTTGACCCCGGAACCCCCTTCCTAGAATTATCAACGCTAGCTGCGAATATGGCGTACGGTGGCGATTCTCCTTCCGCCAGTTGCGTCACGGGAATAGGTGTAATTCACGGACATGAAGTTATTATTCACGCAAATGATCCCTCAGTTAAAGGAGGGGCATGGTATCCGCTAACGGTAAAGAAAATTGTGCGCTGTTTGGACATAGCTATCGAAAATCGTCTGCCCGTTGTTCATCTGTGCGATAGCGCAGGTGGTTTCTTACCGCTTCAATCGGAACTCTTTCCTGACAAATATATGGCAGGACGAATGTTTAGAAATCAATGTGTTTTATCAAAAATGAAAGTTAAGCAACTCGCGCTGGTGTTTGGCCATTGCACCGCAGGAGGCGCGTATGTTCCAGCCCTTTCTGACTACTCCGTAATCGTAAGAGGAACAGGAGCTGTATTTCTTGCGGGACCACCGTTAGTAAAAGCAGCAACTGGAGAAATCGTCACCGCCAATGAGTTGGGCGGGGCTGATCTTCATACTTCGGTCAGCGGCACTTGCGATTACGCTGCTGATTCTGAGGAACATGCGATCGAGATAGGAAGAGAAATTATTTCTTCATGGGAGCAGAGTCAAAAATTTAAACTACCTAAAGAACCAATTGAAGAACCTTACTACAATAGCGATGAGCTTCTCGGAATTATACCGAGTGACATAAAGAGACAGTTTGATATGAGAGAGATAATCGCGCGCTTGGTAGACGGCAGTCGCTTTCATGAGTATCAACCCGACTACGGTAAAACAATAATATGTGGATACGCAAAAATTTGGGGTTATAACGTCGGATTTTTGGCAAACAACGGAGTCCTTTTCAACGATAGCACGCTTAAGGCCGCCCACTTTATAGAATTATGCAATCAAAATAATACTCCCATTATATTTTTACAAAATATCACAGGGTTCATGGTTGGAAGAGATTATGAAGCCGCCGGAATAACAAAAGATGGAGCAAAAATGCTAATGGCTCAGGTAGGAAGTCACGTGCCTAAATTCACTGTGATGGTAAACGGTTCGTTTGGAGCTGGTAACTACGGGATGTGCGGTAGAGCATTCGACAGCCGTTTTATCTTTTCTTGGCCTAATCATCAAATCGGAATAATGGGAGGAGAGCAAGCAGCAAAGACTCTTGTTGAGGTAAAACAGCGCCAGCTTGAAAAGGATGGAGGTAAAGCTGATCAAGAGATTCTTAAAGAGGTTTATGACGAGACTCTCAAAGCCTATCAACAGCAAATGTCTGCGTACTACTCCACCTCGGAAATTTGGGACGATGGCATTATTTCGCCACCCGATACAAGGAATGTTTTAGGCATCTGCATATCCGCCTCCATGAACGCTCCTCTTAAAGAAGAAGGTTACGGCGTTTTTAGGTTATGAGTATTTATCAGCAAGTAGTTAAACTTTGATTTGTAAAGCTCTGACAACCGCATCTACTTCCTCTATCGTCTCTAGTGTTTTATCATCAAGCTCTTTTGAGATGCCTAATAATGCAACTGCCAATTGTAAATTGTTACTCACTCCCACTTGCATCCGTGAAATATTCACACCCATCCTTCCTAAAATATCACCTAAGACACCGATAACACCAGGCTGATCGGCATGCCATGTAAAAAGCAAATGACCACTTAAAGGAGACTCAACTTCATACTCATTTAATTTTATTAGCCTCGGATAAAGCTCATCAAATATTGTCCCCTCTAAAACCAAATTTCCATCGTCAAAATCGACAGCTACTCTCAGTTTGGACACGTAATCTTTAGAGTCTGCCGAATTAAGCTCAGCTACGTGTATGCCTTGCCGTCTTGCAAGAGCTAAAGCGTTGATTTGGTTAACTGGTACAGAGTGATGAGAGGAAAGTAACCCAACGATAACAGAGCTAGCTATAGAATGCGTTTCCATACTCGCTATAGCACCAAGCGATCCGATTTCGACTTTCTTTATCGTCCCCTCAACCATTTTGCTAGCCAAAAGACCCAGCTTGGTTCCTAATGAAATATACGGTAAAACTTGCTGTGCTTTCTCAGATTCAACGTTTGGCACATTAACTGCATTCTTAACTTCAGACCGAATTAAATACGCGGCCACGCTGTGTGCTATCTCAACTCCCACCGCAGTCTGCGCCTCCTTGGTAGATGCACCTAAGTGAGGGGTAAAATATATATTTTTTAACCCAAGAAGCGGACTGTTGGAAGGAGGCTCATTTTCGTACACATCCAAAGCAGCGCCTGCTATCTTTCCACTTGTTAAAACGTCTGCTAAAGCCGCCTCATCTACCAGCTCTCCGCGAGCGCAGTTTATGAAAATACATTCCTTTTTCATCAACGAAAATATCTTTTTACAAAATAAATGCCGAGTGTCTTTAGTAACAGGACAATGCAAAGTCACATAATCGGCTTTGGTGACTAATTCTTCCAGAGTACACTTTTCAATTCCATGCTGCTTAAACGTATCTTCTGTTACGAAAGGATCGAAGCCAACCACAGACATCTTGAGTCCTAAACAACGCTCCGCAACCAAACGCCCTATTGTACCAAAACCAACAATCCCCACCGTTTTACCTGAAATTTCGCTACCCATAAAACTATTTCTTTCCCAAGACCCTTGCCTCACAGAATTATCAGCCTCGGGAAGCTTACGACTAACAGAAAACATGTGAGCTATGGCTAATTCTGCCGTTGTCGTAGCATTAGCGTCCGGTGTATTAAGAACAACTACACCTTTTTCAGTAGCCAGCTCTAAATCAATATTATCAACTCCTATTCCTGCCCTTCCTATAACCTTGAGTCTCCTCGCAGATTCTAGTAACTTACCTTTCAATTTTGTCGCACTCCGAACTATAATGGCATCAGCTTCTTCGGCATGAGCAATCGCGTCTTCAACCGCAAGTCCGGGCGCAAAATTTACTTCAAGTTCCGGATATTGTTGTAAGGCACTAACACCTTCAGGAGCTAATTTATCGGCTACAAAAACTTTATACATGGCATCTTCCAATTTGAGTTTGATGTTTTATTGTCCAATCGCGACGGCAGATTGTTTTGAGTATCTTATCCTTTGATTTTTGCATAGGCCCATTCGAGCCACGGTAATAGCAAGATAATATCAGAGCTTTCCACTGTTGAACCGCCCCAAAGTCTGAGACCAGGAGGTGCATTTCGGTATCCCTCAATGTCGTAAGCGACGTGTTCGTTTGATAAGATATTGCAAAATTCTTTTACCGTTTTGCGCTGTTCCTTATCACTCATTGCGGTGAACCACTGAGAAACAAACTTTAAGCAAATTGAGGTGTTCGAGCGATTCTTAGGTTCTTCGGCGAGAAAATCTATCCATTCGTTTTGCAGTACCCATTCCTCAACAAGTTGCAGATTATCCGAGGACTTACGCCACAGCTCCCTCACGCCTCCCATATCTTTTGCCCAGTTAAGAGCATCTAAATAATCATGGACGCAAAGCATCGATGGAGTATTTATAGTCGCGCCGTCAAATAGGGATTCATTTATTACTTTATCTTTTGCCAACCTAAGTAGTTTTGGTATAGGCCACCGTGGAGTATAGTCTTGTAACCGTTCAGCAGCTCGAGGAGACATTACTATAACCCCATGAGCAGCTTCTCCTCCTAAAACTTTTTGCCAAGAAAAAGTGGTTACGTCCAGCTTTTCCCACGGCAAATCCATCGCAAATGCCGCAGACGTGGCATCGCACAGAGTTAATCCCTCTCTGTCAACAGGAATCCAGTCAGCGTTAATTAACCTTACTCCTGAAGTTGTGCCATTCCACACGAAAACCACGTCAGATTTAAAAGATACTTTTGACAAATCTGGTAGCTGACCATAACCAGACTCATGTACAGATACGGACTCAAGCTGTAATGATTCAACTATGTCTTGAACCCATTCCCCACCAAAACTCTCCCACGCTAAAACATCAACGGGGCGAGCGCCAAGTAAATTCCACATAGCCATTTCTATAGCGCCAGTATCTGAACCCGGCACAATGCCTACCCTAAAATCATCGGGAATTTCTAATATCTCTTTTGTAAGAAGGATTGCTTGGTTTAGTATTTTCTTTCCTTCAGGTGAACGATGCGATCTACCGATCAAAGCCTCTTTCAATATGTGATGAGTCCATCCGGGTCTTTTAGGACAAGGACCGGAAGAAAAAGATGGATTTATCGGTTTTTTCGTTGGTTTTAAGTTCATAATTTATTTCCGCGCCGCAACATAATGTATATTCTACGAATAACAGAGGCTCAATGCAAAGAGTAAAAAGAGGGACAAACATTAACGTTTTCTTCCATTAGTGAAAATCACGAGATTTATTCTTCATTTTATCAAGTAGATGACTACAGTCTTCTATAAAACTCGGTATCACGTAAGAAACTTTTTCGGAATTTTCAAGTTTTCCTGTCACTCTCAAAATAGTTGCATTTAAAATAGCATCTTCAAAATTTCTTAATATGTTTGGCCAGATTATTAAATTAATTAATCCTGTTTCGTCCTCTAAAGTTAAAAAAACAACGCCACTTGCTGTCTGTGGTTTTTGTCTGTTTATAACCAACCCTATCACCCTAACTTCACAAATGCTTTTTATTTTAGACAAACATGAAGCAGTTAAAAAAAAGTTTAAATCTTTCCGTTCCCGTAAAAAAGCTATTGGATGCTTACCTAAAGTAAAGCCCCTAGTTTGATAGTCTGACAGCATATTATCGAAAGCAGTAGGTGGCTTAATCATAGGAATCACATCTTTATCATTTGGTGTTATATGTGCAAATAATTTTCCTGAATATTGTCTTCTCATAGCATTCCAAGCAGCAACATATCGATTTTTAGAAATATCATTTAAAACACCTGAGCTTATAAGAATTTTAAGTTGATCCTTAGAAATATCGACGCGCTGTTTAAACTCAAAAATATCGAGAAATGGATGTTTTTGTCTTTCTGCAATTATTAGCTCCACAACTTTTTTTGATAGGCCCTTAATTAAACGAAACCCTAGTTGAATAAAAATCTGATTTTTCTCATTGTTTCCTATACTGCAGTCCCAATCACTTTTTAAAATATCTATATTCTTTATTTCTACTCCGCTTCCTAAGCAATCTCTGATTAATTGAGACGTTGAATAAAAACCCATAGGTTGACTATTCAATAAAGAAGCAGTGAATATTGCGGGATAATGACATTTAATCCAAGAAGAAACATAGGCTAATAATGCAAAACTAGCGGCATGTGACTCAGGAAAACCATAACCGCCAAACCCTCTAATTTGTTCGAAAAGACTTTCCGCATAATCTTTACTATATCCCCGCTCCAACATGCCATTTATAAATCTTTCATAAAAAGAGTCAATCAAAGTATCATCATCCCATGAAGTAATTGTTCTACGTAGCATTTCCGCCTCTCCTGGCTGAAACCCTGCTGCTACCACGGCAAGTTTAATTACTTGCTCCTGAAACAAAGGAACACCGAGAGTTCGTTTTAGAACCTCTCTAATCTCTTTATTAGGATAGAACGGCTTTTCTTCACCTTTTCTGCGTTTCAAATATGGGTGCACCATATTTCCTTGTATCGGACCTGGCCTTATCAATGCTATTTCAATAACTAAATCGTAATAACAAGCTGGTTTAAGTCTTGGTAGCATTGCCATTTGAGCTCGCGACTCTATTTGGAAAACGCCAATAGTTTCTGCTCTTTGAATCATTTTATAAGTTGCTAAATCTGCATTTGGAACATCGGAAAGAGTTGTCTTCTCTCCGTTAATTTCACTTATCAAATCAAGACTCTTCCTTATAACACTCAACATCCCTAAACCTAAACAGTCAATCTTTATTATACCAATCGATTCTAAATCTCTTTTATCCCACTGGATAACGGTTCTATTTAACATAGCAGCGTTTTCTATTGGAACAAGCTCTGTGAGCGGTTTTTTTGATATAGCGAAGCCACCAACATGTTGAGAGAGATGCCTTGGAAACCCAATTAATTCGTTAACCATTTTATTTAAAATGGTTATTCTTCGATTATTTTCTTCCAAAAAAGGTTGGCTTTCTTTATTTGGATTTTTTATTTTAATTTTCGTTAAAATTTGAATTTGTTCTTGCGAAAACCCTAAAACCTTACCTACATCTCTTATCGCGCTCTTCCTTTTGTATTTTACTATACTTGATACTAAAGCTGCATTTGAACGACCATATTTCTGGTAAATATATTGGATAACTTCCTCTCTACGCTCATGCTCAAAGTCAACATCAATATCAGGAGGTTCATCACGTTCTTTAGATAGAAAGCGTTCAAATAATACCTCCACTTTACTTGGATCGACTTCAGTTATTCCTAAACAATAACAAACTACTGAGTTAGCGGCAGAACCTCTACCTTGACATAAAATTCCTTTTTTCTTAGCAAATGAAACAATGTTCTCTACTGTTATGAAAAATCCCTCGTACTTTAATTCTTGGATCAGATCTAACTCATATTTTACTAATTTTATTATTCTTTTCGGCACACCTTTTGGCCATCTTTTTTTTAATCCAAGTTCAGTCAAGTAACGAAGATAACTAGTTGGGCCATAAGACTGTGGAACATCATCATCAGGATAATTGTGCTCAATATCGTCTAAACTAAAATCGCATTTATCTGCAATTCTTATTGTTTCTTCTAAGAGTTTTTTAGGATACATATTTGCAATTCTTTGAAGCGATCTTAAATAGCGTTCAGCATTAGAGAAACTATGAGTCTCTATGTTTTCAATCTTTAATTTTTGTCTGATCGCAGTGAGCGTATCGAACAAATAACGTCGCCTATACTTATGCATTCTTACGTCACCAATTGCCGTTACTGGAATACTCAAAAAATCAGAAAAATAATAAACTAATTTTTGAAATTCTTTTTCTCCTTCTTCGTAAAAGTTTCCTACCCCCAACCACAGCCTATCTTTGAAATATTTTTTCAACAAGATTGCGAATCTAATATCTATGTTCTGTCGTGATGTTTTCCAAATAATAAGGCCATTTTTAATTTTTATTAAGTCATTTAAACTTAATTGATAACTTCCTTTTACTTGACTTCTTCTGGCCTTTGTTATTAATTTCGAAATCTCTTTGTAAGAAGAAATGCTATTAACTAATAATATTATTTCAGGGCCTTCTATTAGTTTTAATACTGTGCCAACTATAAATTTGACACCGCATTTTTTAGCGGCAAAGTGCGCTTTTACTATACCTGCAAAACTACATTCATCAGTAAGAGCTATAGCGTAATATCCATTAATCGCAGCTTGTTCAACTAATTCTTGTGGATGAGAAGCGCTTTTCAAAAATGTAAAATTACTTAAACAATTTAACTCAGCGTATTTAATAGTGTTAGTACTCATTTAGAATGCATTATATTATAAAAGAACTGTATATAAAAACAGTATTTTATAATATAGTAAAAAAACCGTGATATTATATTAAAGCTAAAAGATCTAGCTATAAGAAAATTAAAGTACCAAATATCATGCGAGGATAAACACCAATGTTTGAAAACCTTAAACCACTGCAAGCAGATCCTATCTTAGGTCTGATGGCTGAATATCGTGGCGATAAGAATAAAAACAAAATTGATTTAGGCGTAGGTGTATATAAGGATAACAACGGAAACACACCAATAATGATGAGCGTTTCGAGCGCTGAAAAATGTCGACTCGAAAACGAAAAAACTAAGGCGTATATTGGACCGGCAGGATCCGAACATTTTAATCAAAAAATTAAAAATTTAATATACGGCTCGAGCCACCAAGCAATAAAAGACAACAGAATTTCAAGCGTTCAAACACCAGGCGGATGTGGTGCTCTACGCGTTGGCGCTGAACTCATAAAAAAAGCCTCAAAGAAAACAACCATTTGGGTAAGCGACCCCACATGGGCGAATCATGTTCCGCTACTAGGTAACGCTGGATTAAAAATAAAAACTTATTCTTACTACAATCCAAAAACTAAAGCGTTAGATAAAGCAAACATGCTTCAAGATATAAGCAAAATTCCAGCTGGAGATGTGGTGTTGCTACACGGGTGTTGTCACAATCCCTCTGGAGTTGATCTTGAGCACAGTGACTGGGAGGCAATCGTAAATTTAGCCTTAAAAAACCAATTTGTTCCTTTTGTTGACTTAGCATATTTAGGTCTTGGAGACGGAATTGATGAGGATGCATTTGGCTTGAGACTGCTTGCAGAGAGATGTCCTGAAGTGATTGTCGCTAGCTCTTTCTCAAAGAATTTTGGCCTATATAGAGAGAGAACAGGAGCTTTACAAGTATTAAATAGCAGCTCTTCGGAAAAAGCAATTACCCAAAGCCAACTAGGTGCCACGGTTAGAGGAATGTATTCTATGCCTCCAGCTCACGGAGCGGCCATTGTAGAAACTATACTCTCTGATTCAAGCCTTGAGTCATCTTGGCGAAACGAATTAAAAGAAATGAGAGATAGAATCAATACTCTGCGCAACTTAGTCTCCCAAAGGTTAAGTGATCAAACAAATCTTGATTTTTCTTTCATTAAAAATCAAAAGGGAATGTTTTCGTTTTTAGGAATAGAAAAAGAAAAAATCAAAAGGCTTAAAGAACAATTCAGCATATATATTGTAGACTCTAGTCGCATTAACATCGCGGGATTGAGTTCAAACAATATGGATTATTTCGTAAATTCAATAGCCGACGTGATAAAACATGATTAAGACTAATTTTTGGCCATCGACGCGAAATTAAACGGAATGGCCGAAACTAATTGTTCTGCTCTATGAGGCTTAACACTAGGAGGTACTTTTGCTTGTATCCTCTAAAATTTCTTGTGTAAAATCACCGCCCGATTTATAGGTGGAAAAGCTCGGGTAAAATTCAGAGAAATCCTTTTTCATTTCGTCAAAGGGCACATCTTGGTACTCTCCCCTGAAGTTAAGATATTCCATGTGTTTTTTCCCATCCACGTCAAATGGGTGATATATAGAATCTTCAACACCATTAAATTCTAATGGTAAAATTCGAAATTTATCGCACAACTCGATATTGAAAGCCGGGGTGGCTTTCACCCACTGGTTATTCAGCAAAACACTAGTATAGCCATGCCATAAAAAGACATCAGTGCCCATTTTTTCCCGAAGCTTGGTCGTAGACAAGTGGTTTTTCACGTCAGCAAATCCAAGTGAGGCTGGCACATTTATTAATCTACAAAGCGCGGTGAACAAAACAGCTTTAGAGACGCACCAGCCTACTCCGGTTTCAACAACAGAGCTTGCACACAAACCACGTATGGACAATTCAATGCTGTAAGGATCATAGCGAATATAATCTCTTACGGCGTAATACAAAGAAACAACCCTCTCAATATCGCTTTTGCCTCTTGAATGCTTTTCACAGAAAACTCTAACCGCTTTATTTGAATAATTTACTATTGGCGTTTCTACTAAATAGTCCTCTTCTCTTCTATTATTTTTCATTTAAAATTCCTTTCACAAACTCCTCTACGTCGCCTAACCTTTCTAAACCCCAGTATAAGTCAGTTCCATTAACTAGCCACGATGGAACACCGAACACTCCAGCATTTTCTGCTTTCCTTTGGATTGATTCAAGTAATTCAAATCCTTCCGATTCCAAAAATTTCATAAACCCTCTTGTCTGAATGCCGCTCTGCAACAACAAGGCTATGAGCGAATCAATATTTTCAATATCAAGATCTCTAGACCAAAAATTTGAAAAAACTTTTTGATGAAAAATGTCGCAACGATAATCATATTGACTTGCCCATAAGAATGATGCGTGAGCAAATCTAGAATCAAAAATTTTTTTGGGCCCCAAAATAGTCATATTACGCTTATTTGCTTCCCTTCTACAGTCCATATATGAGTACTTTACTCGTCTCCACTGATGATCGTTTCTAGAATTCAAAATGTCTTGGCCATTTGCATCAAGCTCAGCCTCTCCAAGATATTTTTTTATTTCCAGTGTAAAGGGTAAGCGCCTTAACTCTACGTTCGAAAATTTCGACAGAACCGTATTGTAGTCATCTGCAAGAAATGCATATGGACTTTTATAGTCGAAGTAATAATTAACGATTATTTTCATAAAAAATTTCAACGCACATTAAGCAAAAAGCACTATAGATACACAGTAGACAGATGAAAACTAATTATCTAAAAGACCACATGAAAGCTTAAACTCTACTTTAGTCACTATTTAAAATAAACTAAACCTAGGTTATATTAAAGCACAAGCGAATGAAAACTAGCAGAATGTGACCTTATTTATTAAGCAAGAGTAAATCTTGACTTTGCTTTTTAATAAACAAATAAATTCTAACCCGAACGATTCGCTGGAGAAAAATCATTATGCGAATCATCACAACAATTGACCAAACAAATCTTAAAAAATCGGTCGAAGCCACGAAGATTGCTAGTGAAAAAGGATTTAATGGAATAGTAACGCTTGAAAATAAACACGACCCATTTCTTCCTCTTGCTGCAGCTACAACCACGAACAACGAGCTAGATTTTTACACAGGCATAGCTTTGGCATTCGTAAGATCACCGATGTCTACCGCATATATGTCTTGGGATCTGAATGTTGCAACTAACGGACGATTTCGGTTGGGGATAGGCCCCCAAATTAGAGCACACAATGAACGGCGCTACAGTGTCAAGTGGTCTGCGCCTGCCCCAAGAATAAAAGAGTATGTCGAGGCCTTGCGAGCAATTTGGGAATGTTGGGATAACGGAACAGAGCTCAACTTTAGAGGAGATTTTTACCAGTTCACTTTGATGCCTCCGAACTTCACGCCCGAAAAAGTAAATTGTCGAGTGCCGAGAATAACGATTGCCGCAGTAGGGCCCAAAATGATGAGGTTGGCGGCGAAAGTAGCTGACGGAGTTCAATTACACCCGTTCTGTACTGAAAAATATTTAAACGAATTTATCTTGCCCACGATTA
>MDTG01320064.1_pt1 | contig 15207 bp, 12 predicted proteins | sample 811421 | NCBI WGS metagenome assembly MDTG01 (sample SAMN05326645, study PRJNA326480) | marine metagenome | isolation source: seawater | place: Pacific Ocean: South East | collected 2011
AATTAGGACTAGTGCAACAGAAAGAATGTACAGGAAAGCTGTAGTGAAATCATGCAAACTCTATATGGTGTAACGCCAAATATATCTGCATTTAAGAATTGCTCGTTCTTTGTAGAGGGGTAGGCGGTTTGAGTTTTTGAGTAATTGAAAACCTAGATAAATGATAAGACTTGACAGAATCCGGCTTATGACCTGCATTTTTATTTAAAAAAACTTAATGAATTTGTTCCATATCTTCTAGTATCAAATAAATACTTATTATCATTTACAATACTGTTTTTATGATGCTCAATAGTTAAGATGCCGTTTTTTTTTAACACTTCTTTTCTAAAGATCAAATCAACTAAAGTTTCTAATTCTTTTTTGGGGTAAGAGTAAGGGGGGTCAGCAAAAATTAAATCAAACTTTAATTTTGTGGTTGTTAAAAATTTAAATGCATTTGAATTGATAATATTTAGTTTAATGTCAAGTGATTTTGAAAAATTACTTATAAACCTAACGCACTTAATATTTTTTTCTACCGATGTTATGTTTTTTACACCCCTTGATGCCAGCTCATAACTTATATTCCCACTCCCAGAAAAAAGGTCTAGAGCACATATTTTATCAAAAAAAAAATACTGATCCAAAATGTTGAAAAGAGACTCTTTAGTTCTATCAGTAGTAGGTCTCACATTGTTCAAATGATTATACTTTACTTTCCTACCTTTAAATTTCCCTGAAATTATCCTCATGATTGTAAAAATAATTGAAAAAAGGAGCTGGGTGTTGTGAATCTATCTCTGAATTTTCGGGAAGAATAAAATTTGTTAACGTATGAAATTCATTAAAGACTTCATAATACTTTTTGTACTTAACAAATTTACCCAAAAAAACAGCTATAAATTGATTGGGTTTTAGGTAAAATTGTTCTAAAACAAAAAATAAATAGTATAAAAACTCTTCCTCATTTTTATGAGGAAATGAATTAAATAATAATAATTGAACCCCTTGATAAATAAATAAATCAAAATAATCTTTTCTTATGTGAATAAAAATCCTTTTTTTAATGTTTGCAACTGAATTTTTTGATACAAAAGGAATTAATTCAGCCCCAAAATGATTTATTTCCAAGTTTTCCAGAGTATTTTTAAATAAAAGTTGCCAGTCTGTTTTTTGAGAGAAAACAAATACTTGGTTATTAGATTTAATATGTTTAGCAATAACTAATTTATTTTTCAAATGGTCTTCAGATAATGATAAGTATAGGTTTTTATTGTTACCATCAAAAAGTTCTTCAGGAACAACCACCCCCTTACTTTCGAATAAAATACATTTATTATTCTTTTTCTTGATTTTATGGTAATTAATCCACGTATCAAGGCTATCTGAATTTAGTTTTTTTTTTTCTAAATCAAAATAAAGGGTTTGTTCTAAAGTACAAAATGCGATTCTATCTTTAAAGATTAATATAGACAGATCATTCGGTGTTATTTTTTTATCAATTATCAGCATCAAATATCGTTGGCCAATTTCCGTTTGTGCTCACATTTGAAAGAGAACCTAAAATTATCTCAGGACCGTTAACACCATCGACAGAAATTGTTTCGTTTTCTTGCTTTAAGAGATCTTTATTTTGATCAAACAAAACGATATTTTTAGAAACTTTGACCTCGAATACAGGAACCTTGTAACCATTCTTATCTATAATCATGGACTTAATTTCAAAAATGCTGTCCTCAACACCTTTAACTGGAATGAAAGCCATTTTTTTGTATTCTTCGTTTTGTTTGAATAGAGAATCTTTTACACTCACAGTTCCAAGAGTATCAACCACAACGACTTCTCTCAACATGTCAATTCTATATACACGATCGTATTCTAGATATGACGAATCTCTTTTTTCAATTAACGTAAAAATACCCTCATCAATAAACTTAATTAAACTGTCAAAATTATTCGAGAAAACACCTTTAACATCTTTGTGAGCTATTTGAGCTTTTCTAATAGTCTTTAATCTATTAATGACATCAGCGTATCTTTTATTTTTAACTTCATTGAACTTAATTGGCCCATTAATCGAATCATAAATTTTATAACTAAAAAATATAATCAATATCCAAAGTAAGCCTAGAATACCTTTTTTCATTTAAAAAAATTATACCTTTTTGGCAAATCTACAATTTTTTTTTATTCTTCAATGTTTGTTTAATTACAAATTTAAAATAGGTTATATTTGATTTAATGAGAGTTATTGCTATTATTCCTGCCAGATTAAACTCTAAGCGTTTTCCTAAAAAATTGTTAGAAAAGATTAATGGGATACCCTTGATTTTAATGACCTATCAAAATTTAATTTCTATGAATATTTTTGATGAAATTATAGTTGCTACAGATAGTGTAGAAATCTCAAACACAATAAAAAAAAATGGAGGTAAAGTATTTATTAGTAAGAAAAAACATTTATGCGGAAGTGACAGAGTGTCTGAGGCTTCTAGAAACTACACCTCTGACATAGTTATTAACGTCCAAGGAGATGAACCATTTGTTAAATCTAAAAGCTTAAAAAAAATAATTAGTTTTTTCAATGATAATTTAAATAGAAATATTCCTGTTGTTTCACTTTTTTATAAAACAAATAATCCTGAAATAATTAACAACGAAAATTCTGTGAAAGTTGTTGTTAATAAAGACAACTTTGCACTGTATTTTTCAAGAAGTAAAATTCCTTTTTTGAGAAATCAAAATAAAAATTTCAATTTTAATATACACGTTGGAGTTTATGGTTTTTTGTATAAATCGATCATAAATTTTTCAAGCTTGAAACCAAGCAAATTAGAGAAGATTGAAATGCTTGAGTGTATCAGATTTATTGAAAATAGTCAAAAAATAAAAATGTTTCAAATTGAAGAACCAACCATTGGAATTGACACCTCAGAAGATCTTAATAGAGCAAAAAAATACATTGAAGATATTAATAATGTTTAGCTTAATATGCAGATTTATCACATTTAAATTACTTAAATTTAAAATAAAAGGTAAGTTCCCAAAAGATAAAAAATTGATTTTGTTAATTTTCCCACATACAAGTAATTGGGACTTTATCATTGCAATTGGTACAAGATTGTTTCTTCGTGAGGAAATTAACTTTGTAATTAAAAAAGAATATTATAATTTTTTCACGACGAAATTTTTTAATAATCTTGGAGGAAAACCCATTGACAGAAGCGGAAAAATGAATACGGTAGAAACAGTTTCAAAAATGTTCAATGATAACAAAATATTTAGAATCGCAATAGCACCTGAGGGAACCCGAAAATTAGTAAAAGAGTGGAAAACCGGATTTTATTATATTGCTTTAATGACTAATTGCAAAATACTACCAGTTGCAATTGACTGGAAAAGTCGTGAAATTAAAATATTTAAACTTTTCACAGTAACATCCAATTTAAAAAAGGATCTAAAATTTCTAAAGTCTCTTTTCAAAGGTGTAAAAGGTAGAATCGCTTCAAACAGTATAATATAATAACTATTTAAGGTTAGTAAATACACTTTGAACATCGTCATCCTCTTCAATAATGTAAATTAGTTTATTTACAACCTCTTTGTTTAAATCATTTAACTCGATTGTGTTTAATGGTATCCTCTCAAATTCTGTTGATAAAACATTAATGGATTTACTCTCTAATTTTTGTTGAATTGCACCAAATTTGTCAAAAGACGCATAAACGTATGCATCTTCACCAATAGTAAACAATTCATCTATACCATAATCAATTAATTCTAATTCAAGCTCTTCCAAGTTTAGGTCTTTTGGATTAAGTTTAAAACTACACTTATGTTCAAAAATGTATTCTACAGAACCGGAAACTCCTAGTGTTCCTCCATATTTATTAAAATAACTTCTAATGTTAGCGACTGTTCTGTTATTATTATTAGTGGTGGCCTCTATTAATAATGCAATTCCATGAGGAGCGTAGCCTTCAAGTATAATTTTTTTATAATTATTTGCGGTATTGTCAATAGCTTTTTTAAGTGCCCTTTCGATATTTACTTTTGGCATATTAACGCTTTTTGCATTTTGTATTATTGCTCTAAGTCTTGAATTTGATTTAGGGTCAATTCCACCTTCTCTCGCACAAATAGTTATCTCTCTGACAATCTTCGTAAAGATTTTTGCCATTGATGACCACCTTTTAATTTTTCTACTTTTTCTAAATTCAAACGCTCTTCCCATTTTTCTGTTTATCAGTGTGTGAATCAGATAATACCTCGTCACATGTAATCGTTAAATGACTTGGTAGTTTGTTTTCCTTTGGTAAAACAGCAATATATCGTAAGTCATTCATTGTAAAAACTTGTTTAAATACTAATTTTTTAAAATTTCTGTGAATTGCTAATTTTTTAAAAAACTCGTGATGGCTTGTAAGGTCTGTACTTCCTAAATGAAAAACACCATTCAATTTTTGATTAATTATGTAATGAATTTGCTGACATAATTTTAAAATACTATTAACATTAATTATTGAATTTGGGAAAACTTCAAATGGTTCATTATCTAGCATTTTATCCTTCATTTCATTAATCCTTGGGCAGTTTACACCAAATATCATTGGTAGTCTAGCAATAACAAATTTACTTTTCTCCATTCTAAGGATAGCATTTTCAATTTTAATTTTAAAGATCCCATATTTGCTCTCTGATAACGTCTTATCATATTCGTAAGATGGATAATTATGAAATGAGTCAAAGACATTTGAAGAGGAAAGAAAAATTAGTCTATAATCAAATTTTTTTGAATAATCGATTAATAAATTATGTAAAATAATTTGACTTTCAAAAGGTCCTCTTAATGAAGAAATTACAATGCTTGGTTTTATTTTAATTAAAAGTTCTTCTATATCATTTTTTTCAAGGTCATACTTAAAAAAGTGATTATTCTTGCTGAAATTTGTATTTGAATAGAAAGTGCCATAAGTTTTAAAGAATGGAGTCAATTCTCTATATAGTGAGTAACCTATAAAACCGCTTCCACCAAGAATCAAAATATTATTCACTTTAGTTAAATAAAAGGTAAAGGAGAAATTTTAGCTTTAAATATTTTTTTTTCGTTATAAATAAAAATTTCCTCCTCGTAATTTAGTTTATCTTTCAATATGAAACCTAATCCAATTGGTGCTTTTAGACTTGGCGAAAAGGTTCCTGATGTGATTCTTCCTATTTCGTGCTTATCTGAATCTAGAATAATATTATCTTTTCTAGGAATCATTCGATCCTGACATTTGACACCGATAATTAAATATCTACATCCAGCTTCTATATCTTTCTTGATGCGTCCGCACCCATAAAAGTTGGTTTCAGTCTTGGTTATCCATTTTAGACCGGCCTCAATAGGGGAAGTATTTTCGTCAATTTCATTACCATATAAACAATAGCCCATTTCGATTCTTAGTGAGTCTCTTGCCGCAAGACCAATTGGTAAAGTATTAAATTCTTTTCCTTCACTGAATAATGAATCCCATATTTGCTTGACATTTTGGTTGTCGCAATAAATTTCGTAACCTCCTGCACCTGTATAACCTGTCGAGGCAACAATTACCTTTTTGACCCCAGCAACGTCAGCTTCACAGTTCATATAGTTTTTCATACTTTCAAAATTAAAATCAGAAATTTTATTTAAAAGTTTGGTTGAATTTGGGCCTTGGATTGATAAAAGAGAAATATTGTTTGAAATATTTTTTAAGATAGCATTAAATCTTTTGTTCAAAAACTTTAGGTGTTCCCAATCTTTTTGAATATTAGAAGCGTTTACGACTAATAAGTATTTATTTTTATTTAATTTATTTACAATTAAGTCATCAATAATTCCTCCATTTAAGTTTGGAAGATAATTGTATTGTGACCTGCCTACGAAGAGTTTTTTTACATCGTTACTGCAGCAGTACTGTAAAAATATTTCTGCATTTTCACCTTCAACTAGAATCTCACCCATGTGTGAAACATCAAAAACTCCTACACTATTTCTTACACAATTATGCTCCTCCATAATACTTCCATAAGAAATTGGCATTTCATATCCTGCAAAATTTGTCATTTTACCTCCTAATGATTTATGAATTTCATTAAGTTTTGTTTTCCTCATTCTATGAATTTTTTAAATTATAATTTATTATTTTCAGTTTGTAAATTAGGTTAACGTGACAATAAAAAACTTTTTAACTGTTTATATTCTCTTATTTGTATTTTAGACTTTTCCTTTTTTTTTAGTTCTAAAATGTGTTGAGGAATACTTATTTTAATATTTAATGCATTCTCAACCGTATCCAAAAATTTGACTGGATGGGCTGTTTCTAAAAAAAGACCTATTGTTTCTGGATTACTGAACAAATATTTTTTCAAACCCAAATACGCGGTAGCACCATGCGGATCTAATAAATATTTCGATTTATGATAGAGTTCTCTTATCCCCAAAATAGTTTCTTGGTCAGAAAACTTATAAGCGGTTAATTCTTTTTTTAACTCTTTAAAATTATGATCATAGAGACTAAGTATTCTTATGAAATTACTAGGATCACCTACGTCCATCGCGTTTGTTATAGTAGATATAGTTTTTTGTTTTTCATATTTCCCAGTCTTCATGAATTTTGCAACTGTGTCGTTTTCATTTGTTGAAGCGACAAAATGATTAATGGGTAGCCCCATTTTTTTTGCTAGCATACCAGCACAAAGATTTCCAAAATTTCCACTTGGAACAGAAACAACTAAATTCGAATTCTTTCTATTTAAATTCCTGTATGCTATAAAATAGTAGAGCATCTGTGGTAGCCATCTCGCAATATTGATTGAATTAGCTGATGTCAACAACTTTCCACTTAAATCTGTATCAACAAAGGTTTTTTTAACCATTTCTTGGCATTTATCAAAATACCCGTCTACTTCTAGTGCTGAAACATTACTTCCAAGTGTTGTAAGTTGTAATTCTTGAATTTCACTAACCTTTCCCTTTGGATAAAGAATCACCACATCAACTCCATCAATTCCTAAAAAACCATTCGCAACAGCCCCTCCGGTATCTCCAGATGTTGCTACAATTACAGTTATTTTCTTTTTTAAATTTTCATTTTTAATAAAATAATCCATACAACCCGACATAAATTTTGCTCCTACATCCTTAAATGCCAAAGTTGGGCCATGGAACAATTCTAAACTATATATACTATCATCAACTAAAACTGTAGGAAATTTAAAATCTAGGGTCTTTTTAATTATATCTAATAAACTTTCTTCTGGTATTTCGTCGTTTATGTACCCTTTCATAACATCAAGTGCTAATGAAAAATTATCCATTTTTTGTAAATCTTTCCAAAAACCCTCACTTAGTTTTTGTACTTCAATTGGATAATAGAGGCTTTTGTCAGGAGCTAATCCATTAAATAAAGCCTTTTTAAAACTGACAATATCTTTTTTGTTTCCTAGGCTTAAGTACATTGTTAATTTATTATTTTGATCCCGGCTGTGTTAATCTTTGATAAGATTAAATTGTATTGCATATTTTTTCTAACTGTAATTTCCTTGATTATGTCCAAAACTAGTTCTGACTTCTTTCTTCCTTTGCAAATTGAAAAAATTGACGGGCCAGCGCCAGATATTCCTGAACCAAGTGCATATTTTGAAGCAGCAGTTACTATTTCTTTAAAATTTGGTATAACTTTCATTCTTTGTGGTTCTACTATTACATCCTCAATTGTTTTAGACAGCAATTCATAATCTTTTTTAAATAATGCAGCTACAAACCCTCCTAAATTACCCCATTGTTTAGTAGCTTTGTCTAAATCTATTTTTTTTTCAATCATCACTCTTGCGTCTTTAGTTTTTAGCTCTATTAATGGGTGAGTTATTATAACGTATAATTCTTTTAATGATGGTAATGTAATAACATCTAAAGGTTTTAATGAACGAACTAGTGTAAAACCACCGAAAATCACTGGCGATAAATTGTCTGCATGTTTTACCCCACTAGCAATTTCCTCACCAAGCATCGCAAATTTAACAAGCTCCAACTTTGAAAACTTATTTCCTGTTAGGCAATTAATTGCAAAAGCCGTTCCAGCTGCACTAGCAGCACTGCTCCCAATACCACTTCCCGGTTTTATATTTTTAATAATTGTTATTCGAAATCCATGTTTTAAGTTTAATTTTTGAATCATTGCGAATGCAACTGGGCCACAAACATTGTATTTTGAATTACTTGGAATCGATTTCTCATTTATAATTCTAATCTCCACATCCTTTGCTTTTTTAATTTCTACGGTCATTTCATCACATGGTTTTTCTAAACAGAATCCTAGGACATCAAATCCGCAGGAAACATTAGCAACAGATGATGGTACACTAATTGTTATTTTACTCATCTGCTTCCAATTCTTATTATATCTCCAAAAATACCCGAAGCGGTTACCTCAGCACCAGCACCAGCTCCTTTTACAATTAGTGGGTTGCTTTTATATCTAGCTGTATAAAAAAGGATAATATTGTCGCTTCCTTCAATATTATAAAAGTCGTGTCCTGGGTAGATTTCTTTTAAACCGACTTCAGCTTTACCTTGGTTAAGTCTAGCTACGTATTTTAGGGAAGATTTATTGGATTTTACACTTTCTAAGTACGAATTAAAATGCGATTTATGTTTTTTAAGAGAATTTAAAAATAAGGTAGTGTCACTTATTTTGTGAACTTCTTTAGGAAGAAACGAATCTATTTTAACATCGTTAAGCTCAATTTCGACTCCACTTTCTCTAGCGAGAATTAAAATTTTTCTTGCCACATCGATTCCACTCAAATCAATTCTTGGGTCGGGTTCAGTTAGTCCTTTTTTCATTGCTTCCCCAACAATTTTGTGAAATGAATCTTTAGTCTTAAAATTGTTAAAAATATAATTTAAACTACCTGATAAAATTGCTTCAATTTTTATTATTTGGTCTCCAGAAGCGATTAGGTTTGAAAGTGTATCAATAACAGGTAAACCAGCACCAACATTTGTTTCAAATAAGAAAGGACTGTTGAATTTTCGAGATATATTTTTAAGGGTTTTATAGTTTTGAAAACTATCCGCACAAGCAATTTTATTACATGTAACAACACCTATATTATTTTCCAAATATCTTTTATACTCTTGGGAAACATTTTCATCAGCTGTGTTATCAACAAAAATGCTGTTTCTGAGGTTTAGTTCCTTAACCTTATGAAATAATATATTTAAATCTGTTTTTTCACCTTTATCTAGTTTTTTCTTCCAGTTTTTTCCATCAATACTGTTTTCATCAATGAGCATCTTTTTGGAATTTGCTATTGCAATAACTTTAATTCTTAATCTAAGGTAGTCCTCTAGATATTTTTTTTGCTTTCTTATTTGATCGATAAGCTTTGAACCAACATTACCAATTCCAACAATAAATAAGTTTAGTGTTTTAATATATTTTTCGAAAAACGCTTCATGAATAGTATTTATGGCTTTTTTTGTATCATTTTCATTAATTATTATTGAAATATTTCTTTCAGATGAGCCTTGAGCTATTGCACGAATATTTACATTATTAAAACCTAGTGAACTAAATATCTTCCCACTTATCCCTTGGTGATCTTTCATTTTGTCACCAACAATTGCAATGTTTGCTAAATTTTCTTCGAGTTTAATTGGGTCAATCTTTTTTAATTGAATTTCGGATAAAAATTCATTTTCAATTATTATTTTTCCTTTGATTGCATCATTTTTTCTTAACGCCACACATATTGAATGTTCAGAAGAAGCTTGGGTGATCATTATGATATTTATATTATTATTTGAAATAGCCTCAAAAACTCTTTTGGAGTAACCTGGAATACCAATCATACCGCTTCCTTCAATGCATAAAATCGAAACTTTATCTATGAAGGTTATCCCCTTAACTATTTGCCCATTATTTTTTTTTGTTGAACCGGTAATTAATGTTCCTTTTTTTTTAGGAAAAAAGGTGTTTTTAATTTTTAATTCTATTTTTTTTTCTATTAGCGGCTGAATAGTAGGAGGGTAGATAACTTTTGCTCCAAAATGTGATAATTCCATTGCCTCATGGTAAGAAATCTTTTTTATTGGCTTGGCTTGAGAAACAATTTTTGGGTTTGCTGTGTAAACGCCACTTACATCTGTCCAAATTTCAAGTGATTTTGCATCCAACGCATTGGCTATTATTGAAGCTGATAGATCAGATCCACCCCTTCCTAATGTTGATAAATCTCCATTTTCATTTTTGCAAATAAAACCAGGGATCACATTTACATGAAAGGAGTTTTTAATAAAATGCTGTTTTATTTTCTTAATTGTTTTTCTCCAGTCTACTAAATGGTTTTGATAGTCTCCATTTACGTAAATTAAATCATTTCCATCAATTAATCTAGTGTTTAATTTCGCGCTGTTAAAAATTTCATTAATTAATTTGCTAGAAAGTATCTCTCCAACAACAATAATTTTTGAGTATATGTTAGGAGTAATTTCCTTTACTAAAGAAATTCCTTTGAGAAGATTTTCCGTTTTACCAAGTTCCTTTTTAATGAATGATATTAATTCACTTCCATCTTTTTTTGAAATAAATTGATTAATAATACCTATATGTTTTTTATAAATATGATCAATCTCCGATTTAGATTTTAAATCCCCTACTTTGGCCTTGTTCATACAAGTTTCAAGCAAGTTGGTCACACCTGAAACTGCAGAAACTACCACAACACATTTGCTTTCATTTTTAACAATATCAATTATATTTTTAATACAAAATTTATTTGCAATTGAAGTGCCCCCAAATTTTAAAATTTTCATTAAACAGAATAATTAAGATTTTTATTAAATAATATTTTAAAACATAATGAAATATGTATAATAAATTAAATCTAGTTTAAAATAATACGTATAAGATTGCAAAAGTACTTTAATTGTTTTTTTTTTAAAAAACAATTAGCTAACTATCTCTAAAGATAGTTTGGAATTTTCATTATTTACATCAACCTTGATTAAATCATTTTCTTTTATGGAGTCGCTAACTATCTCATGTGCGATAAGATCTTCTAAATATTTTTGTATTGCTCTGTTAAGTGGTCTTGCTCCATATTTTTTGTCATACCCCTTATCAACTAAAAACTCTTTAGCCTTTTTAGAGATTTTGATGTTGAAACCAAGTTTATTGATTCTTTTTATAGCTTTTTCAAGCTCTATATCAATAATTTTCATCATATGTTTTTTGTCAAGGCTATTAAAAATGACGATGTCATCAATTCGATTCAAAAATTCTGGAGAAAATGTTTTTTTGAGAGCATTTTTGATCACACCTTTCTCGTATTCATCAGTTTGTGCTTTTTGAGAGGAGGTTTCAAAACCTACACCAATTCCGAAGTCCTTAATTTGACGAGCACCTAAGTTAGAAGTCATAATTATAATTGTATTTTGAAAGTTCACCTTCCTTCCAAGACTATCTGTTAAATACCCATCATCTAAGACCTGTAAGAGCATATTAAAAACGTCTGGATGTGCCTTTTCTACCTCATCAAGTAAAATCACTGAATATGGTTTTATTCTTACCTTCTCACTAAGCTGACCACCCTCTTCATAGCCAACATAGCCAGGAGGTGCACCTATCAATCTAGATATGGCAAATTTTTCCATATATTCACTCATATCAATTCTAATTAAATTTTCTTCTGAATCAAATATTTCTCTAGCTAATATCTTGGCTAGTTGAGTTTTACCGACTCCGGTTTGACCTAAAAAAATAAATGAACCTATGGGTTTTTGCGGGTCTTTCAACCCAGCTCTGTTTCTTTGGATTGCTTTAACTACTTTTTCTACAGCTTGCTCCTGACCAATTAAGTTGGAATTTATTGTATCACACATACCTGAAAGCTTATTTTTTTCCGAAGAAAGTATTTTACTAACTGGAATACCTGTCATCATAGAAACCACCTCAGAAATGTGTTCTTCCGTAACTTCTATTCTGTTTAATTTTGATTCTTCTTCCCACTTTTCTTGAGCTAGAATCAAGCTTCTTTCAACTCTTTTTTCATCATCACGCAGCTTTGCAGCTTCTTCATATTTTTGTTTCTTAACTACACTATTTTTATTAGTTCTCACAACTTCGAGTTCTTTTTCTAAATCAATTACTTCCTTAGGAACCTTCATATTTTTTATATGTACTCTTGAGCCTGATTCATCCATAGCGTCAATTGCTTTGTCTGGTAAAAATCGGTCAGTTACGTATCTACTTGTTAGTTCAACACAAGCCTCAATTGCACTTTTTGTGTAATTTACATTATGATGATTTTCGTATTTCTCTTTAATATTGTTAAGAATCTCAATTGTTTCTTTTTCAGAGGTTTGCTCTATAATTACCTTTTGAAATCTTCTTTCAAGAGCTCCATCTTTTTCAATATTTTGACGATACTCGTCTAATGTTGTTGCACCAATACATTGTATTTCCCCTCTAGCTAAAGCTGGTTTAAACATATTCGACGCATCTAAGCTACCAGTAGCACCACCAGCACCAACAATTGTATGAATCTCATCAATGAAAAGAATTATATCGTCATTTTTTTCCAGTTCATTGACAACAGCTTTCATTCTTTCTTCGAATTGTCCTCTGTACTTTGTGCCAGCTACCAAACTAGCGAGATCAAGAGTAATAATTCTCTTCCCATAAAGGACTCTAGATACTCTTTTCTGAATTATTCTTAGCGCTAAACCTTCAGCAATGGCAGATTTACCAACACCTGCTTCGCCTATCAGCAAAGGGTTATTTTTCTTTCTCCTACTTAAAATTTGTGATACTCTCTCGATTTCCTTTTCTCTGCCTACAACAGGGTCTAACTTGTCCATCTCGGCAAGTCCAGTAATGTCTTTTCCAAAATTATCAAGAACCGGTGTTTTGGTTTTTCTTGTTTTACTTGATTCAGAGGTTGGAACAAAAGGATTTGGTTTATCACTACTCCCAGAATCGTCTTTTTCTTCGGGGAAAGATGAATCAGATATTTCTAAATAATCAGAGTCGTTTGTTAGTAGAATTTTGAACTGTTCCTTTACTAGGTCATAATTGATATTGAATTTACTGAGGAGTTTTGTAGTGGGATCATTTTCATTTCTTAATATACATAGCAGTAAGTGAGCTGTATCTATTAGGTTGCTTTGAAATAATTTTGCTTCTAAAAATGTTGTTTTAAGTGCCCTTTCAGCTTGCCTAGTTAAATGAAGGTTTCTTTTAGTATTTTCAATTCTGTCGTTGTTTAGTAATGCTGGATTTAAAATTTCAACTTTCTTCCTTAAATTATCCAAATCAATATCTATAGCGTTTAATATTGTAATTGCCTTACCACCACCATCACGTAAGATCCCAAGTACTAAATGTTCCGTACCTATGTGATCGTGTCCTAATCTAAGAGCCTCTTCCTTACTAAAAGTTATTACATCTTTAACCCTTGGAGAAAAATTATCGTCCATATATAAATAATTAAAATATTTAATTTCAAAGATTATACCATATTCTAATATTTGGCTAATAGACAAAAAAAAAAATTAAAATCAAAGAAGAAATAACTCATTTAGATAACGATTTTTCAAAAATAGAATGTTAATAAATAGATTAGAAATAATTTTCTTAATCCCAATAAACACTATAGAAATAGATAAATTTGTGTAACTAAATCGTTCAAAATGACTGAAGGAGAAAAACTCATCCCAATAAACATTGTAAAACAAATGGAGGAATCATACATTGATTACTCCATGTCTGTCATTGTGTCACGTGCTCTTCCTGATGTACGGGACGGTTTAAAACCAGTTCACAGAAGAGTTTTGTATGGAATGCATGAAATGGGTATAAGAGCTTCTTCATCATATAGAAAGTCTGCTCGTATAGTTGGAGAGGTTCTCGGGAAATACCATCCTCACGGAGATTCTTCAGTATATGACACCATGGTCAGAATGGCCCAGGAGTGGAGCTTAAGGTATATGCTTGTTGATGGCCAAGGTAATTATGGTTCAATTGACGGTGACAGTCCTGCTGCTATGAGATACACCGAAGCCAGAATGCAAAAAATTTCTGAAGATTTGTTAGCTGACATAGATAAAAACACAGTTGAAAAACAATTAAATTTTGATGACACCCTTGAAGAACCTGTAGTTTTACCAACTAAAATACCTAACCTTTTAATAAATGGAGGTTCAGGTATTGCCGTTGGAATGGCAACTAACATGCCTCCTCACAACTTGATGGAGGTGATAGATGGAATAATTAAATTCATTAATAATGTATTTATTGAAAAGATTGGATTATCAGAAAAAATTTCAGTAACAGATGAAGAAGTAATTGAAATTTTAAAAAATGAATATTTAGAAGATGGGATAAATTGGAATCCTAAGGAAGTTGAAATATCGAGCAGAAAAGAAGAATTAATTGTTGAAAGGCAATTAAGAAACGACATCGATGAATTAATTAAACATGTAAAGGCTCCAGATTTTCCAACTGGAGGTGTAATTTACGGCTATGAGGGTGTAAAAGAGGCCTTCCAAACTGGAAGAGGGAGGGTTGTAATTAGGGGTAAAGCCTCAATTGAAGAAATTGATTCTAGAGAATGTATTGTAGTTACTGAGATTCCATATCAAGTCAATAAAGCTGAAATGATAAAAAAAACTGCTGAATTGGTAAATGAAAAAAGGATCGAAGGTATATCAAATATTAGAGATGAATCTGACAGAAAAGGTTTAAGAATAGTTTACATTCTTAAGAGAGACGCCATTCCAAATATAGTTTTAAATAAGCTATATAAATTTACACCTCTACAATCATCTTTTAGTGTCAATAACATAGCATTGGTTAATGGTAGACCAAAATTATTAAATTTAAAAGATCTTATTCATCATTTTGTTGAGCATAGACATGAAGTAGTAGTAAAAAGAACAGAATTTGAATTAAAAAAGGCTGAAGATAGGGCACATATTTTAGAAGGTATGATTGTTGCTTCAGATAATATTGATGAAGTTATTAACATAATTAGAAAGTCAAAAACTCCTGATGAAGCCAGGGAAAACCTCTCTTCAAAATATAGCCTAACTGAAATACAGTCTAAAGCCATTGTAGAAATGAGACTTAGACAACTTACTGGTCTTGAGCAAAGTAAGTTGAGAGAGGAGTTTAACGAACTTAAAAATACGAT
>MDTG01315382.1_pt1 | contig 15204 bp, 18 predicted proteins | sample 811421 | NCBI WGS metagenome assembly MDTG01 (sample SAMN05326645, study PRJNA326480) | marine metagenome | isolation source: seawater | place: Pacific Ocean: South East | collected 2011
GAGTCCAACAACTATGAGCACAATCCTCAATAATAAATCCATCATAAAATGATCTTATTTCATCAATAGGGGCAGGTACCCCAGCTTCATTCACAGCAATAAGAACATCCGAGTTAGGTTTAAGATGTTTTTTGACATCGTCAGGGCAAATATTCATTTCATAGGGATCTACATCTACGACATTTGTAGTACAATCATTCCATAAAGGAATCATTGCTGTAGCCATAAATGATATAGTAGGGTTTACTACATCTTTATTTTTAATTCCTAAAGCTTTCATAACAAGATCTTGACCATGAGAATTACTGGTAACAGCAACTGCATATTTAGCTCCTACTAATTCAGCAAATTCTTTTTCAAATTGACTTACTTTAGGCCCATTTCCCCACCATCCACTTTCTATAACTTCTTTTAAAGCTTCTATTTCTTCTTTCCCACCATAGGGACGAAGTACTGGAAGCATAGTTTCTCTAAGTTTCATGTTTATATTATTTTTTAATTTTATTTTAAATTTTAACCTAATCCCTTCCAAGTAGCTCCCCTACTAGTATAAAAGTGATTACACTTAAATTCAGGGGTATAAATATAATTATAATTTTGGTTTACCATGTCTTTAGCCCAATATCTATCTTCTTTTCCGGCATACTGTTCTGGAATTGGATTTTGGAGGAGAAATTGTTTATTGTAAAAACAAAAAGCATTATGCAAAAAATGTCTATTTTCTATGCTAGAGTACATATTAGTTACACATTTATCCCCAAAATGACTCCAAATATATCTTTTTGTAATTTTTTTACCTTTATATATAGGATTTTGTTGACCAAATACTGCTACGTTTTCTTTTAATAAATCTTTAGTTAGTCCTAAATCAACTTCTGTAATCTGGCAGTGAGCAGATAGTACTAAAATAGTATCATAAGTAGCATTTTGGACCCCTAAATTTATAGACTTCCCAGGAGTATATTTATTTAAAGGTAGAATTTTTATAGATGCTCTATCATTAAACCAACTAACTACTTCTAATGAAACATCAGTTGAATTGTTATCTACAATTATAATTTCGGGTTTATCAAAAAAATCTAAACAAGATTGTAGGGCAAACCCTATAAATTCTCCCTCATTCCTGTTTCTAATTATGATACTTACCTTATCCATTAAATCTTCCTGTGTAATTATTTCTTGAATCTGTTTCACAATCTTGGAAATCAACTCCATGATCTATAAGCATTTCATTTCTTAATTCAAGATAAGAAGAAAGATTAGCAAGTTCATTAGGTAGTATTGCAAACTTATTATCTCTGCCTGGGAGATTATTATCTATTGTAAAGTGTTTTTCTATTACTTGGGCCCCAAACTCTATAGCTACTTTAGCTGATTCTACTCCTTGTATATGGTCTGAGTATCCCGTTCCATATATAAATTGGTTAGCAATAGGGCTAAGGTTCTGCATTACTACCATTCTTTTTATATTAGCTATAGAAGGATTGCAAGGATAAGAAGATACACAATGCATTAAATACAGTTTTGCTTTAGTAAATAACTTTACACTTTCTTCTATTTCTTTCATTTTAGAAGTTCCAGTAGACATAAAAACAGTTTTAAAGTTATCATTACAATAACTAATAAGTTCATGATTCCTTGACTCAAAACTAGGAATCTTAACTTCACTCAATCCTAATTCAACTAGGAGTTCTGCATCGGGGATACTAAACACTGAAGAAAGAAAACTAATCCCAATTTCTCTGCAATAGTCTATAAGTTCAATATGATCCTGTTTAGATAACTCAGCTTTTTCATAAATTTGTCTCCTTCCATCTTCATCCCAACTTCCTGGTTTGAGTCTTGTTACAGACCATGTTTGGTATTTAGCATAAGTTGCCCCACTATCACACGCGGCTTTTGCCATTTGTTTAGCTAATTTTAAATCACCACAGTGATTCCATCCAATTTCAGCTATTATCTTAATCATTTTTTTATTTTGTTTATTGCCCAAGTATAAGCTTTAGTTTGTCCTTCAATTGTCATTCCTCCTGTGTGGGGGGTTACTATTATATTTTTTCCTTCGTTCATTCCTTTAATTATAGGAGATTTAGTTAAATCACCAAATTCATCCTCAATAACATCAGTTCCATACCCTGTTAGTTTTTTAGTGTTAAGAGCATCTATTATATCTAATTCATTAACTATTTCTCCTCGAGAGGTGTTTATAATATACAAATCTTTTTTTGATAAATCAAGCAATTTTGAAGAAACCATGTATTTTGTTTCATCTGTTACATGAACGTGGAGAGAAATTACATCACACTCTTGAAACATTTGTTCAAGTGAAGTTTGAAAAACATCTACATAGGGGTCATAAATAAATGTTTGTGCACCAAATGCTTTGCAATATCCTTCCATTATTTTCCCTAAACGTCCATAACCAACGATTCCTACTTTAAGATCTTTTATTTGTCTTCCTACAAACTGAGTATAATCCCATTGATAATTTAAAGTATGGTGTTTGCTTTCTGGGATTTGTCTAAGAAGGGATAGCATTAACCCAAATGCTAATTCTGAAGTAGAAGGGAGTTGTTTGATTAATTCATAATCTTTAGTAAGGGAATATATTGTAATATTAACATCATTACAATAATCTACGTCAATATGATTCATCCCAGTTGAACATGTGTTAATCAAACTGACTTGGGTTCCTTCTAATAATTCCTGATCTATTTTATATGTTTGCTGGTTGGGGTTGCAAAGAATTGTATTAATATTTTTTGTTAAAAGGAGGTTTCTGACTTGTTGTTTGTTGCCCTCTTCTAAGTAAAAGACGTTACCTTTACTTTCTATTAGTTGTTGAACCCCAGGAAGGTGCTTAATAGGAGTTATTACTGCTATGTTAGACATTGGTTACTAAAGTATTAATTTTATTTAATTTATTATCAAAAAAATATTTTATATTATTTATAGCTTGTGTAGCTACTTGTGAAATAGAATAAGAATCGTAAGCTGCCATATGGCAAGTACTTATAACATTAGGTAAAGTTCTTATTTGTGAACTAATTCTTACAGAAGGTTCATATGTAAAAACATCTAATCCTGCTCCTAGGATAGCTTTTTCGTAAAGGAGTTTATGTAAATAAGTTTCGTTTACTAATTTTCCTCGGGCTGTGTTAATTAAATATTTTCCCTTCATTAGATCTAAATAAAAAGTATCTATGATATTAGTAGTTTCAGGAGTACATTTTAAATGTAAAGAAATTATATCACTATTTTTAATAAGAGATTCTATAGTATTAAAATAGGTATATGGGACTTCTTTTTTAGTTCTGGAGAAATAAACAACATTAAAACCTAAAAACTTACACATTTTAGCAAATTCTTTAGCTACAGGCCCCATCCCAATTAAACCTACAGTTGTATGTTCAGGAGAAATATTCAACCCTTTATCCCAAATAGATCTACTTAGTGTAGTGTTCTGAGTAGTTATATTATTAGTGATGCCTAGTAATAAAGAAAGACAATGACGGGCTACAGCCTCATTATTAATATTTTGTACAATACTAGCTTGAACTTTAAATTTGTTGAGATCTTTTATATTAAGAGAATCATATCCTACCCCAAACCGTGATAAAAACTTTAATTTAGGGACATTTTGTAAAATAGATTCATTTATGGTTTCAGATCCTATTAAACAAGCATCCATACCTTGGAGGTAATCAATAAGGTCAGAAGAAGATTCTACTTGCCCTCCTGTAAAGTGTAAAGTATAATTGTCTCCAAATAAAGATTTAGTAGTATTAGGAGGTAGGTAAGTAAAAGCTTGTGGAGTAATTAGTACATTAATCATTTTTAAGAATATAAAGTTCGTCCTCCATCTACTTTTATACATTCCCCATTGATAAAATTAGATTCCATAGTTAAAAAATAAACACACTGAGCTATATCTTGTGGGGTGCATAGTTCATTTAAAGGGGTTTTATTTAAAACAGAAGTAAATCTTGATGGAGAAGATTTTGTTATATTACTTAAAGTAAGACCTGGAAGAACACAATTACACTTTATTTTAGGACCATAATGGGCTGCTAAGGTTTTAGTTAAGCTCTCTACTGATGCTTTGCATGCTATATACAATAAGTTACTAGCATTTAAAGTTGATGTTGAATTAGATCCTATATTAACTATACTGCCATAAGTTTTTACTTGTTTTATAAATTCTATACTACAAAAGAAAACATTTTTAGTAATAGAACCAATAATATTATCTACTTCTTCTTCAGATATATTTAACAATTCTAAAGGGGAGTAAGTTTTAGTGTAGGCAGCATTATTAACTAATACATCTATTTTAGAATAAGATTTTTTAATTAAATTAAATAAATTTTTAATAGATTTTTGATTAGTAAGATTAGCTTGAATCATTAAATTAGACTTACTAGAATCTAATAAATTAAAAGTAGTCTGAGCTTCAGTAAAAGAAGAATTATAAGTAAAAATAACATTGTATCCTTTTAAAGAATATTTAGTACAAATTTCTCTACCTATAGTTCCACTCCCCCCTGTAACTAAAACTGTTTTACTCATTTATGTGTAAAATTACCTAAAGAGTTTTGGATTTCTTTTTCGATACTAGTAATTAAAGCCTTTTGTTTAGAATTAAAAAATTCCGTTACTTGAGGATAATTATTTTTTTCTTCAACATCAAGTTTAGTAGCGAATGATCCATCTTTAATTGCAGAAATGACTTTTTCCATTTGATTTTTAATCTCAGGAGTAATAGTTTCATCCATATAAGAAGAAATACCAAATTTACATGTAGGGGAAGCATTATTATGTAAAGCTTTATACAAACCATCCCTAGCATAAACCGACCACATAAACCCCCGTTCTCCTGATGTGTAAAGTTCTAGTGAAGATGCTAGAGGAGAGTATCCTTTATCAATTAATAATTGGAGAGATTTTTCTACAGCTCCTATAAATAAAGGACCAATAAAATGTTCAATAAATAAATCAAGTTCAGTTTCTTCCTCATAAGAAATTGGGAGCATCCCAGATCTAGAAAACCCAATTGCTTTTCCTAAAGCCAATAATATATCTAAAGTATTTCCTGTATAATCGTGTACTACATCTACAAAACAGGGTACCCCTTCATTATTGAGATAACTAGTTCTAATAGGTTCTCCAGGTGCTCTTGGGGCTAACATTCCTATATTAATATAAGAAGGGTAAGAATATTTTTTATATTTTAAAGAATACCCGTGAGCTACTATAAAAAGTTGATTTTCTTTAGCAAAAGGAGTTATAAATTCATTAAATATTTTTTTATGAGATTCATCTGGGATTAGTAAGAATATAATATCGGATTCTTTAATCACCGAAAGGATATCTTTAACAGTAAACCCATCTTCCTGAGCTTGGGTTTTGTATTTATCTTCATTATTTCCTATAATAACAGAACATCCTGAATCTCTTAAGTTTAATGCTTGGGCTCTTCCTTGGATGCCATATCCTATTACCCCTATGGACTTATCTTGAATTAGATTTAAATTACAGTCCTTACATTTATATATTTTACTCATAACTTAATTTACGGGTTTTACATAATTCCTAGGAAACTTTTCCATTAAAAATGAGGCAATAGTAAAGTCCATAGGTTCATCTATATTAATAACTCTTTCATTTGGTATGATATAAGCTCTACTATCTTCAGTACCATACCTAATACCTTGTTCTAACATATCCCTTCTCATAGAATATATAGAACCACACCTAATATAAGCATTAGGTTTAAGGTCTTGTCTTCTACTTTCAGGGATTTCTACTAAAGTAGAATTAAAATCTTTAATTTTCCCATTTACAACTCTTTTAATCCTAATAGGATGGTGATCCGCTAAAGGAGTAACAGCTATTACAGAATCTGCATTAGTTTCAATTTGCATTTGAAGAGCATTGTCTATATCCTGAGCAGTTTTAAATGGGTTAGTGCATAACAATTCTACTACATAATCATATTTAATGTTTTGGTCTGCTTCAGCCCAATGGGTAGCATGTAAAATACATTCTACAGGTTTAGCAGCATCTCCTGATAGGTAATCAGGACGAGTAAAAGGGGCTTCAGCTCCATATCTTATAGCTTGGTGTTTAATTTCCTCACTATCAGAAGATACTATTACTCGATCTATATACTTGGATTGGAGTGCTTCAGAAATAGTGTAAGCTATTAAAGGATGATTATTAATAGATTTAATATTTTTTCCAGGAATTGCTTTTGAACCTCCTCGAGCTAATATTACACACAAAATTTTTGGTTTATTCATATCTAAAATATATGAACTTATTTAAAAGATTCCAACCTTTTTACTATCAATTCTGCAGAATAGTTAAAAATTTGTCTTAGCCCATCTGTTGAACTACCTCCACAGTGGGGAGTAATAAGTAAATTACCATTATTTCTAGCATAATTTACTAAAACATGATCATCAACCCCATCAGGAGATTCTTCATTAAGTACATCTAATGCTGCTGCTTTTACATTACCATTTTCCAAAGCCTGGATTAAGTCAAGATCGTTTATTACTTGTCCTCTAGAGGCATTAATAAAAAATACTTCTTTCATTTTATTGAAGCAATTTTTGTTTATCATGTTTTTTGTTTCTTCAGTTAAGGGGACATGAAGGGTTATAATATCACTATTTAGCAATAAAGTATTAAGGTCTACATAAGTATCATCTAATTGTTCTATATAGGGATCACATTTTAAAGTATTAACTTCAAAACTAGATAATAGTTTATCTAACTGACTACCTATATTACCATATCCAATTATACCAACTGTTTTATTTTGTAGATCAAATCCTCTAAAATTTGTAGCTAACCAATTTCCTTTATCTATTACTGAAGATGAACTCCAAGGGAATTTTTTTAATAAGGAGAGAATTAATCCTAAAGTATATTCAGAAGTAGAATGGATATTCCTAATAAAAGATTTATTATCAGCTAAACAGTGTAATTCTACATTATGTTTTTTACAAGATTGTTGATCTATGTGGTCTATCCCCATAGATGGCATTGCTATAACTTTTAAATTTTTAGCTTTAGACAAAAGATTATCATCTATTTTAGTTCTAGCATTTGGTATAAAGCCATCATAATCTTCTATTATTTCTAATATAGAGTCATAACTAGGATATTCTAAATAAGTAATTTCCCCAAATTTATTTAAAATATTACAAGCTTCAGGAAAAGTAGATATAGGAACTGTTACTAATATCTTCATAAATCAAAAGTTTTTAATGGTGTAAGAGAATTATTTCTATCAAAATGGTAAAAATCATACAGTAAAGTATCTTTATATTGTTCTTTTACATTTTCAAAACTACTTCTATCATCATACCAAAACCCCCATCTATTAAACCAAACTTCTTTAAAACCCCACTTACTATAATAAAATTCTCTTTCTTCTTCATTTTTATTATGAGGTCCTCCTATAAGTGGAGATTTATAAGGTAACCCATGGTGAATTTTTACTTCTTGAGTATGATTAACTATTAAACTAGGAATACAAATATTATAAATATTTTTATATAAAAATTGAAAAGCAATATCATCCCAACTATGGAAAAAATGATAATCTCCTGTAGGGATTATGTGTTTTTCATATTGCGATATATTAACAGCTGCTGTGGTCCACATAGCTGATTCTATAGCATAGGGTTTAGACCACTTTAAAGGAATAGAAGAATTAGCAGGATATCTATCATAAAATTCTCCTTGTTTTGGTTGTAAAGGGGTACGAGCCAATTGGTGCCATGTTTTATCATGTAAAATATTAAATCCAATTACTCCAAAGTTACTTAAATCTTTTTCTTTTACTAATTGGTTAAAATCTTTAAAAAATCCTTTTTTGGGAAAACTGTCATGTGTATTATATACAATATATTCTAATCCTTTTGATTTAAAATAATTACAAGCTGTAATCATATTAAATAGCATACCCCTTTCTTCTCTATCTAGATATTCAATATTGTATTTTTTACAAATTTCTCTACCTTTACTTTTGTTTTCTTCAGTAGAATCTTCATCTATGTTTAAAATACTAAAACCTTCAGTATCTACGTTTTGCATCCAAAAATCTAGTAGTTCATAATTATTTCTACTAGTAAATAATAATCCTATTTTATTCATTAATTTTAATATTAAAGAGTTGATACCCCTGATTTTTGTACTACGATTGTAGTACACTCTTGGGCGAATTTAATTGCTTGTTTTATATCTTTAGTTTTTACAAAATTGTATACTAACCCCGCTAAAAATGTATCACCAGCTCCTGAAATGTCTTTTACTGGGACTTCTTGGGTGGGGTAGATTTTTCCTTGGTATTCACATCCATGTTTTCCTCTAGTGATTATAGATTTATCTAGAAGAAAAGGGTTTAAAGTAAACGTTTTTTTATTGTTATTATATTCAGTACTATTAATTTTGATAAAAGTAATATCTTCAGCCCATTTCCCTAGAATTTTTTTAGTATCTAAAAAAGTAAAAGGATGTTGAGATATGATATATTGAATATCAAAAGGAGTTAAGAACCCTTTACAATAATCACTTATCACAACAGCATCATATTGGTCCCAATTAATTTTAGATAAAGATTTTTTAATATTTATTCTTTCACATTTATCATTTTCATCTACTCTTAAAAGTAAATGATTATATTTTGAACAAATATATCTAATTTTTTTGATTTCTTTTTTATTTGTTATAAAACTAACTTTAGCTCTTAATGCTTTTAGATTTTCTACTACATTCCCCGCCATTCCAGGACATGAAGTTTCTTTTTCGGGTTTTATAATAGGAACTGGAGCTTCAGGAGCTAATCTAGAAACTTCCCCATACCTAAATACATCCACACAACTATCTCCTATAACTAATATTTCCATTACCAACTAATTTCCCAATCTTTAAACTCAGCTGCAATACAATCAATTTTATAATCTTTTCTACCTCCAGATTGTTCTTGAATTTTGTTTTTGGCAGTATTTCTAATTCCATTAAGTCCATGGGTTAATCCTAGATTACCATCTCCAGTGCCTGCTCTATATTTAGTTTCATTGTGCCAAATATGAAGATTCATTTGGGATAAAACTACAATAGCTCTTACATCTTCTCCAGTTAATCTAATATTTTCATCTGCTAAAATTAGTTCAATATCGTGAACTATTTCTTTAATTTCTTGAGCATACTCAGATTTATGTTCAGTTATAAATACTTCTTTAAGTTGTACTATAGATAATCTATCTACTAACTCAGCTAATGTGGGTAAATATTTTCTTTTCATGTGTCTCTTTGTGATAAAATAGGGTTTGAAATAGGCCAATGAATTGAGATTTTAGGATCATTCCATTTAAGAGTAAATTGATCCTCAACATCAGGATAATTTCCGGGATAAGCCCATTTATAAAAAAGGGTTGCTTCTGGGCTTAAAACTAAATGACCATTAGCAAACATAGGGGGTATTAATATTTGTTTTTTATTTTTAGATGTTAAAATAATTGAATCCCACTTTAAATAATTAGGGGAGTTAGGTCTATTATCAACTACAACTAAGTAAAACTCGCCCGAGAGACAAGTGATCAACTTCCAAGATTTACTGTCTCCATGTAACCCTCGAAGAGTATTACGTCTAGAAACAGATACTTTATCATGGTTAAAATCTAAATTATAATCCCCTTTTTTATATAAAGTGTAAAGTTCACCTCTAAAATCTTCAAATGAAGATGGAACTGATATTTTAACTTCAGGAAAAATCATCGTCTTAAAAATTTTCTTCCCGAGTTAACTCTGTTTCTCCAATATTGAAGAAGATCATCCATAGTTTGTTCGAATGTGTATTCTGGTTTCCATCCTGTATGGGATTGAAACTTGGTGGTATCTGGTACTTGGAGGTCAGCATCAATAGGGCGTAAACGTTCAGGATCTGTGATTATTTCTATATTTTTAACTGTAGACTGGTTTATTAAATAGTTTAACATATCAGCTATTTTGCAAGTGTAAGTTCCTCCAATGTTATAATATTCACCAGCTTGTGGGTTATTAGTAACTAGCATATAGTAAGCGTTTACAGCATCCCTTACATCAGCATATGTTCTAAGAGATTCTAGATTACCCACATAAATTTTAGGCTCTTGTGTCCCAGCTTCAATCATTGCTATTTGTTTAGCAAATGTTGATTCAGAAAATACATCACCCCTTCGGGGGCCAGTATGAGTAAACATACGAGTAGTCATAATAGTCATACCATAAGCCTCAGCATAATATCTACCAATTAAGTCAGTACCTACTTTTGAAATAGCATAGGGAGAAGCAGGGTGGAAAGAACATTCTTCATTAATAGGTAATTTATCAGAAGATACCCGTCCAAATACTTCACTAGAAGCACACACATGGGTTATAGCATTTTTATAAGAAGATTTGCGTAATGCCTCTAATAAATTCGCCGTACCTAATATATTAGTTTGAAGAGTTTCTATAGGAGAATCAAAACTAGTTTGTGGATAAGATTGAGCCGCTAAGTGAAATACATAATCTGGTTTTGCTTTGTCTACCGCAGTGATTAATGATGCTAAATCATTTAAATCCCCATAAATCAGTTCAATTCGATCTTTTTTATTAATATGCTCAGATAAATGTTCAATATTTTCTAATGAATCATTCCAACGAGCTAAACCATAAATCTTCCAATCTGTATTATTGAGGAGATAATCCACTAAATGTGAACCTACCATTCCAGTAACCCCTGTGATTAAAGTTGTTTTAGCCATAATATTGTTTTATTTTATCTAATGAAGATTTATTATATTTTTTATCTAATAAATAAATTGGATTTAAAAATTTTCTTTTATATACATAATCCCCCAACTCTGTGTTTGAGTTAAAATAAGATTTAACTGTGCTTAATTTTACATCACCGTTAGAGACAAAATCAATTATTCCTTCATATTTTATATAGTCCTCTGAAGTAAAAAAATCAAGGAGGTCACTCATCAAAATATAATTAACTTCAGAAAGGGGAGATAACCCAATTTTAGGAACATTTGAAAAAAGTCTTGTAATATGGTTTTCCTTAGTAGTAGATCCTAACATTGTAGGACATCTTAAAATTAAATCTTTTTTATCTAATAAAGTTTCTGCTAAAAGTTTAAATAAAGAATAAGTTCTTCTGACTGGGGTTTCATAAACATCTACTGTGGATAGATAAATAAACTTAGTACAGGGGATTTGTTTTAACTTTTGGGTTAAAATAATATTATCATTTAGATATTTTTTGTAATCTGTTACTACATCTTCTTTATTAAAAGCACAATGAATAATAGTATCAAAAGATTTATCTATAATAGAATCATAATTATCTCGAGTTAACCCACTTACTTCAAAGATAGAATTCAAAGACATATTTTCATAAAGAAACTTCCCTAACCCACTTCCTACCCCAGTTACTAAAATTTTAGATTTCATTTAGTTTTATGCATAAATTAATAATTTGTTCCTTAGTTAGCTCTGTATGATTACCAATATAAAGAGCATAATCATGAATATAATCAGCTTGAGGTAACCTACCTTCAATTCTGTAGGGGAACTTTTTCAAATAAGGCTGGCGGGCCTGATTACCCCCTCCAGCAGTCCCTAATCTATATTCTACTTTTTCTTCTTCTAGGATATTACATACATCTTTGAGTTTATTTCTAGTAGCACCTTGCATCATTAAAGGAAGAGCAAAACTGCTATTTCCATACCTATTAAAAGATGTAATAAATTTAGAACTATCTAGATTATCTAACCAAATGTCTAAATTTTCTACTCTACGAGCAACATTGTGGTCAATTCTTTTCATTTGCTCAATACCCAAAACAGCATTCATTTCACTTGATCTCATATTAAACCCAGCGACTGCAAATGTAAATAAAGGGTTTAAATCAGGGTATCTAAGTTGGTATTGGTTTTGGAGTTCAGGGGATGCTTCACGAGTCATCCCATGTGAACGGAATAATTTAGCTAAATCATGTAACTTATCATCATTTACACAAATAGTTCCACCTTCAATAGTAGTAATATGGTGACCAAAGTAAAATGAAAACAATGAAATATCCCCAAAAGACCCTACACGTTGGTCTTTATATGTAGCCCCATGGGCTTCACAACAATCTTCAATTAACATCAAATTATGATCTTTAGCTAATTGAATAATTTCATCATTAATAGCAGGAAACCCTAAAGTATGTACTAATACAATTGCTTTAGTTTTTGACGTTATAGCATTTTTAATATTTTCTGCAGTAATATTAAAGTTATTTAAACTAACATCTACGAACACAGGAGTCATTCCTAATTGAGCAACTGAAGAAACATCACTAACCCATCCAATAGGGGGTACAATCACTTCCCCTTCACCCATTAATTCTTTAACCATTGCTATTGAAATATAATTAGCAGAAGCTCCTGAGTTAACCATAACTGAATGCTTGGTACCTACCCATTCAGCCCAGATTTTTTCAAATTGTTTTACTTTAGGACCATTTGTAAACCTATTACTATTTAAGATAAAATTTGCCATGGTTTTTTTATCATGTTCAGTAATATTATCATTTATAAGGGGCCATTTAAAGTTCATTTTCTATAATTTGTTTTATATAATCTAAGTAATATTCTGTGCTGTTAAATGTAATACCCCCTTGTACCGCCTCCAAGATAAATTTAGAGTAATCTGGGTTAGTTAACACATCCATTATTTTATTATGGTCTAAATCTACTACAGCGGGGCAATTACCATATATGGAACTTCCTTGGTCAGTGTACCCATAATTTTTTATAATTGCTGTAGGGATCCCTAATTGCAAAGGTTTAAGCATCATAGTAGATCCATGACCTATAACCACTTCGCTTTCAGCTATCAGTAAGTTATCATCTTCTACATCTACTATTATTTTATAATCTAATTCCTCAGGTAAAGAAGCTTTAATAAAATTAATATCATCTACATAATCTCCTCCTTCTCTACTTTTAATTTTAATTACTACAGGCTTATTATAATGTCGTTGGATTTTTAAAATATCCATCCCATCAAAAAACTTTTTATCATTAGGTAAAAAGGTAAAACCATTTAAATCTGTAAATCCTTGTTTTATAAAATTAGTAACAATTAAAATATGTTTTTTTTCTTTATCTTTGTAATTAACTAAGGCATCATTAGAAGGAACCCCTCCTGGTATAAGGTGGGGGTGGGATAATTCTTGTTGGCCAAAAACAAAACATCCATCAAAACACACATTTAAATTTTTTACAGGGTAATAATAGGCATTATTCCCATGACAATTACTTACCATAAGACAATGTCTTTTAGCATATATTTCCCCCATTCCACTTTGAACCCTACAATCATCTGTGATAATAAGGTTATATTTAGAAAAATTAATGTTATTTATTTCACTAAAGATTTCTTTAAAAAATTTATTATATTGGATATCAAAAACTTTTCTTAAATCCTTATCACCCCCCCATTTACCCGTTTGGGGATGCATATGGTAAGTTTTATATAAATCTACATTATAATCCTCAGCTAAAAAAGGTATAATAGGATACACCCTTTCCCCAGTTCTATATTGGGTAGTAACAAATAATATAGATTTTTTATTTAAAGCCATCCATTATTAATTAACCAATTTTTAACATAATCTTTTATATTTAAAATAGGTTCCCATCCTAATATTTCTTTAGCTAAAGTGTCGGTACAAAGAGTAGTTAAAGCTTCTCCAGGTTTATTTTCTTCATAAACTACACCATAAGGGTTTATAACATTATTAAACATATCAGCTATTTCTTGTATAGAATAATTTATCCCCCTACCTAACTCAAAAGTATATCCCCATGCTTGTTTTTGATAAATTAAAATTAAAGCATTTACTATATCATCTACATGAGTAAAATCTCTACGTTTTGTACCATCACCATAAATAGTAAGGGGTTGTTTATTTTCTAAAGCAGTTTCCCATTTACCAATTACTGTACAATATGCTCCTTCTTTTAAGTGAGAGGGACCATAAACATTATAAAATCTAGCTATAGAAGCTTTTAACCCGTAATGTTGTTGGTATAATTGGATAATTTCTTCACCAATTTCTTTGCTATAAGTATAAGGATTTTTAAACTTACCAGAATGGTGGGAACTTGATCCCGCATAAAACAGTGGAATATTATTTTTTACACAATATTCAGCTATTAAAATAGTCCCATTAGCATTAGTTTCAAATGTTTTTACTGGGGTTTTAAATGAAGGTTGGATTCTAGCTAGGGCTGCTAAATGATATACCATATTAAATTCTCCATATTGAGAATAATCAGTTATAGTAGTTATATCTCCTGTTATATAATTACATCCCTCTACATGATTTGATTTTAATCCTGTGGAGTAATTATCTATTGAAGTTACAGAATATCCTTTTTTAAGTAAGGCTTTAATAAGATTAGTACCTATAAATCCTGCTCCCCCCGTTACTAATACATTCATAGCGTTTCGTATAATTTATTTTGTTGTTCTTGGCGTTTAATATCCTTAATATGAATTAAACAAAACTCATCATTTGCAGGTAAATGAGATTCTGTTTTATGACCCGTTAAAACTTCATGTACTTTATTTTTCCATTTAATTCTTTTAACATTTTTCATAATACGGCATTGATAGTCCGGAAAATTTACTCTATTATCCTGATCAACATTCCACCCCCATTGGGTAACATGTTCTTTAGTAAGTCCATTTACTTTATTAATTCGGGGTACCCAAAATATATCTACTTTATCATTCATATTGATAACAGTTTCAATAGTATCCATCAAATAATCATCTGGGTATTCATCAGCATCAATTTGAAAAATATAATCTCCTGAGCAGTGTTCTTTAAGATTATTTTTAAATGAAGCAAAATCTTTATTTAAAGGAAATTCAATTATTTTTAAACCTACAGAATGATAAGTAGAATATTCTTGTAACACTTGATATACACTAGGTGTAGTATTTCCCTTATCACATTGTACTACAATTTCATCTTGTTTGCGTTTATGTTTAAATAGATAGTTTAAAAGATTTTCTAATTCCATCCATTCATTACATACTGGTATAGCGTAGCTTATTGTCATTATTTAATGGTTTTAAACATACCAATATAATCCATA
>MDTG01318456.1_pt1 | contig 15204 bp, 19 predicted proteins | sample 811421 | NCBI WGS metagenome assembly MDTG01 (sample SAMN05326645, study PRJNA326480) | marine metagenome | isolation source: seawater | place: Pacific Ocean: South East | collected 2011
GTTTATCCAAACCCATCGCGTGATATCTTTAACGTATCGTTTACTTCTGAGAAGGCACAGACGATTAGCGTAAAAGTTGTTAATGTGATTGGTGAAGTAGTATACACTGAGAACTTAGAAGAGTTCACAGGTCAGTACACTAACATTATTGACATGAACACTCAACCTAAAGGAGTTTACTTCTTAGAGATTACTACTAATACTGGTGGTATCAACAAGAAGATTGTACTTCAATAAGTTGAATATTCAATAATACTAAAGAGACCCGAACATTGTTTCGGGTCTCTTTTTTTATTTAAACATTTCATAAGTGTAATCAACACACTATGTTTTTTATATTTACATCATTAATACTGAGATTTCAAAAATCGAGCTATTAATCTCTGGAGGCGATGATCCAGGGACGAATGCTGCATTTAGATATGGCTACAATAGATTCTATAAAGTTAGCTAATTATAACACGCTTGTAGTGTTAGTCAACAATGCTATTATAAGCATACCAATTTCTGATTTGATTAACTCAACAAATAAACTTAGTAACAACTCTAATAGGTTAAATAATATCAAGATAATAAGAACTAGCAATAATGGTTTATGGGATATACATCCCAGGAAGATCAACAATATATATTATAGATAGGGTTAAAAATGAAATTAATTAACAGAATGGTTTTAGGAATTAACATAGGGGGAACTAATACGGAGTTTGCAGTAGTTGATTCAATAAAAGGCATTTTACACACAGAAAAAATTAAAACTTAAGAGCATGATTCGTTCTTAAATTATATTGAAAGCTTATGTTGTGAATGATGCCAATGCTGTTGCTTTAGCAGAAAATAGATATGGTATTGGGAGAAGTGTTGATTCTTTTGTGATCATTACAATTGGCACCGGTTTGGGTGCAGGTATTGTTATAAATAATAAACTTTTTGACGGCTCTTATGGTTATGCGGGAGAATTTGGTCATACAAAAGTTGAAAACATAGATCGAAATTGCAATTGTGGGGGTGTAGGTTGTTTGGAAACCGTAGTTTCAGCAAACGGCATCAAAAATACCTGCGCAAAAAAAATGAATTTGAATAGTCATGAAGAAGTGCCGATTGTGAGAACTATATTTGAGCAAGCAAGAAAAGGTGACAAGGTTTGTGATGAAACGCTTATACATACTTTTGAGGTTTTAGGTAAAAAGCTTTCAGACTTAATTCATGTTTTAACTCCTGAGGCGATTATCTTCTGTGGGAATGTTTCAAAATCATTAGAAATGTACATGCATTTAGTTAAAAAAGAATGTGAACGAAATTTGTTGAACAACATGCGAGGTAAAACAAAAAATATGATTTCTGAGCTATTAGATGGGCAAATGAATCTTTTGGGTCCAGCATCATTAGCATTTAACAAAAAACTAGATTTTGCTTAATTTAAATTTTTGAATGTATATAGTCTTGCAGGCTTGTGTGCGACACCTTTTTGTTTTTCATTTGTCTCCTCTAGTATACCATTATTAATCGCATGTTTTCTAAAATTTCTTTTATCAAACTTTTTATCTAAAACAATTTCATGTAGCTCTTGCAATTGTGAAAGAGTAAATTTTCGCGGTAATAATTCAGACGTAACTTCATAGTTAAGCTCATGACGTAAAAATTTTATGCCATTTTGGACGATATCATTATGATCAAAAGCCAATAAAGGAAATTCCTGAACATCTTCCCAAATAACTTTATCAGCAAAATACGAAGGAGACGAAATGTAATCTTCCATTCTTAATAGCGAAACATATCCTATCGTAATAACTCTTTCACTTGGCTCTTGCCTAAAGTTTTTTAGCCACTCTTGGTCTTTGGACGCCTGAACTCTTTTAGGGTCACCAAAGACTTTAAATTGACGCAAGTAAATATCGTTAAGCTTTGTTAAGCTATACAAAACACGTTTAGCTGATGCATCTATATCTTCATTAAGCCTGATTAGATCGCCGGGCAATACTAATTGCCTACTTGAATTATTTTTATCATTTGGGTTAACCAGCTTTTCAATGAGAAGAACTTTTAATTTTTTTTCTTCATTATCAAATCCAAAAATCACACAGTCTACCGATACGTTTATCTTTGACATAATTAAGTTTTAGCTTTACACTTTATTGTTTATTTGACTAATTGCTTGGCTTAATAAAATTAAAAAAATACATTTAAAGTCAAGTAATTAAATATTTAAATTCATATAAAATGAGTGAGCAAACTAACTACAAAAAAGCACTAGGTACGCTTGTTACTGTTTTCTTTTTTTGGGGCTTTATAGCTGCATCCAATGGAGTATTTATACCATTTTGCAAGACCTATTTTCAAATCGATCAATTTCAGTCTCAATTAGTCGATTTTGCATTTTATGGAGCCTATTATTTTGGTGCATTGGTTCTATTTATATTGTCTAACTCTTCTGGCAAGGACATTATGAATAAATGGGGTTATAAGAATGGAATCATTTATGGACTTCTTGTTAGTTTTTTAGGAGCACTAGCTATGTTCCCTGCAGTTCAAGGAGCAAGTCCCGGTGATTCTGATGTATTCTATTATGTTTTAGGAGCATTATTTATAGTTGGCTTGGGATTTTCTCTACAACAAACAGCTGCAAATCCATTTGCAATTTCTCTTGGTGATATAGATAAAGGCTCTCATAGATTAAACCTTGCCGGAGGCATTAATTCTCTTGGCACAACTATTGGTCCAATTGTTGTCGCGTTAATTTTATTTGGCACTAGTCCTAAGTCAGGTGCAGAGCTTGATGAAATGATTTCAAATGGTGCAATCAATTTATCTACGATACAAATGCTTTATCTTTTTGTTGGTGGGTTATTTCTCGCTGCTGCAGCTCTATTTTATTTTTCAAAAAAATTACCTCAGGCTAAAGATGATTCTGAGTTTTTAAAAGCTCCAAAAGCAATGAATGCACTTCTAATAATGACAATTCTTTTAGCGGGCTGTTTTTATTTCATTTTTGATCAATATAGAGACGCACCAAACGATGAAGTAATTTTAAACTATACCATAATTAGCTTGTTTGTTGTAATTGCAACGCTATTGATTTCGAACAAACTAGCAGTAAAAGATAAAGACAACTGGGGAGCAATGCAGTATCCGCAATTAGTTCTTGGAATGTTGGCAATCTTTACATATGTTGGTGTCGAAGTAACAATTCAATCCAATTTAGGCGAGTTACTAAAATTTGATGTGGGAAATGGGATTAATCCAATTGGACTAACTTCTATGAGCGACTCTCAAATTGCACCATTAATTTCTATGTATTGGGGCGGCTTAATGATCGGGAGATGGGCTGGTGCTATCGCTGTATTTAATCCTGTAGGAAAACTTAAAACATGGTTATATATTTTAGTCCCATACGTTGCTTTTGGGGTGGTATTATTTGTTAATTTAATCTCAGGCTTTGATGTTTCATTACTTTATTGGTTTGCTCTATGTGTAGCAATACAAATTGGGGGCTTTTTTCTAGGAAAAGAAAAACCTGCTTTAACACTGAAAATTTTCGGAATACTTGGAATTTTCTCTGTTCTAGTAGGGTTGTTTTCAAGTGGTCAAATTGCATTATTTGCATTTTTAAGTGGTGGATTATTTTGTTCAATTATGTGGCCATCAATTTTTGCATTAAGTATTCATGGTTTAGGAAAATACACCTCCCAGGCCTCATCTTTTTTAGTCATGATGATATTAGGAGGCGCAATTATTCCCCCATTACAAGGAAAATTAGCGGATATCATGGGAATACATGAATCCTATTGGATTGCTGTGGCTTGCTTTGTTTATTTAACATACTTTGCTCAAAAAACTGAAAAGTTATTAAAAAATAAATCATGAAAAATTTTACACTTTTTGTTCTGTTAACGTTTGTTTTATTTTCTTGTTCAAACAATAAAAACAATGAAGTAACTAATAACGAACTCAAAATTGACTCATTAATAGCATTGATGACTATCGAGGAAAAAATTGGTCAAATGACACAAGTTGATCAACAATTTTTAGATACTATAACAGACATTGCTGATTATTCAATAGGGTCTCTTCTAAGTGGTGGCGGTTCAAAATCTGACATTAACAACTTTAAGGGTTGGGGTGATATGTATGATAAATATCAAGAAGTTGCTATGTCCTCTAGATTAGGTATTCCACTAATTTATGGAGTTGATGCGGTGCATGGACATAACAATGTTTTAGGTGCCACAATGTTTCCGCATAATGTGGGTTTAGGCTGTGCAAATGATTATGAATTGTGTAGAAAAGTCTCTGAAGCTACTGCTATTGAAGTCGCTGCAACATGAATAAATTTGAACTTTAGCCCATGCATTGCGATACCTCAAGATGAAAAATGGGGTAGACATTACGAGGGATATAGTGAACATGTTGATATGAACACTCAACCTAAAGGAGTTTACTTCTTAGAGATCACTACTAATACTGGTGGTATCAATAAGAAGATTGTACTTCAATAAGTTGAAGATTCAATAATTTTTAAGAGATCCGGACATTGTTTTGGGTCTTTTTTTTATATATTAAAAAATAAAGTAGATATACATATTAAACTAAATTTGCATAAGTAACGTTAACAAAATGAGTAATTACGATCAGTTATTTCTACAACTATTATATTTAATGCATCATACAGCAATGCAAGAGTTAGGAAAGATTGCTAATCCAATTACAGGAGAATTTGAGCGTAATTTGGATAAAGCAAAACAAGCTATTGACATGTTGGAAATGCTAAAAGAAAAAACCAAAGGAAATTTATCTAAAGAGTTAGACAAAACGCAAGAGATGATGCTTTCTGAATTACATTTAAATTATATAGACGAAACAAACAAAAAAGCTTAATGAATCAACCAGAAAATAGCAAGAGTATTTTTAGAGATCGTAAGACTAAGCGTATTATATATGTCTTAGCTACAACCGTCTTCATGCTAGTTATTTTGTTATTGTGGCAAGGCGCTCGTTTTGAACAACAAGTAGCTTTAAAAACACAGTTTATAGAAGAGAAAAATGCTTTGCGAGATGATTTAGATGATTTGATAGATGAGCATGAATTGCTTAAAGACGAGCATAGTGAGTTAAATGACCAGTTACACGAAAGAGATTCTCTCATTCGTGCTTATACTGCAGATATTAAAAAACTATTGAGATCAGAAGGTCAGCTAAAAGAGGCAAAAAGGAAAATAGTACGATTGAAGGAAATCAGCAGAAAGTATATTACGGCAATAGATTCGTTACTAACTTTAAATGCTAATTTAGCTTTTGAGAATGATAGCGTAAAAAAAGCCAATAGAATTATTGTCTCCCGAAATAGAACATTAGAACAAAAGAACCAACAATTAGCTGATAGAGTAACTACAGCCTCTATTCTTAAAGCTGTTGATCTAGACGTAGAAGGTCTTTATTATCGAGCAAGCGGGAGAGAGGTTTCTACCTCGAGGGCTAATAAAATTCAAAATTTCAGAATTTGTTTCACCATTTTGGAAAATAAAGTAACGGAAGCTGGAGCTAAGAAAATGTTTGTTAGAATACTAGCTCCTGATGGTTCTGTTTTGAATGTAGCAAATCAAATTAAAGAAATAGAACTTACAGACACTAGCTTACAATACTCTTTTGAATATTCTTTTGAGTATAATAACGAAAATATTTCCGATTGCGCGCTATGGACAAGAGGCAATGTGCTTTCAGCTGGAGATTATCGCTTTGAGTTTATTGTAGAAAACCAAGTGATAGGGATTCTTGATAGAAAATTTAGATAAATAATATGCCAAAGATTATTTCTTATAATGTAAACGGAATTCGTGCGGCTATGCGCAAAGGATTAGACCAATGGCTAAAAGTAGTTGATGCTGATATTGTGTGTTTACAAGAAATCAAGGCCAAGGAAGAACAGATAGAGATTTCTGTATTTAATGATTTAGGGTATGAATGTTTTTGGCATTCTGCACAAAAGCCGGGATATAGCGGAACAGCAATTTTAAGTAGAATAAAGCCGGATCATGTGGAGTATGGAACAGGGATGGAGGCTTATGATCATGAAGGGCGCATTATCAGAGTCGATTACGGAGATATTTCTGTAATTAGCGTTTATATGCCTTCTGGAAGTAGCGGAGACGAACGACAGGGATTTAAAATGCAGTTCTTATCTGATTTTCAGAATTACATAGAGGAATTGCGTAAGGAACGACCAAAATTGATCATTTCGGGGGATTACAATATTTGTCATCAAGCAATCGATATTCATAACCCACAGCGTAATCAAAACACTTCAGGTTTTTTACCGGAAGAAAGAGCATGGATTTCTGATTTTATATCAAGTGGTTTTGTGGATACTTTTCGTCACTTCAACTCAGAACCTCACAATTATTCTTGGTGGAGTTATAGAGCAAATGCTCGTGCTAAAAATCTAGGATGGCGCATCGATTACCACATGGCAACAACTAGCCTAGAAAAAAAGTTAAAACGAGCAGCTATTTTGCCAGAAGCGAAACACTCTGACCACTGTCCCATTCTATTAGAAGTCGATTTTTAATCAAAAACTCCCTGTTAATAACCTTTATTGCAGTTCGATTAGTCGGTTACTTCACTTTGTATATTTGAATATTAAAATTGCCAAACCATGTTTTATCGCATCCTTATTTTCGCTTTGTGTCTAGGCTTTACAACTGCTTGTGTTTCTCCAAAAATTGTCGAAGAAATAAAAATAGAGCAGACCGATTTGAAGTCATACAATAAATCTTTAAAAAAGGAAAACTTGCAGTTGAACACTCAAAATAACGAATTAAGTGAACAAGTTAATCGATTAAATCACTCGGTAGAACAACTGTTAAGTGATTCTACAGCTCGTTCAATCACCTTAACTCAATTAAAAAACGCACACCTAGAGCTAAACTCTGCATACGATTTATTACTGGATAAAAATAGTCAAATGATGGCCAACAAAGCCAAAGAAACCAAAAAGCTATTAGCAGAACTACAGTTGATACAAGAAGATTTACAGAATCAAGAAGATAAACTTACAGAGCTTGAGGAAAACCTAAACACTAAACAGAAAAAACTTTTACTAACTCAAGAAGAATTGCAAGCGAGGGAGCGAAAAGTAGTTGAGCTAGAAGGTGTTATTAGCAAAAAAGATTCTTTAGTAAATGCATTGAAAAATCGAATTTCTACTGCGCTGCTAGGATTTGAGGGAGACGGATTAACTATCACTCAGAAAAATGGTAAAGTATATATTTCCCTTGACGAGCAATTATTGTTTTCGTCGGGAAGCTGGAAGGTGGATGAGAGAGGAGAAGAGGCCCTATCAAAACTTTCAAAAGCTTTAGAAAATCAAATCGATATCAATGTAATGATTGAAGGTCATACAGATAGTATTCCTTTTGGAGGTAGGGGTCAGATTAAAGACAATTGGGATTTAAGTGTAGTTAGAGCAACTGCTATAGTTCGAATATTAACTGAAAGTAGTAATATTTCGGCTTCTCGTTTAATAGCAGCAGGTCGCGGAGAGTTTAATCCTATTTTGACAAACAGTACGGTAGAGGGAAGAAGCGCAAATAGAAGAATTGAAATTATCCTTTCACCAAAATTAGACGATCTTTATGAGTTATTAGACTAGAGTTTAATTTAAATTTTAATTTATCGTTAATGAAATAACCATTTGCACTCAAGATCTGCTTGTATTTTTTTTTCATAATCTAAAATATCAAGTTTAAAATTTACATATTTTAAAAAGCCCATTACTTTTTATTTATCAAATAGAAACCTAGACAAATTGCCAATATAGAAACACTTAATAAAAGCAAGTCTTGTGGAGTGTTAAAGTTAGGTGTAAGCTTCAGAATTTTTTCAAAAAATTTAACAATCAAAACAATAATCACCACCTTGATTATTTTGTTTTTAAGTTGATCCAAGCTATTTATTTTTAGTGTAGAATCTGCGAATTTATCTCTAGCGATATCAATTTCGCTAATAAAAAGCTCATATACCCCAAAACCAAAAATTAAGAGCACAATGCCAATCAAAAACAGATCAATAGACGATATTATCCTGAATAGCAAGTCGTTACTTTGGCCAATATTATTAGTTAGGGGGTTTTGAAAAAGGATAGAATGCATAATGTCCCAACTACCGATTATAAATAATGTAATAGAAGCTAAAACAGAAAGAATAACAGCTAATATTACAACATATCTTAAATTCCAAAGTATGGCCTCAAATCTTTCTTCAAATTTCATTTTTTCTTTTTTTGTGTTAGGGTAATTCCAAAAGTATAAATTTTACTTTTGTTAAGAAGCAAACAATGCTCTAAACACCTCTTCCATTTTACCTACTGTCACTACTTGAATGTTGTAGTCTTGCGGATTTACTTTGTTGTATTTAGAAATAATAATACGTTCAAATGCTAGTTTTTCAGCTTCTTGAATACGTTGCTCACAGCGATTAACTGGTCTAATTTCCCCTGACAATCCAACTTCAGCGGCAAAACAGATTTTTTCATCGATAGCCATGTCTACATTGGAAGAAAGAATAGCGCAAACAACCCCTAAATCAATAGCAGGGTCATCCACTTTGATACCACCTGTAATGTTTAAAAAAACATCTTTTGCTCCAAGTTTGAATCCACAGCGTTTTTCTAAAACTGCTAAAAGCATAGAAAGTCTACGCAAATCAAAACCGGTAGCGGAGCGCTGAGGTGTGCCGTACACAGCTGAGCTGACCAATGCTTGTGTTTCTATCATAAGCGGTGTCACCCCTTCTATAGTGGCGCTAATAGCCACGCCGCTTAAGGCTTCATCTTTTTGTGAAATAAGAATTTCTGATGGATTGTTTACCTCTATTAATCCGTACGATTGCATTTCATAAATCCCTAATTCAGCAGTGGACCCAAAACGATTTTTGTTAGCTCTTAAGATTCGATAAACATGGTTTCTGTCGCCTTCAAACTGCAAGACTACATCTACCATGTGCTCTAAGATTTTTGGTCCAGCAATATGTCCGTCTTTATTGATGTGACCAATAAGCAGAACAGGCGTGCCGCTTTCTTTAGCAAATTTCATAAGTTCAGTCGTACATTCTCTAATTTGAGAAATGCTACCTGGAGAAGAGTCAATGGAGTTCGTTTGTAGAGTTTGTATGGAATCAACAACCAAGAGTTCTGGCTGGATTACTACCACCTGCTGAAAAATGTTTTGCGTATTTGTTTCTGTTAAAATATGACAGGAAGATTTTGTGAGTCCTAGACGTTCTGCACGCATGCGTATTTGCTTGTCGCTTTCCTCACCAGTAACATAAAGTACATTGCGTTGCAGACGCAACGCTACTTGTAATAGTAAAGTCGATTTTCCAATACCAGGCTCTCCTCCTAATAAAACTAATGAACCAGGAACAATGCCGCCGCCAAGCACTCTATTTAACTCTTTATCGCTTGTGTCGATTCTTGGCTCATTTTCTAAAGAAATCTCTTGAATGCTTTGCGCTTTACTAGCTCTTTGAGTAGCATCTGTTTTCCAGGAGCTCTCTTTTTGTGTTTTAGAAATCACTTCTTCCACAATGGTATTCCATTCGTTACAAGCCTTGCACTTGCCCATCCATTGCGCGTATTGTGCCCCACAATTTTGACAGAAAAAAGTAGTTTTAACCTTCACCATTTTGTGTTTTTTCAATGATACTTGTGGAGGAGTAACCCTCTAATAAATCAATAGTAATAACGGAACCTCCATTTTCCAAAACAATGTCACGACCCACAATTTCTTCAACACGATAATCAGACCCTTTAACCAACACATTTGGAACGATACGCTGAATAAGATCGTGGGGGGTGTCATCTTCAAATAAGACTATAGCATCAACTATAGCAAGATTAGCAAGCATCATTGCTCTAGTATGTTCGTTATTGATGGGTCGACTTGTTCCTTTCAGTCGTTTAACGGAAGCATCTGTGTTTAAACCAATAATTAGTTTATGCCCTAGTGCTGAAGCTTTTCCTAAGTAGTCTAGATGACCAAGATGTAAGATGTCAAAACAGCCGTTGGTAAATACAACTTTTCCTTCCTGTTTCCATACAGTTACCTTAAGGAGTAGTTCCTCTAAAGAAAGAAGTTTGTTAGAAATATTATTGAGCTGACTCACTTTTTGCTTTTCGTTTGGATAAAAATAGCATTAAAAGAGAAACACTACCAACGAAAAGGGTCATTAAAGTTTGACAAGTGTGCACTAATGTAGCAAATAGAAGAGCAGCATCGGCAGAAATGCCCAAAATCATCAGACCAATTTTTACCACAAGGTGATAAGCGCCAATCCCCCCCTGAACAGGAGCTACCATGCCTAACCCTCCAACAACCATAATAAATAATCCATCAATTGGACTTAACAACTGTGTGCTTTCAATAGCAAAGAAACAAACATAGGTCATGAGATAATACATGAGCCAAATGAATAGGGTGTGTCCCCAAAACGCCCATTTTTTTTGAATACCTTTAATGCTTTTAAATCCGTCTACTACCCCTTGTAAAAAACCGGCTATCTTTTGGAAAATAGCAGTTTTTTTTATGTTGTTTTTAAATACTAAGAAAAGCATTAGTAATGTGCTGAAAATGGCAATTGCAAAAAAACCTAAATTACTAGTAGAGTTTTTTTCATCTGAAAAAAGGTTGGTAAAAAACTGAGAGAAAGCATCAAACTCCACCAAAAAAGTGAAGCAGATTAAAGAAACCAGAATAATGAAATCAATAGTCCTTTCTAAAATAATGGTTCCAAATAGTTTATTTACAGGAATGCTTTCCGACTGACTTAGGCTAGTACACCTAGTTACCTCTCCAGCTCTTGGAATAGCTAAATTGGTGAAGTAACCGATAGAAACAGCGTAAACACTATTCAGTGGTTTAACCCGATATCCCAAGTTTCCTAAGAGGATAATCCAGCGTAAACCGCGGCTGATAAAAGCTAAAAAACCAAACAACATAGAGAGACATACCCATAGATAATCTACGGTTTTTAACTGCTCAATAAGTTCTTGAGGGTTTTGGTTGTTAAATGCTAAAAACAGGAGTAATACACCGATTCCAAAAAACAAGATGTATTTAATCCATTTAGTCATTTTTACAGCGAGTTGTCTACGTTAGGAAAAATTAAAGTTGGACTGAATGATTTAGCTGCTTCAAAATCCATGATGCCGTAAGAAATGATGATGATAACATCGCCTTTTTGTACCTTTCTTGCAGCAGGCCCGTTCAGACAAATTTCTTTCGACCTCCTTAGTCCTTTAATCACATAGGTCTCCAAGCGCTCGCCATTGTTAATGTTTACAATCTGCACTTTTTCTCCTTCAATGATGTTAGCGGCTTCCATTAAATCTTCATCAATAGTAATGCTGCCGATATAGTTGAGGTCTGCTCCGGTAACCGTTACTCTGTGAATTTTTGATTTGACAACTTCAATTTGCATTTGACAAAATTACTTAATTTAATAGGATATTATCGATTAAACGAACACTTCCTAAAAAGACGGCTACACACAAGATAGCAGGCTCATTTTTTTGCAGATTACTGAGCGGTTTTAACGTTTGCGCATGAGCAATTTCTGTATAGTCTATAGAAAACTCTGAAACAGCGTTAAGCTCTATTTCCACAAATGATTTTACTTCTTCGATAGAGGAATTTGTAAATAGTGCTTTCGCTCTTAAAAGTATACGATATATTTCAGTAGCGATTATTCGTTCTTCAGCGTTTAGTAAAGCGTTTCTAGAACTCATAGCTAAACCATTTTTCTGTCTAATGATAGGACAGCCAACAATGTTTATATTGAATTTTTGATTTTCATTAAGTTGGCGAATAATTGCTAATTGCTGATAATCCTTTTGTCCGAAATAGGCGCTTCTAGGATGTACAAGTTCAAATAACTTACTGACAATTGTACATACGCCATCAAAATGCCCCGGCCTGTGAACTCCCTCCATTAAATTCTCTAAACCGTTTAGGTTAAACTGTACGACCTCATCTCCGTTAGGATACATGTCCGTTTTTGTAGGAGTAAAAACTAAATCACAACCGGCTTTTTTTAGTAAAATCAGGTCCTTCTCAATTTGATTGGGATAGTTTTCTAAATCTTTTAGATCATTAAACTGGGTAGGGTTGACAAAAATAGAGCAAACAACTTTGTCGTTTTCTGAAATGGCTTTCTCAATTAAAGATAGATGACCTAGATGAAGAGCCCCCATTGTAGGCACAAATCCAACGCTGAGTTCTAATGATTTCCATTCAGTTAGACTCTTCTCTAGTGTGTCTATTTTTTTAGCAACTAGCATTAACCCCTTGTTTTACAGGCGTAAAAGTAGGGTTTTCCTTGATTATTCGCTTGGATTTTCGTACTTTTGCAGACTAATTCGGTCTTTAAGAGTTTCTAGGCCAAACACAAGTCTATGATGGAAAAGAAAAGAGTGTTGTTCATTTCTCAGGAAATCGCCCCTTATTTACCTGATAATGAGATGTCTTTTATCGGCAGAAATTTACCGCAAGGGATAATGGAGAGCGGGAAAGATATTCGAATTTTTACTCCAAAATACGGCTGTATTAATGAAAGAAGGCATCAGTTACATGAAGTGATTCGTCTTTCTGGTATGAACATGATTTTAGATAATTTGGATTATCCTTTAATCATTAAAGTAGCTTCTTTGCAACCTGTAAGAATGCAGGTCTACTTCATTGATAATGAAGACTTCTTTCCAAAGAAAACATTTATGAAAGATTTAGATGGCACTTTCTTTGATTTTCATGATGAGCGAGTTATTTTCTTCTGTAGAGGGGTGTTGGAAACGGTTCGCAAACTAGGTTGGGCTCCTAATGTTGTACATTGTCAAGGTTGGATGTCTGCATTGGTGCCGATGTACTTGAAGCGCGCTTTTGCGGAAGAACCTATTTTTGAAAACACAAAAGTGGTATATTCGGTTTACAACCAAGAGATTGAAGGAGTTCTTAGTAATGAGATGTCGCAAAAATCAAGAGTGGCAGGCGTTTCTGAGGAAGATACTGCTGTTATTGATGAAGCAAGCATTCTGAACCTACACAAGATAGCTATCACTTTTGCCGATGCTGTTATTTTAGGATCGAAAAAATTAGATAAAGATTTAGAATCATTTATACAAAAAACCGAAAAACATACGTTAGATTACCAATCAGAAGATTCCTATATTTTAGCTTATAATGGCCTTTATGATGAACTTTTGGAAGAGGAAATAGTTTTATCGTAAATAAAACGAAATATACAATGAATAAAATTTTGATGTTAGGGTTGTCGTTAACGATAGCCCTATTTTCGTGTACTGATCCAGAATTGATTGGTTTGGAAGTCCAACCACAAAGTGATAGGATAACAATTACTACATTAGAAAATGATGGAGCGTTTCTGAGCTTAACATCAACAGTGGAAGACTCAGTAAAATCGGATGAAAATACATTGAATTTACTGGGGGCTTATACTGACCCTGTTTTTGGAGATGTTGAAGCGCATTTTTCTACTCAGCTATTATTATCGGAGAGCGCTGTTGATTTTGAAGATAACCCTATCCTTTCTTCTGCTGTTTTGTATTTAACTTACGCAGGATATTATGGCGATTCTACACAGCAACTGCAAATAGAGGTAGCCGCCTTAGATGAGAGTATATATGTAGATTCTTCGTACTATTCCAATCATGTGATAGAAGCCACAGATGTATTGGCTTCTCACTCATTTTATCCATACGAGTCAGATCCAGACACCTTAGGAAAGTACTCTCTACAAATCCCACTAGATGTTTTAGGAAATACAGTTTTAGCTGCAAGTAGTGATGATTTGGTAGATAATACCGCTTTTGTGGAATATTTTAAAGGAATTCAGATACGTACAACAGCTTTAAGTGGATCGGTGCTGTATTTTAATTTAAAAGACGTTGATTCTAGATTAGAAATAATATATAATGACTCTTTAGAATTTGACCTAGTTATGGGAAGTGGTGCGGCACGCTTAAATCATTTTTCTCAGTCTCATCAGCTTACGGATGAATTAGCTGTGCAATCGATGGGGGGTTATAATTTAAAGATGCTTTTAGATACTGATCTAATTTCTTCTTTACAAGATTCATTAGCCACTAAACCAATTAATAAAGCTACGCTAACATTTCAACCAAAGAATGCTACAGAGCAACTGGAAGCGCATGCTTCTTTATCGTTAGTTAGAGTAGATTCTTCAGGAAGTAAGCTGTTTGTAACCGACTTTTTTGAAGGGACTGAGCATTTTGGCGGAGAACTAGAAAACAACCAATATGTGTTTAATATTTCGAAATATTTAAGCCAATTAATTAGCGAGGATTTGCCAGTAGAAGATTTATATTTAATGCCAATAGGAGCATCTGTAAATGCTAACAGAACACTTTTTACCGGGGAAGTAGAATTAAACATCACTTACACCGAGTTTTAATATGTGTGGGATTGTAGGCTATACAGGGCATAGAGAAGCTTTTCCAATCATAATTAAAGGATTACAACGACTAGAGTACAGAGGTTATGATAGTGCTGGAGTAGCTTTATTGAATGGGCAGCTAAGGATTTACAAAAAGCAAGGAAAGGTAGCTGATTTATTAGCTTTTTCAGAAGATAAAGACACTGCTAGTAGCATCGGTATTGGTCATACACGCTGGGCTACACACGGGGTTCCTAATGATGTAAATGCACACCCACATACTTCTCCATCTAAGAGCATAGCGCTTATACATAACGGAATTATTGAAAACTATGATTCTATAAAAGAAGAACTGAGTAAACGAGGTCATTCTTTTGAGAGCGATACCGACACAGAGGTTCTTACGTACCTAATAGAAGAAGTGCAGCAGCAAGAAGGAGTAAGCCTTTTTGAAGCGGTTCGTTTAGCGCTTTATGAGGTAATTGGTGCCTATGCTATTGCGGTGATAGAAGAAGATAATCCAAACGAAATTATTGTTGCTAAAAAAGGCTCTCCCTTAGTCGTTGGCGTAGGAGAAAATGAATTTTTCTTGGCATCAGATGCTACCCCTATTATCGAGTACACTAAAAACGTGGTGTATTTGGAAGATGGAGAAATTGCACGCTTAAAAGTAGGCGAGGAGATGGAGCTGAAAACCATCGATAATGTAGAGAAAACACCTTACATACAAGAACTTGAAATGAA
>MDTG01180156.1_pt1 | contig 15203 bp, 11 predicted proteins | sample 811421 | NCBI WGS metagenome assembly MDTG01 (sample SAMN05326645, study PRJNA326480) | marine metagenome | isolation source: seawater | place: Pacific Ocean: South East | collected 2011
AATGGCTGCCATGGGCCCATTGATGGGTGTTGTCATGGGCAAACTGGGTGGTGCAGCAGATGGCAAAGCAGTCTCTGCAGAATTGAAGAAACAAATTGAGAGGTCGCTATGATGCGACGTGCACTACTTGTGTTGTTGTTGTTTCTAATTGCAAGTCAACCCACACAAGCCAGTCAAGGTCAAGATTCAGATGAACCACTTGTGCTCCCTGATGTTCAATGGAATGCGAGTGCAAACATTGGCTTCATCTCAACCGCCCCATTGGTCAGTGAAGGATTAGTTGTAGTCAAAGGAGGTGGCAAATCAAGTGTGGGTATCGATCCAACAATGATTGCATTCCGTGCAGATACTGGAGACGAAGTTTGGCGAACAACCCATGTTGGTAATAATTTCAATTTTGAGATCTCTCCATTGATGTACGTTGGCCCTGAATCCGGAGGGGGGTGTGTTTCAAATCATCACACTGTTGTCACAGGATGGACATCTGGATTACTTACATCACATGATTTAGTCACAGGTGAAGAATTGTGGAACATTAGCACACCCGCTCCATTGTGGGGAATCACAGGTGAGGGCATATATCTTGGTAGTGGACAAATAATTTGGCCGACAGAGACAGGAGTAATACATGTCTGTGCACTAAATGGGACGGTATTGAATCAGCATCATGACAGCAATCTGCTCACATATCGAGCAAATTTAGGAATGTGGTGGGAGGGTTCCTCAGCCTTACCATCAAACCTAGGTTGGTTACAAGGAACCGAAAGTGGGCATATCATCCGTTATGATGTTAATTCAAGTCTTGTTGAAGAAATTGACATCGTAGAATTAGCGAATCTATCTGGTTCATGGAAGATAAGATCGACACCTTGGTACCACCCTTCACTTGGAATAATCACGCATATTTTAGGGGAAGGTGAATCAAGAATCATCAGAGTTGATTGGGATGAAAATGGTGCACCATTCTTGATTGAATCTATACCACATAGTTCTGGTACGGCTACATCAAATGCAGGAAACTATGGAGTGGAACAATACGTATTTGCTGGTATAGAAAAAGCGATTTTTTACGAGGAAATTAATGGGTCTATGGTCGAATCAAAGCAATTACCAGTTTCCAGTGTAACTGGAGAGATTCGCACAATAGAATTGAGTCACGTTACAGGCACAATTAGTGTGACATGTTTCCCGCAAAATACGGCCTCAGGATCATGGTTGATTACAACGGATACAATCAGTGTTACCTGGTTACCTGAACAATCGGGATGGGTGACTGCAGGATGTGGTTCAGATGGTACAGTTCATGCGGTAGCCAATGACGCATCTTGGGTGGAAGTAAGATACAATTCTCATGATTTCAATTCGATTGAAGCAAGAGCCGATTTCACCCTTGGAGTATCTACTGAAGAGAATGAGGTCCAGGTATCCTCAGAATCGAATAATTCTCTAGGCGTAATTCTTCTGCCATTTTTCGGCGCCTTGTTGCTTGCAATAGTCGCGCAATCCTCTCCCCGTTCTGACACTCGGCGCTTGGCAGTAATCGGTGCAATATTCATGATTATTCTTGGCCTCGGTATGGCAACAACTCTGTACAATTCACAGGTTGTCGATAATCCAATAGAAGATTCAAGTGGCCGTATTCGAATAGCCGAAATAGTCCCACAATTAGAAGAACAAATTGGTGATAATGAGGCACTAGTAGCATTCCATTTCCCTCAAGATTTTTCTCCAACGAATTGTGAAGAAGGGGAAGTACGATTGAACTCTACGGGTGCTGTTTGGTACATATCTCCGGTACCCGATGAGAGCTACTGTGTAATGGTGTCAATTGTTGATACTGAAGTGGGCTTCACTGTTGAAGATGTTACTATTCAAGCACTCGATGAAATGAACTTCCAGTATGATATTGAGAACATGATTCTCGGCTCATTTTTGAGTGATATTGGGGCCGCAGTTGGCGGTTCTAGTGATTATTGGTGGACATACGATTTGAATGGCGGATATGGAGCTGTTGGAATTGCTGAACAGGTGATTCAATCAGGCGATCAAATTGATTGGCACTTTGACAAAGGCGAGTATTGACAAGGTCAATACTCAAAGTCCGAATTATCAGTTCGCCTCCATAGGAGGCGATTCTAATTTCGGTCTGGGGTTGGCAAGGTGAGAAGGCGGCCAGACTTGGACCTCCTCGTTTTTCACGTCTACCATTTTTGATATTGGTCATTGTATTTCCTCTGCTTTTAGATACTCAATATCTGATTGCATGGGGCGTATTTCTGGTTTTTTGGTCGGTACTAATGGTTGGATTTTTGACAATTTTCAAATGGGTTAGAGTATGGCTTCCATTGTCAATATTGTATGGATTAATCCTTCTTTATTTCAGTGGTACTGAGAATTGGCTTGACATCATATTACTGATTTCTAAATTGGTGACCGCTTTACTTGGAATGCAGATACTTACGTGGTCGGTTCCACCTTCTGATGTCGTTCGTTCCTTCGAGTGGTTCCTACCCCGCCTTGGTGTTTCGTTGGCCATAGCACTACGTCTTGTACCAAGGCTTGAAGAAAGTGCAAAATGGCGTTTGGAAACACTTGAGGAACGTGGTTTCGTTGAGAGTGATTCTAGAATCAAAAACCTGCGAACAAGGGCATCAATTTGGCCGGGTTGGTTAGCAGATTCACTCGACCATGCCCATGATCTTGGCGACGCAGTTCAATCCAGAGGCCTCCTCGCCCCAAGAAGATGGAGGCATGGAATTTTCCGCAGAACTTGGCAATTCGCTTTGGGCGAGGAAATTCGTGAAGATGGTATTCACCCCCACAATTTTTCAGATTCCGTTCAATTGGGATTGGATATTGAAATACGACTTCCAGAAGGCCGTCCAATCGGTCGTCACAAGCAGTTACTAAAGGGGGGAAACATTGTTCTTTTACGGGGCCCTTCAGGAAGTGGGAAGTCATCACTCCTACGATTGATTGCAGGAGTGTCTCCATGGCAACATCCTGTCACAGTACATGGGAAAGCACAGCTCTCCGGGCACCCCATCCTTGGTGAAGTTGATATCTCCGAAGGTCCATTCGAAGATGCTATTTCATGCTGGATACCGCAAGACCCAGATCGTCATGGGATCGCAGAATCCGTACAACGCGAGTTCAACATCGCCCGTAGATTATCAGGTCCATGGAGTCAACAAGAAATGCTTGAAAGTCTGCGTGAATGGCGTTTACTGGATAAATTGGATTCGAAACCAGAACATTTGTCTGATGGTGAACAGCAGAGATTGCTTCTTGCCGCCCATTTAGATCGCGCTCAACCAGTTTGGTTACTTGATGAAGCAGATGTCCATCTAGACGAAGAGGGATTCATTCAGTTGGGTAAAGCAGTAGTCAAGCATCGTGCAAGAGGTGGTCTAGTCATTGTGGTTGCTCATCGGCATGCGCGATGGGCACGAATCGCAGATATAGAGATGGAGATTGGGAAAAACGAGCAACCACATGACTATCCATCTGTATGGGTTGATAGAGGAGAGGAAGTCGGTACACCTCCACAAAATGACCTTTTCTCACACAATCTCAAGCCAGTAAGGTCTGGTGATTTGGTATTAGTTCAAGGAGCAAATGGAAGTGGTAAAACCACATTATTGAGGGAATGGTCTAGTGATGCTGGACTTCCTTGGTTGCCTACATCTCCTGATCGCCGACTTCTTGGAATGACGGTCAAAGAGGAGTTGATTTTACAGCATCCAATACTTTACGAAAATTCTCTCTTGGAAGAAGATACATCTGTTACAGGAAGAGCTGCAGAATTGGAATCTCTTCAATCATCTCTTCTAGGTGAATTGGGTTTGTCACACCTTTCGATGGATACACCAGTTCATGATTTGTCCACAGGAGAACGGAGAAGACTTTCTTTATTGCCGCTCTTCATGAAATCTCCACCTATACTTCTTCTCGATGAAATCGATCATGGTTTAGATGATCAGACATTATCTCACTTATTGGCCCAAATTAATCATAAGAGGCAGAGTGGTTGTGCAGTTGTCATAACATCCCATTCTCCAGATTTGACTGCTTGGGCAAAGGTCTGTGGTGGTAGAGTCTGGCGTATAGAAATGGGTGAGTTAACGGAGGTGAAAAATTGAATTGGCAAGAAATTGTCGATTGGGCATCGACACCAGGTGGAATCGCAGTTTGGTTAACTCTAGCCTTAGGGTTATTTTTCGGTACCCTCCTTATCTCGGTTGATCGCAGAATGCGTTTGGGTAGAGAGGCCGCATTGATTGCTCTTCTCGCAGCAGTTGCAAGCGCTAGTCGCGTGCTTTTTGCAGCCCTCCCTAATGTTCAACCAGTTACTCTATTCATCCTGATGATTGGACTCCATTTAGGTGCTCGCCGAGCCACAGCGGTTGCAATGCTGACAGCGTTGTTATCCAATATGGCGTTAGGTCATGGGCCATGGACATTTTACCAAGCGATTGCATGGGCTCTAGTTGGCAGTAGTTCGGCCTTATTGCGCCCATTACTTGTCAACTGGGACGGAACTAAGGTTCGGATAATTCCGATGGCGATATTGGCATTCATTTGGGGTTTCCTTTTCGATTGGATAGTTTCAATGTCAGCATTAGCAATTTACCAATCATTCGAAGCCTTCCTGACATTCATTCTCGCTGGTTTGATTTTCGATGCAATGCATGCTTTTGGGAATGTACTGTTTACAATTTGGTTGGCTCCAAGTTTGCATAGTCTATTGTGGTTACATAGAAGGCACGAAGCAGGTAGATGGCATCAAGAGTTACCAAATGACACGGTTGCGAGGGAAGTGTTCATTTCAGATGGGAATGCGTCGCAAGAACAACAGAAGGACCCCTTTTCTGAGATTACCCGATTGGATGGAGATGGTTAGATGGCTCGAAAGGATGAACCATTGACCATGATTCTTGTCACTCGGAAAGATTTGAAATTGTCTAGGGGCAAACTTGCTGCTCAATGCGGGCATGCTGCGGTTGAATGTGCATTAAAGGCCAAGAGAGAATGCCCAAAAATCCTTGATAAATGGCGCGAAAATGGTGCACGAAAAATAGTCGTAGAAGCACCAAATCTTGATTCATTAAAGCGTCTATTTGGCGCTGCTCAAGGTGCAGGAATTGTTTCTTACATGGTACGTGACGCAGGACATACAGAGATTCCAGCAGGTACAGTTACTGTGGTTGGTCTTGGTCCAGGTGCCAGAGAGTCAATTGATTCACTCACAGGACAATTTGGTTTGGTCAAGTGATGGCTTGAGGTGAGTATATTGACAATTATAGATCCAGACATCACTGTTGCCCAAACACTTCCGTCCAAATTTTATACAGATCAAGACACATTCAAGAGTATCCTTTCAGGATTTAGAGAGCATTGGCATTTCGCCGGACATGTAAGCCAATTATCTAAATCTCAACCCATCGACAATCCATTACGTGAACCGATGTTACTAACATTGGATGAAGGTACAGTTCACTGTCTCTCAAACGTCTGCACACATCGTGGCATGTTGGTTTGTACAGAATCTTCTAATGGACGTAGATTGCAATGCGCATATCATGGCCGCACGTTCAATTTGGATGGAACTTTTCGAAGTATGCCAGAATTTTCTGAGGTGGAAAATTTCCCGACCTTGGCAGATGACTTGTGTTCATACCCATTAGAGGAATGGAAAGGTATCCTATTCAATTCGATATCTGGGCAAAATTTTGGATCCTTCATTTCTGCGATTGAAGACCGTGTAGGGTGGTTACCCATTGAAAATTTTAAGCATGATTCAAGCCGACATAGAGATTACCAAATAAATGCTAATTGGGCACTTTACGTTGATAATTATCTGGAAGGATTTCACATTCCATTCGTACATGGTGATTTGCATCAAGTACTCGATTATGATGGATACACAACGGAACTGTTTGAAGGTGGAGTCCTACAAATTGGGATTGCAAATGAGGGGGAACCTCATTTCGATTTACCTGCAGGGCACCAAGATGAGGGCAAGAAGATTGCAGCCTACTATTTCTGGCTCTATCCTGGTTTGATGCTGAACTTTTATCCGTGGGGGCTTTCTGTAAATTTGGTGATACCCGAATCAGTAGACAAGACTCGCATTGTGTACCACGGTTTTGTTGGCGATGAAAATCAAATTGGATTGGGCGCAGGTGCTGATTTAGATAAGGTTGAGGAAGAAGATCAATTCGTCGTTGAAGGGTGCCAAAGAGGGGTTGAATCTCAAGCATATGAACGAGGAAGATATTCTCCGACCAAGGAAACTGGAGTTCATCATTTCCATAGGATAATGACCGGTCAACCTATTTCCTAACACATCTTCCGCATTGCATGGTCGCGGTTGTCTCGCTAAGTGAAGACAATCGCGAAGATTTGATTGGCTCTTGTAAAGGCATTTCTGAATTAATCCATTGGCTAGACGCACTCAATAACCGACCAGGTCTACAAGAACTAGGTACCCGCCTAGAATCCTCGTCAATCAATCTTGCCTCTCTCAAGAAATTCATAGGCTATGATGAAACAGGCAGCTATCAACGCAATATAATCAAGAAAACCGAGCACTATGAGATGGTAGCAATTACTTGGAGGCCAGGATGTGATACTCCAATTCATAATCACCAAGGCTCGGATTGCGCATTCCTTATCGTGGAAGGTGTGTGTACTGAGACAATATATGCTCTGAATGATGAAGGCAAAGCATCTCCTGAAATGCAGAGAGAATATGTTGTGGGAGGTGTATGTGCTGCAGACGAACCAGATATTCATCGGATATCAAACGATACTGATTCAAATTTGATTAATTTACACGTTTATAGTCCACCACTACGTAATTTCAAAACATTTGAATCTGCTTAGGATTCATCTTTATTGGATTTGAAACTACTGAGATCTAGAGCAGGTATTTCATCGTCTAGATCCATATTTTCACTTGTAACATCAGTTTCAGGAAGTACTGTTGGCCCCGCTCCAGGAATACCTCCAGCATATGTCCCCGGGACTTCACTTCCTGAACCACTTACAGGAGCTGGACTTACCATACTAGGGGATTCCCCTGCGAAAAACTGAGCACTTGGGACATCTGATTCTTTCATTGCAAATCCAGATATGACACTTACAATTACCATTAGAAGTGAACAAATTGCACAGCAAAGGCCACCGCAGAAGGCAATGAATCCTTCCGTCTCTAACTGAACTTGAGCATCACGATCAAACAAAACCATCTCAGTAGAATTTTGGTTGGAAATAGTATACTCTTGATCAATTCTGCATCGGTCACTTTGGTCAGTCTCAACCCAACCTCCCCCGGCTTCATCGCTTTGCCAATATCCTTTCATCCCAGCATCATCGTCTGAATCGCAAAAGATTCCCACGATAATCCATTCATCAGTTTCATCAACATGTAACTCATCGAGATCTTGTATCATGTAATATTGTTTATCCATCGTACAGTAAACAGTTCCAGATGTATCCATGACATCGTTTCCATTTGAATCTGTAATGGTCAGATTGAGGCCTTCACAAGCATCCGTCATATTGTCCTCATTTTCATCTTTGAAATAATCCCCCTGAATCATGATGTACCATCCAGCAGATCCATCATCTTCATCATCGATGAATTTCTTGGTAATCTCAGTACTAGGTTCAGTCATAAATGCCTCGATATCTTCTGATTCTTCCCAAGTTCCAAATGCAGAAACGGTGATTCCAACTCCAAGGAGCATCAGTACAATTCCAACAGGGATTCCAATTTTCCCAGAGATGTGCATATTAACCGCCCACCACTTCTAGCCTATAATCTTCAAACACTTCACGGAATAATTGGATATCTGCTTCAAACGTTTCAGGTAGTAGCGGCCCAAAAGAGAAACGAAAGAATCTCGTATATGGTGAGACATAATTGGGATCCTTTGAATGAGGACGAGCCATATCACAGTCAGAGGCACATAGAATTGCAGCACCTCGCTTGAAAAGTCGTTTGTTCAGTCCATCACTGGTCATTCCTTCAGGAAGTTCAAGCCAATGATAGAACCCACCGTTTCCAGTGTAAACACCAAGCCCCATTTCTTCGAAGGCCTTCCCATAACGCTCACGTTGCCAGCTGTAATGCTCCTCAACAGCCTTGCGAGCCTGCTTGACACGGTCGGGTTCTAGCAGTTTAACCGCATAGTGTTGCGATGGATGACTGACGCCACCCATACCGAAACTCGAGTAGTTGGCCATAGTCTCGATGTTTGTTTTGCTGGCTATCATCCACCCAATTCGAATACCGGGTGCTTGCAACCCCTTTGTACAGGCGCCGGCGATGAACACGTTGCTATTGTCGAGATCTTGAACGAACTCAATTCCACTGACTGAAGGAGAATGGAACATTTCGTAGGCCTCGTCGAGCAAAATCCCATTGCCGGATTGCTCAGCCATCTCAATCAGTTCTCGAAGCTCTTCACCTGAACGAGTCTGGCCTGAAGGGTTCTGTGGATTGGAGATGACTGGCATGAGCCCATCGCCCTCATTCAATCCTGAGCGATCGAAGTATTCGGCATTGCTAGGATGGAAGTTATTCTCTTTGGTGAATGGAACAATCTCATACTCGGTTTCTGTTTGTGTCAAAATGTCGAGATAGGCAGGCCACTCAATATTACCAATTCTGACTTTGATATGATTCTTCAGGAAGGCCATTACAGTGTAGATACCAGGACGTCCTCCAGCGAAAATCATGACATTTTCAGGTGTAATTTTGGACCCATACTGGTCGTTGTAGTAGTTTACAATCGCTTGACGTAAATTCGGATGGCCCCATGCTTTTGGGTAGAATCTATCCTCAGGAGTTACATCGACACTAGATGGTAGTGAGGGCCCTCCGAACTTCTCCAAAGGCGTAGTTAAGGGAAAGCCCTGTGACCATGGGTGTGTACCTTCTGTACCCATGAAACTCCCGAATGTATCTCTGAATGCGTACAATGTTTCGTAGATACCCATGGGCGGGCAATTATCGGAGAGGAATGATTCTACCTGCTCAGCCATAATGCTCTCACAATCATACCATTCTTGAGGTTCTCGCCGCGACATTCTTGCCACATTGTTACGCCGGGGTAACATGGGACTGCGTTCATTCCTGCATAGATTAACGGCACCTCGTCGTGGCGACACAACTTACCAAGCCAACCTAGGAGTTGTGAAATTGGTTTGTGTGGTAGATCAATCACTAAAGATGGGCAAAGGAAAAATAGCCGCCCAAGTGGGCCATGCGAGCGTCAAAGCCGCATTGCAAGCAGCAGAGAAATACCCTGATGAAATGGCAGTTTGGATGTCAAGTGGTCAGCAAAAAGTTGTATTGAAGGCTCCTTCATCAGAAGAAATTGATGATTTACTTGAGGCAGCCAACAAGGATTATCTTCCTGTCAGCGTCATTCGCGATGCAGGTAGAACACAAATTCCAGCAGGTTCACGTACAGTGATTGCCATTGGTCCCTCAAGTGAATCTGAGATTGATGCTATCACAGGACACCTGAAACTGCTTTGAACACAAGCATCCACGCATCTACATGCGCGAGTACCCATCGGGTCGAGTCGACCTTCGCAGCGATACTGTTACTCAGCCCACTGCAGCAATGCGTGCGGTTATGGAATCTGCTGCGGTAGGAGATGACGTTCTCGGTGATGATCCGACGGTACAGGCATTGCAAATTAGACTGGCAGAAATGTTGGGCAAAGAGGCGGCCTTATTTGTTCCAAGTGGAACCATGTCAAATGCGGTAGCCATTCGGGCACATACCTCCCCTGGTGATGAAATTATCACGGAAACCACATCCCACATATACCAATACGAGGGAGGCGGATATGCAGCACTTTCAGGATGTTCAATCTCATTAGTTCCAGCAACTCGTGGAATCATGAACCCAGATGATGTTGCAAATGCGATCCGTAAGGCAGAGGGCAGCCTTGGCCACTATCCAGATGGAACAATGGTATGTGTTGAAAACACCTCAAATAGAGGCGGTGGTACATGTTACCCACAAGAAATACTTGATTCAATTGCTAAGGTTGCGCATGACAACGGCTGTGTTGCTCATATTGACGGCGCTCGTTTATTCAATGCAGTGATTGCAACTGGAACCGACGCTGCTCGTATGGTACGTGATTATGATTCAATTTCCATTTGCTTATCAAAAGGATTAGGTGCACCTGTGGGGAGTGTTCTTGTGGGTTCCTCAGATTTCATCAATAGAGCTCATCGATGGAGGAAAATGTTTGGAGGAGGTATGCGTCAAGCAGGAGTTATTGCCGCAGGAGGACTGTTTGCTCTTGACCATCACATTGAACGGTTGGCAGAAGATCATACACGTGCCAGAAAGTTGGCAGAGGCTGTGAATGCCATGGATGGTTTCACTGTTGATATGGAAAGTGTACAGACCAATATGGTGTATATTGATGGCGATTTAGACGCTAAAGAAATGATGGCAAGACTATCCAAGCATGGAATCGACGTCCTAGATGTTGGACCAACAGCGGTCCGTGCAGTTATCCATCTCCATATCACCGATGAAGATATTGATCGAACGATTGCTGCATTCGCTGCACTGTGAATCCAATCATTCAGATACTGGTTCATGTTAGGGTAGCCATGAGACGACTACTCCCCATCTTGCTTTTTGCAATGCTGCTCATACCGACACCAGTTCAAGCAGTTCCACCCGCTGATATACCCAATCAGGGAGTTTTAGGTGGTTTTTCTCTTGAAACAAACTCTTCCAATAATACCAACCCTGCCCTTGCAGGAGGCATTATGAATGAAATCCAAGTTGTTGAAGTATACACTGCCACGTGGTGTGACAATTGTATCGATTCTGAACACGCTTTGATGGATATGCTTGAAGATGAGTCGGCAACGGTATTGGTACACCATCGTTTCATCGGCGAAGCAGAAGACCCATTTGGTACTCAAGAGGGCGATGATAGGTGGATAAGTTTGTATGGAGAAGCATGCAAAGAGTCGGTTGGAATTGAACGTGCACCTCCAACAGTCATTATGGACGGAGATCGCCTGAAGGTGGGAAGTTCTCCAAATGAGCGTGATAATTTGCATGATGAATATGCAGACATGTTTGCAGATAGGAATCAATTTCGAACATCTGGAGAGTATTCTTCAGATATATCTTGGGCCGGAAACAATTCATCAGGAGTCCTCGAATGGTCTGCGATACTTCCTGGCGATAGTGATTTCACTTGGAATCATCGAGTTATGGTGGTTGAAGATTCAGCATACTTTCCAGATGGGTCTAATGGATTGGATTATTATGAAGATGTAGTTAGAAAGGTGATCAATATAGAGCCGGTCAACACCGAAAACGATGGTTCATCTGCCCAGGTTTCCGGTGTAGTTAATTTGGAATTGCCAAACGCATGGGATGGCGATGATTTGTCCCTCGTAGTAGTTCATGAATGGCATAGTCCTGAAGTCCTAGAGTGCCTGATTCCCGAAGGTTGCGATGGTGATGAAGACAGCGGCCTCTTGCCTAGTTTCCTTGCACCCATCGGCCTCATTGCTTTAGGGGCTGCAGCATTAACACGTCGAGATTGAAACAAACCAATCCTTCAAGAACCCCCGTGAGAACCTGCAACGCTCACGGGGTGATTGCATGGAACACAAACTGACTTTGGAACACATTCCTCCTGGACATTTTCCAGAGTGGTTGTTTCAACAGTTGTGCCTTCAAGTACTCGATCCAAGAGTGAAACCAATCCTAGTAATACATTCTTCAGAAGCGTCTAGAGAGGAACTCATTAATCGATTAGAATCAGCAGAAATTGGCCCAATAGATCGCTCTCGGCATCATACATTAGCTTCCCTCAGAAAGTCCATACATGCAGATTTACGCCTTCCACGGTTGTTGCCATATAGTGGTCCTTCGGATCGATTAATTCATGCCGAATGTGAATTAGCTGCTAAGCAGGGAGATTTCCCATTACTCCACCCCATCAGTGAACATCATTGGGGTGAAGGGCGAACCCGGGCTCTCGCAAGACTTGCAGAGGTCTTCGATTCTGAGGATATTCGTAAATGGGATGGACCTGGAATGATTGGTTTTGAACGTCGATTGAGGCGCATGGGCATTGAGTTAAACGGTTTCCACCCCTTATTGCATCAGAGGGAAATAAATGACAGGTTAGGTAAGTTAGAAAATGCGCCATTTACATTGACAGGAATAGCAGGAATATTGGTAATGGATCAACTTCCGACACTTTCTGTAAGCAATCGACAAATGTTGTTGCACCTGAATCGTTTTTCAGACATCCATCAACTTTGTCAGCATGGTGAAGCTCCAATCGGAAATTTCCGTTTGGGCTTACATGGTGCAATCCTTGAGGATGTTGAACCTTGTACTTCTGAGAATCAGCCAGAGTGGCTACCAACTCATGATATTTGGATACCCGAGCCCTGTGCACAACCAGTCAACCGTGTACTAATTCCAACCAGTGGGCTTGAGATTCCTGCAAGCGTTGAATTACTTCGTGACTGGGTTGCTTCTGCTAATCCAGAAGCTACCGTTCTAATCATAGATCCGGGTTGCAGTGAGCGTGAGGATATATGGCGTAGAAAATTGACAGAAATAGGCCTCCGTTTGTCGAGAAATTCTAGTACACTAAAATCGTCACCAGCAATTCATTGGTTTGCTGAATTAGCCTCGATTGGATACGGTAATGAGGCATGGTCCATGTCGAGAATAAGGGGTCTAGGAAATCAACAAAGCCTCCAATTTTGTGCAGATTGGTTAAATTCAAATTCACACCCTACAAAGTCAGATTGGACTCCCGAAATGGATGCTGAACGGATTGAGGTTTTGGCCAGAACATGGCATATTCTAGGTGGCTATGGTGCACTTTCAACTTGGCTCCGTGCTCTTGCATCCCCGCCTTTGCCCGCACCATGGGAAGATATTGACGAGTCTGGACAGAAGGCTGAATGTACTCAATGGTGGTTCCTGAATCTTCTTTGCAGATTATCTCCATTGCTAAGTTCCGGTGAACGTGCTTTACTGGGCGAAAAAGAAATTCTCACGGGTTGTCACACTGGCGAGGAATTGCCACTGCCAAAGATATCTACAGATGGAGATAGTTGGCTTGCTGAACTGGTATCATTTCTCGATAAGGAATCAATGTCTGGTGATGAAATGGGTGCAATTCAATTGCTTGTTGAAGAGCATGAATCATTACGTCTTCATCAATCATTATTGGGACATAATATATCTTCAGGTGGCTCAAAATGGATTGAGGATTTCCTCGGACATGTAAATGAATTATTGGCCCCAAAGATACCAGAAGCATCAGATCGTGTAAGGTTACTCACTCCAGTAGAGGCCCTTGGTTGTACAGCAGACATTGTGGTGTTGACACATTTGACAAATTCCGATTGGTCATTGAAAGTAGAAAAGTTGCCTTGGCTAAGTGAAGAAGATTGTAAGATATTCGATTTATGTAGGCCTGATGGGCCCTTGCGAGAAGGTAGGCATGCAATTCACCACATTCTTCATTCATCGGAGAATACATTTTTGATTGATCCTACAGGTTTGGATGAGGATTGCCAACCATCGACGCCTTTGGCCGAATGGTTGTCACAGCACACAGGTTCTCGGATAGAAGAAGCATTCACCGCTCCAGCCTTTTTACCAAATTGGTCTACATCTATTGGAGAGAAAACTAGGGGTTATCATCTATCTTGGAAGCCTGCAAGTACGAAGATCGTTAGAGAGCAGGATTATGCTAGAGCCGAAGTGCACATTTCCGGGCGAAGTGTAAGAGACTCTCGACAAAGAGCGGGACTAGCCTTGCGTGATAATCGTCAACCTCATCACCCACCACTGAATCCATTATCAATTTCAATTCCTTTGGATGCACACTTGATGCAAGACCGTTTGAGCAGACAACCCACAGAGATTCTGCCAGATGATGAGTATATTGGGATGGAATTACATGATCGATTTTGTGGCATAGGAGGGATGCGTTTGGTTCCTTCCAATTCAGGTGCTCCAGGAGAGATTCCGCCCCGTGATGCTGAATCATGGCCAGTTCTTGGTGGGAAAAAAGGGCGAGGCCAATTACTCGCTATCGACCCACGACCTTTGAAACCCAGTGCAACATCGCTGCCTGTCTTTGATCAACGTAATGGACAAAACGGGCAAAAGGAGTTTGAAAGAAAACGTTGGTCTGCTAGTCGTCTTCAGTCATGGCAAACCTGTCCCCGAAAAGGTTGGCTTGAGAGAAGATTACAAACAGGTAAAATGGAGCAGCAGGATGATGATTTAGATGCACGTATTAGAGGTAACATCATCCATCAATCATTGGGCATTCTTTTCGAAAAAGTATTTTCTCTTCCTGAGGGAATCGAACGCTCTTCAAAAGGTGCCACATCTCTTGCTGCCGCAGGGAAAAAAACCGATGAAATGTTCGCTCACATTCTAGACTACATTGGTCAAACCGCCCCTTGGTTAGAACGAGAAGATGCTACAGCCGCACAGAGACGACACGACCTCATTGGACTAAGTCGTAAATCGTGGCTGGATTGGCTATCCTCACCGAAACCAATGACTCCATCAGGGCGTCTCGGTAATTTATTGAAATCTGAGGAGGAATTACACAATTCCGCCCCCCTTGCCATTGAATGGCCACTCGATGGGATAACGATTGACCATCCCGATGGACGCTCAATGGAGTTTACAGGTTTCATTGATCGTGTTGATACATTCTTGCCTTTTGGTTCTGATGAGAATAGTGCAGAGAAAATCAAGGATGCGAATTACGCCTTCCGCCTTGATAAATGGAAATTGCAAAAACAAGAGTATGATGCTTACAAAAAAGCACTGAATGAATTCTATGATCACGAGGCTACTTTGAAGAATATAATCCTTACAGAAATAGATACAATAAGAGCTGGAATGAATGAAACCCACTCAAGTTTTAAATTCAAGGAAATAGAAGCACCACGGGGCTTTTCACTACCCGGTACTACGACGGAAATCCTTTGTGAAGTTGGCGATCTCTTGCGAAATGATGAAACGATTTTGAAGATAGATAACAAGCCTATTTTCCCTCGTTTCTTGCCCCGTGAGACACCTGAAGAGAGAAGAAAAGAAGCAGATAAATTTGGATTGGGAAACCAAATAATCTCTATTAAT
>MDTG01234570.1_pt1 | contig 15203 bp, 15 predicted proteins | sample 811421 | NCBI WGS metagenome assembly MDTG01 (sample SAMN05326645, study PRJNA326480) | marine metagenome | isolation source: seawater | place: Pacific Ocean: South East | collected 2011
AAGAAATAAATAATGATTTTGCAAATGCAGATGTTGCATTTGTAATTGGTGCGAATGATGTTACAAATCCAGTTGCAAAAACAGATCCACAAAGCCCAATTTATGGAATGCCTGTTTTAGATGTTGAAAAATGTAAGTCCGTTCTTTTTGTAAAAAGAAGCTTATCCCCAGGATACGCAGGCGTTGACAATGAACTTTTTTACCGTGAAAACACAATGATGTTATTTGCTGATGCAAAAAAAATGACAGAAGATATAGTTAAAAATATTTAAAAATGACGAAAACAAAAATCTTTTGTGATATTGCAGACAGTAAAGCGATAAGCAACTTCAATAAAAAGTCTATTGTAAATGGATTTACTACCAATCCAAGCTTAATGAGAAAGGCTGGAGCCAAAAGCTACGAAAAATACTCAAAAATTTTATTAAAAATCTGTAAAAAGAAACCAATTTCCTTAGAAGTTTTTGCTGACAACTTTAAAGATATGGAGAAACAAGCTCTCAAAATAAATTCATGGGGGAAGAATATTTATGTAAAAATCCCTGTAGTAAACAGCAAAGGAAAGTTTACTGGACAATTAATCAAGAAATTAAACAAAAAGAAGATTAAGCTTAATATTACAGCAGTTTATACAGTTTCACAGGTTAAAAAAATCAACCAATGTCTTGACAACAAAACAAGATCTATAATTTCAATTTTTTCAGGTCGTATGGCAGATGCAGGCAAAGATCCTGTGCCAATAATTAAAAAAGCTATTAAAATTATAAAAAATAAAAATAAAGTTGAAATTTTATGGGCTAGCACACGAGAACCCTACAATTATATACAGGCCAAACAATTAGGTTGCCAAATTATAACTATGCCACCTAAAGTAATCGAAAAAGTTTCTAATTTTGGAAAATCATTTAATAGTTTAACCAAAGATACTGTTAAGGCTTTTCTTTCGGATAGTAAAAAGTCTAGATTCAAGATTTAATTTACTTCAAACAGGTATAAAATATATTATAGTTATGGTTGATATTATTGACAAAACATATCGTCAGATAGTTTGTTATAACGAAAAAATTGGACACCTTTATGTTCCAAATATTAATGCAAGAATAATAAACGAAAAGGGCGGATATTATGTTCGTACTAATTCTTTAGGATTTCGTTCTCAAATCGAGTTTAAAAAAGAGAAAACACGTAAACCAAGAATACTTTTTTTTGGTGACTCAATTACTGCTGGTGATGGAGCAAGCAATAATGAGAGATTCTCAGAACTTTTAGGAGTATCTTTAGGTGCAGAAGTATATAACTTTGGGCTTTCAGGTTCTGGTACAGACCAGCAGTGTTTGATTTTAGAAAATTATGCAAAAAGTATTGAAGCAGATTTAATTATTTTTGGAGTATCAGTTGAAAATATTGAAAGAAACAAGGTTGCTTACAGAGAGGCAATAAATCCGTTTAGTAAAAAAAGTGTTTTAATATCAAAACCTTATTTTAGCTTCAAAGATAATGTTTTAAAACTCAGAAATAGTCCTCCAGATAGAAATGATACAGATTTTAATAATATTGATCCAGAATTAGTTCAATGGGCAATACCAAAGAATAGAAAACAGATTTATAAAGCCGTCGAACTTTGGAGAAATAATAAATTAACTAAATTTATTGATAAAAAATTTGAACCAATATTCGATAAATTACGTTCTATAATTATAAAAACTGCCTATCAGCCCTATCAGGATTACAAAGAGCCGAATAGCCATGGGTACATAATTATGAGAGAAATAATCAAAAGATTTATAAATTCTTCAAATTCTAAACCTATTATAATTTTACCAATACCTACCTATCAATATATTGTAGATGGAGCAAAACCGATATTTAAAGACTTTTTTAATAGTTTAGAAAACAAAAAAAATAATATTTATGTTTTAGATCTACTGGCAGAATTTATTAAACTAAATTTTTCTAGGAGAAAGTCATTGTTTTTTAAACAAGACAAATCTCATTTTTCTCAAGATGGTCACAAACTAGTCTCCAACTTTCTAGAAAATAAAATTAAAAAATTAAAAATTATAATTAAAGATAAAAAAATTAAAAAATCAAAAACAAAAAGAAAAAAGACAAAAAGCAAGCACACATATATCCTTGGAATTTCTGCTTTTTACCATGACTCAGCTGCTACATTAATTAAAGATGGAGAAATTATTGCTGCAGCTCAGGAAGAGAGGTTTTCAAGACAAAAAAATGATCGAAGATTTCCAGTTTCAGCAGTCAATTATTGTTTAGAAAAAGGAAACATTCAGCAAGAAGATCTGGCTGGAATAGCTTATTACGATAATACTTATTTAACTTTAGAGCGAATGCTCTGGAGTTTTGCAAAAACAGCACCAAACAGTGAAAAGGCCTGGTGTCACACAATGCCATCTTGGGTAAAGTACAAGCTCTTTATACCAAAATTGATAAGAGAAAAGTTGAAGTACAATGGAAAAATTTTTCAAAATTTTCATCATCGTTCACACCTGGCGTCGGCTTTTTTTGCATCCCCATATAAAAAGTCAGCAATACTTACAGTTGACGGAGTTGGTGAATGGGCAACGGCTAGCATTGGTATTGGTAATGGAAATAAAATTAAAATGCTTAAAGAAATGAATTTTCCAGACTCTATTGGGCTACTTTATTCCGCATTCACCCAATTCACTGGTTTTAAAGTTAACTCGGGAGAATACAAAATGATGGGTTTAGCACCATATGGAAAGCCAATTTATACCGATATAATTTTGAAAGAAATTATCAATTTAAATAAAGACGGATCAATAAAAATCAATCAGAAATATTTTAGCTATTTAAATGGTTCTGTTATGACAAGCAAAAAATTTGCTAATTTATTTGGAGGACCGGGAAGAGCTCCAGAGTCAAGAATTACAAAAAGAGAAATGGATATAGCTTGCTCTATTCAAAAGGTCACTGAGAAAATAATTTTAACTATGGCTAAACATGTAAAAAAAATAACAAAAGCAGATTATTTATGTATGTCAGGAGGGGTTGCGCTAAATTGTGTTGCAAATGGATACTTGGATAGAAAAAATATTTTTAAGGAAATTTGGGTTCAACCAGCCTCTGGAGATGCAGGCTCTTCAATCGGGTGCGCATTAGACGTATACTATAATTATTTTGGGAAAATTAGGAAATTTAGAAAAGACAAAAGACCTTTACAGCTTGGATCATGTTGGGGTCCCGAATGGAATAATGAAGAAATTAAATCATTTTTAGATACTGATAATATTAAATATACATATTTTAAAAACAAAAAAGAAAAATATTCATTGGTATCAAAATGTTTAGAAGATGCCAAAGTGGTAGGGTATTTTTCTGGACGAAGTGAATTTGGGCCACGAGCTTTAGGTTCCAGGTCTATTCTTGCCGATCCAAGAAATAAAGATATGCAGACTATTATTAATTTGAAAATAAAACGTAGGGAATCTTTCAGACCTTTTGCGCCAGCTGTTTTAGCCAGCAAGGCCAATCAATTTTTTGAATTCAACAAAAAAAGCCCATATATGATGTTCGTCTCGCCAGTTGTTAAAAGTCGCAGACTGCCATTTAAAAGAGGGTATGAAGAAGATATGTTAAAAATTGTTAAACAATCAAGAAGTGATGTTCCCGCTGTAACACATATTGATTATTCAGCACGTATTCAAACAGTTGAAGAATTAGATAACAAAGATTTTTATAATTTAATTGAGACTTTTAATAATTTAACTGGCTGTCCACTTTTAATAAATACTTCTTTTAATATTAGGGGAGAGCCGATAGTCAACACACCCATGGAAGCTTATAGATGCTTTGTGAACACAGATATGGATGTACTAGTTTTAGGAAATTTTGTTTTATTTAAAGAAAACCAAGATATTTTTGATAAAAATAAATGGGCTTATAGCAATTTTACAAATGACAAAACCAAGGAAGTAGATAATTTTTTAAAAAGAAAACTTAAAAATTTGTATAAAAAAGATTTTATTTCTCTGTCAAATAAATTTCATAGTAGTTTTTTGGACATAGAAAAAGAAACATCAACATGGATGGATGTTAAAAATTATGTTAATTCAAAAAAAGTTTTTAATATTTCTGTTGAACTAGACAGTAAAAGTCATAATTCAAAAAGAATGACAAAAAAAATAATTCAACATTGGAATCATAAGAGTCTCAAAAAAATTTTTGAACCAATTATATTTAAACTACTAAGTTTATCAGAAAAACAACCACTGGCTGAAGATATAGACTCAAAAGTATCTGATAAAATGTATGAGATGTTTTAAATTATGAAAACAAGAAGCTTCATAAAAAATTTTTTAAGCAAACCTTTAAAATTTACTGGTTGTTTTAAAGTCGCAGAGTCTTTACTTGGTAAATCTAAATTTGGATACATCATGAGTTGGCACGATTTAGCCCCAGAAATATTTAAATCACACGTTGAGGCATTGTATCCTTCAAAACCAATTCCTTTAGACGAACTAATTAATAGGTATAAATCAGGAAAATCTACAAAAAATTTTTTTGCAATTACTTTTGACGATGGGGTTGGATCAACAGTCAAAAATATATCAAAAGTTTGTTTGCAAATGAATTGGCCAGTTACTTTTTATATTCCAGTTGGATATTTGAATGGAGAAAGTTTGCCTTATCATAAAGTCGAATTTTTAAGAAAAAATTTGGCAGAGGGCGAATATCAAATACCGAAAATAAGTAAAAAATTTCATGGTAAAAAATTTAAAAAAGATGAACTTATGAATTTTTTAGGAAATTTGATTTACACTGAACACTCCGAAGTAATTTATAGTTTGCTAAAATATTTTTTAGAAAAAGCAGGAGATAGCAGAAGCACTTCGTCTTTCAAAAATTGGTTTCCCAAACCTATATCATGGGAGAATGTTAAAGAATTAAGTAAAAACTCAATTATATCTTTTCAGAGTCACAGCCTCACACATACTGCTGTCAGCAGTTTGAACGAAGATGAAATTGAAAAAGAAATGCTTAAGAGCAAGGATATAATATATCAGTACACTGGAAGAAAAATTCATAGTTTTTGTTATCCTTACGGTGGAAAAAAAAGTATTGGTGATTTAGCACCAAAAATTGCTGGAAAATATTTCGAATCTGCAACCACTTTAATCAAAGGTAGACTAAACAAAAGCAATCCTTTTTATCTTCCAAGAATAGATCTTTACGAAAACGATAACGGAGAAGTTGCGAGGTTAAAAACTCTCTTAGGCTAAGGCAAAATGAAAGAATTTTTTAAAGAAGAAAAACTTGTTTATGCTTTTGACACAGAGGTGTTAACCGAAATAATTAAAAATTTAAAATCTCTTAATTATAAATACATACAGTACATCCCGACTAATTTTAGTCTTCTATCATTTGTGAAAGAGCATGAAAATATTCTTAATATTTTTATACGAAAAAAACATCTGCTATTCTACTACTCATTATTTCCAAATTTTTATAAAATATTTTTAAATAAGAAACAAAATATTTGTTTAAAAGCGTGTTTTCTAAATGAATATGTCTCTCGTAAAGATTTAATCCAAATTTTCTCTGAGAAGTTAATTAATAGAGCTGTACAAAGTAATATTATTCAAGAGGAAAGAAATAAGATTAAATTTAACTTAAGTTTCGTGCCTTATGGAGAGCACATATTTTTAAGGGACGTTTATGAAAATTATAAAAAATTCGGTTTTGATAAAAAAACAATGAAAAATACAGTTTGGATGGGTGCAGATTCAGTTATATTTGCAAAGTTCGTCAAAAACTATTTAAAAAATAAAAAATTTAAAAATGCAATCGAAATAGGATCTGGAACAGGAATAATAATAATCTTGGCATCAGAATTTGTGGACACATGTAAAGCTGTAGATTTTAATGAGAGGGCAGTTAAATATACAAAATTAAATATAGCGATAAATGGTATTAAAAATGTTGATACAATTTATTCAGATCTTTTTCAAAAAGTAAACGGGAAGTACGATCTGATACTTGTGAATCCATGGTTTATTGATATTACAAAAGGTGGTTTGGAAGAAGCTCCTTTTATTATTGAAAATTTAAATGAATATTTAACAGAAAATGGATCTTGTCTCATGCTGTTGAATTCTTATGTTAAGAATGGAAAAGATACAGTTTATGAGTATTTGAAAGATTTTTCTAAGAATTCAAAGTATGACTTTTCATTATATACAATGGGTTATAGTATTGAGACTTCTAGATATGAAGATTATAAAAAGCATAACGTAGACTTTTGTATCTCTTATAATTTGGTAATTAAAAAAAATGGAAAAAGTAATTTATCTAGATTTGAAACATCTATTTTTAGAAAAATTAGAGATTTTACCTTCATCAAACTTTTCAAAATTTTTAAATGAACTGGTTGCGGGGGAAGGATTTGAACCTTCGACCTTCAGGTTATGAGCCTGACGAGCTACCAGACTGCTCCACCCCGCGATAATTATTTAATCTTTATCTCTTTTTATATTGATAGCTCTTAATTTACCTCGTTCCTCTTGTATTTCAAATTGAATTTTTTGATTCTCTTTAATTGATCTTAATTTAGATTTTTCCAGTGCTGATACATGTAAAAAAACATCTTTTCCACTTTCTTCTTCTGTAATAAATCCATAACCTTTCTTGGAATCGAACCACTTCACCCTTCCTGAAGTCATAATATTCTCCTTAATTTATAAAATTATATTCTGTTTTTAAGACGTTGGAACTTCTTTACTCTTTTAATATTTTCCAGTTTAATTCGCTTCTTCTTTTCAGACGGTTTTTCATAATTGCTTTTCATTTTAATTATTTTAAAAAACCCTTCTCTTTGAAGTTTTCTTTTTAGAACTCTAATTGCCTGTTCTACGTTATTATCTTTGACGTCTATTTTAATAAATCCTCCGTAATTTCAATGTGCTAATTATCACGATGCAATGATGTTGTCCACAGAAGATTTAGTATGGTCTTTTCGGAATATTGCTTTCAAATTCAGATCTGTATTTTTTTAATTTTTCTCTAATTTTTGGATATTTACGACTTAAAATTGCAACAGCAAACAAAGCTGAATTCTTGGCTCCAGCTTTTCCAATAGCTAAAGTTGCAACTGGAACACCAGCTGGCATCTGCACAGTTGAATAAAGACTGTCTACACCATTTGTAACACTCGGCATTGGCACACCTAGAACAGGTATAGTTGTCAAAGCAGCTGTGACTCCTGCCAAGTGTGCTGCCCCTCCAGCTGCTGCAATAATTACTTCGTAATCTTTTTTTTCAGCCTCAGCTATAAATCTCTCTAGTCTTTTCGGGGTTCTATGAGCAGATATTACTCTTACATCATTATTAATTCCAAATTCTTTCAACATCTCGCTACAGTGCTCCATAACCCCTTTCCAATCGGACTTGCTACCCATAATTATTCCAACTGTTGGTTCTTTATTTATTTTCACTTGTGCTTCCTTCTGTTTCTTCTTTTTCTTTTATTTTTTGTTCTTTTTCTTTTAATTTCTTTTCTCTTTTGACTCTTCTGTCTGCTTTTTCAACAGCCTTTTCAAATTGAATCTGAGTGCAAAGACCTAATATTACAGGATCCTTAGCTACTAAACTAGAAAAGTTCCACACCGTTCGGTTACGAATAGAGCCCACAGTTCCTTTGGTGCTGCCTACTAGTTTTGCAATTTGACCATCCGAAAGTTGCGTAAAATTTTTTACCAACCAAAGTATAGAGTCGGGCCTATCTTTTCTTTTTGATAATGGAGTGTACTTAATTTTTTTTCTTTCTTTTGAAACTACAACAACTTCCTCATTTTTCTTATTCAGATTTAAATTTTTTGAGTGATCTTTAGAGCATTGGTCAATCTCATCTCTAGTTAATTGACCTGCAAGTATTGGGTTGTAGGCTTTAATACCTACCGCAACATCCCCGTCAGCTATTCCTTTAACCTCTAATTCATGAAGTTTACAAAAATTTGCAATTTGTTTAAAACTTAGTGTTGTGTTTTCAACCAACCAAACAGCGGTTGCTTTAGGCATAAATGGACCATTAGACATAATTTTAATTTTTTTGTTTTCTTAGGTTTCCGAATTTTTTATTGTACTTACTTACTCTTCCTTTATCTAGAATTTTTTGACTACCACCTGTCCAAGCAGAATGTGATTTTGGATCAATATCAAGTTTTAAAGTATCACCTTCTTTTCCCCACGTTGACATTGTTTCAAAATTAGAGCCATCAGTCATTACAACTTTAATTTTATGATAGTTAGGATGAATTTTTTTTCTCATTCGAAGACTTTTATAATAATATTATTAATTCCTCAATTAATTTTTTAAAGTAATTTTGTCAAATCTTTATAAATTTTTGTATTTGAAGCTACAATATCTATATTATGGTGTGTAAAGGTGTTACTATTTAGGTTATTTACAAAACCCCCAGCCTCTTTTGTTATTATTATCCCAGCGGCAATATCCCAATAATTCAATCCTCTTTGCCAATAACCATCAAATCTTCCTGCAGCGGTATAGGCCATGTCTAATGCAGCACTTCCAAATTTTCTAATCGGAGACAGTATAGTTTTTGAAATCTTTTCATACTCTTTAAAAATATCATCTTTTTTTTTATTAGTAAATTTAGGTCCGCCGGTTACTAATAGAGCATCTTTTATTTCTTTTTTGTTTGAAACTCTTATTCTAGAGTCGTTCAAGTAGGCACCGGCTCCTTTTTGAGCAAAAAACATTTCATTTTTTATTGGATCAAAAATTATTCCTGAAATTATTTCGCCTTTTTCTTCGTAACCTATAGAAATAGCAAAATGTGGTATTCCATTTAAAAAATTATAGGTTCCATCTATTGGATCTATTATCCATTTTTTATCTTTTTCTTTACCCTCAATAATTCCTGTTTCTTCTGTTAGTACTGAGTAACCGGACTCCTTAATTTTTAATTCCTTTAAAATTATTTTTTCAACACGTTTGTCTGAAGCTGTTACAAAGTCACCTGGTCCTTTCTCAGATACCTGAAGTTTTTCAATTTCGCCGAAATCTCTTATAAGAACCTTTGATGATTTCATACAGGCTTTATACATAAGGTTAAGTTGAGGAGAATTTATTTTCATTAATTAATTTTTTTTACATATTCTAAACTTCTTGTATCCAGAATAATTTTATCTTCCTCTTCAACAAATGGTGGTACCATTATATCAATACCATTATCTAGCTTTGCAGGTTTATAAGAAGAAGCCGCAGTTTGCCCTTTAACAACGCCTTCAGTGCTTTTAACTGTACATTCAATATTATTTGGTAATTCTACAAGTAGAGGCTTGTCATCAAGGAAAGAGATATTTACTTTCAGGTTTTCTTTTAATAGTTTTGATTTATCACCCAAAGATTCTTTTCCAAGAGAGATTTGTTCAAAGTTACTAGGGTCCATAAAAAAATATTTGTTACCATCTTCATATAAAAAATTAAATTCTTTTTCATCAACCTGAGCACGTTCTACATTTTCACTAGATCTAAATCTCTCATTTAATTTAGTTCCTTTAGTTAAGCTTTTTAATTCAACCTGATTAAACGCTCCTCCTTTTCCAGGTTTAACATGTTGTGATTTGAGAACAGACCAATAATCATTGTTTAATTCAATTATCATTCCAGGTTTAATCTCGTTTCCTTGTATTTTCATTTTAATCTAAATTTTTTAATTGCTTTTTCTGGTTTCAAGCGTGGGTTATTCCAAATATAACTTGATATTGCAAGATAATTTACTCTTAATTTAATTAGACCTTCATAATTATTATTATTAATTCCACCAATTGCAACGATGGGTAAATGGCTTCTTCTTTTGCACCATAAAATTAAATTTTTTCTGGCCTTTTTTGCTTTAGGTTTTAATTTAGATTTAAAAAATGACCCAAGAGCCAAATAATCTATTTTTTGTTTTATTGCATCTTCAATTAATTTTTTTGATCCATGACAAGTTACACCTATAATTTTATTTTTTAGTAATCGTCTAGCATTTTCAACTTGCCCGTCTTTTTGTCCTAAATGACAACCATCAGCTTTTGATTTTTTTGCAATTACCGGATGATCATTGATTATCATTTTAACCCTGTGTTTTTTTGTGATTGTTTTGATTTTTTTAGCTATTTTAAGTATTTTTGTCTCGCTTTGCCTTTTAAGTCTCAACTGAAAATACTTTACTTTTTTTGAACTAAGAACTTTATCTAAATCTTTATAAAAGTTATTATAAATTTTATTAGGTGATATTAAATATAAAAAGCGTCTCAATTTTAAGCAGCAAAACTTTGATCAAGCTTTTCATCCCATTTTGCGTTTGTGGACGCGCCGTTCATTTCAGCTCTGTGATTAAAAACTTTTTGTATTTTATCCGTATCTTTCATCGATTTAGCCCAAGTCTTTAAGGCTGATTGTTGCAAGGCTCGACCGTAAGAAAATGTAAAGTTAAAAGATGTATCATTAATTTTATTGATTTCATTCAAATTTTTTGTTGCTTCTAATTCACTTTGACCCCCAGACAGAAATGCAACCCCAGGAACTTCGCTTGGCATATTTTTTTTAATACACTCTAATGTTTTTTTGGCTATTTCTTCTGTAGAAGTCTTTTGTTTACAATCCTTACCTGGAAGTATCATGTTTGGTTTAAGAACTGTTCCTTTAAGATTGACATTGTGCATGGAAAGTTCTTTGTAACATTCATCTAGAACTCTACTGGTAACGTTGTAGCATTTATCGATTGTATGATCTCCATCCATCAAAACTTCTGGCTCTACTATTGGAACCATTTTTGCTTCTTGCACTAAAGCAGCATATCTTGCTAAAGCGTGTGCATTAGATTTTATGCATTGTTCACTCGGATGTTTAGAAGAAATTGAATAGACCGCACGCCATTTGGCAAATCTTGCACCTAACTTGTAATATTCTTCCATTCTTGCTCTTAAACCATCTAAACCTTCCGTAATCATTTCTTTATCAGATCCAGCTAAAAGTTTTGCTCCTTTGTCGACTTTGATACCTGGAATGGACCCACTTTTTTTTATTAGTTCTGGAATAGAAAGTCCGCTACTTGAGGTTTGTCTAAGAGTTTCATCAAATAATATAACACCACTGATACAGTTTTTCATTGAAGTTGACGAAAACAATGTTTCTCTAAAATGAAGTCTATTTTTTTCTGTACATTCTACGTTGACGCTTTTTAATCTTTTTTCCATTGTTCCGGTGCTTTCATCAGCAGCAAGTATTCCCTTGCCCTTAGACACCATTTGTTTTGCTATTTCTTCTATACTCATAAATTTTATCTCTTTTTTAACACTTTTATACCAGGCAGTTCTTTTCCTTCAAGGGATTCTAGGAATGCTCCACCAGCTGTTGATAAATGTGTAAAACTGTTTTCCAAGGCACTATTTTTAATTGCAGCAATAGTATCTCCACCACCAACAATTGATATTAAAGACTTTGAATTTGTATTTTCTGCAATTTTTTTAGCTATACACAGAGAACCAATTGAAAAATTTTTATTTTCATAATATCCCGCTGGACCATTCCAAAATACTGTATTGGAGTTATCTATAGTTTTTTTTATTAAATCTATTGTGTTTTTACCAATATCCAAGATCATATCTTCTGAGTCTATATCCTTCAAAGATTTATAAACCGGATCTCCGTTAAGACTAGAAGATGTATTACAATCTAAAGGAATTATAACTTTACATTTATTTTTTTCAGCCAATGTAATTATATTTTTTACGGTATTTTCTGATCCTTTTTCGATACGTGATTCACCAATATTTGTACCTTTAAATTTAAGAAAGTTGTTAGCCATAGCCCCAACAATTATAAGATTATCTGCATTTTCTATTAATTTTAATAAAATATTTATTTTAGTTGATACTTTTGCACCACCAATTATGCAAGTTATTGGTTTTTTTTTGTTAGTTATAATCAGATTAATCGATTCAATCTCTTTTTGTAAAACTGGACCTGCATAACTATCTATAAATTTGGTTATTTTGTGAATAGATGCCTGCTTTCTATGAGAGCAGGAAAAGGCTTCATTAATGTAAATATCACCAAGCCTAGAAAGATTTTTTGCAAAACCCTCTTCATCGCTTTCCTCTTCTTTAAAAAAACGAATATTTTCAATTAATAAAACTTCACCTGGCTTTAATTTATTAGAAGCATCAATTGCTTTTTCATCAATTTTTTCTTTATAAAAATAAATCTTTCCATTTAATTTTTTTTCTAAGTAATTAAATATTGGCTTCAAGGATAGTTCAGAAACTATATTTCCTTTTGGTCTTCCAAGATGTGTTAGTAAAATAACTTTAGCTTTTTTTTCTAGTAGTTTATTTATTAAAGGCTCAACAATTTTAATTCTAGTATCGTCATCTATTTTTAAGTTTTTAATCGGTACGTTAAGATCAAGTCTAACAATAACTCGTTTATTATTAACAAAAATATTATTTGAAAAATTTTTTAAATCAGACATTTGTCCAATTAATCTCTTAAATTCTGCTTTACTATCTTAACTATTTCCTCGCTCGTTAAGTTAAAAAGTTTATAAATTTCTTTATAAGGTGCGCTCCTCCCAAAAGAAGACAGCCCAAATGCATGTCCTTTTTTTCCAACCATACTTTTCCATCCTGACTGGCTTGAAGCTTCAATTGAAACTCTAAAACTGTCTCCACCTAGGACTTGTTCTTTGTAGCTTTCACTTTGATTTTCAAATAAATCATAGCAAGGAACAGAAACTACTCTAGAATTTATATTTGAATCTTGAAGTTTTTTTTGTGCCTCCAGAGCTATTTCAACTTCTGACCCAGAAGCAATTAATGATACGTTTGTATTATCTGATGTTTTTTTTAAAACATACGCTCCTTTAGAACACATATTCTCACCAGAATTATGTTCGCTCACATAAGATAATTTCTGTCTAGAAAGAGCTATTGCGCTTGGATTGCTTTTACTTTTTAAAGCTATTTCCCAACATTCTATAGTTTCATTTATATCCGCAGGTCTAAACACATTTAAATTTGGAATGGCTCTCAAATGTTCTAAATGTTCTATTGGTTGGTGTGTTGGTCCATCCTCACCTAACCCTATCGAGTCATGTGAAAAAATATAGATTACTCTTAAACCCATAAGGGCTGATAATCTCAATGAAGGTTTTAAATAGTCAGAAAATATTAAAAAAGTACCTCCAAAAGGTATTAAGCCGCCATACAAAGCCAAGCCATTCATAATTCCAGCCATTGCGTGTTCTCTGACTCCATAATGAATATAATTTCCAGAAAAGTTTTTTGAAGTAATAACTTTTGAACTATCTGTTTTGGTATTATTAGATCCACTTAGATCAGCAGATCCACCAATTAATTCTGGAAGTATATTTGATATAGCGTTTATAACTGAAGAAGAACATTGCCTTGTTGCCATTTTTGGTTTTGTTTGAAAAAATTTTAATTTTTCATCACCTAAAACTTTATCTAAATTTACCGGAAGATCTCCTTTTTTTAGTCTTTCATAATCTTCTTTAATTTTGTTATTTTTTTTGTCTAAAATCTTTTTCCATTCGTTTTCTAGATTTTCTCCTTTGCTTCCTATTTCTCTCCACAAATCCATTAATTTTTGTGGTACTTCAAATGGTGCACTTTTCCAATTTAGTTTTTTTCTTACAAGTTTTATCTCATCGTCTCCAAGAGGGGCACCGTGAGATGAAGCTTTACCAGATTTATTTGGAGAGCCAAATCCGATAACAGTTTTGCATGATATTATGGAAGGTTTTTTTGACTTTTTGGCTTTTTTAATTGCATTATTAATTTGAGTAAAATTGTGACCGTTAATTTCTTGAAAAAACCATCCGTAACTTTCAAATCTTTTTTTATAATCATCTGAAACACTTAGAGAGGTAGATCCATCTATTGATATTTTATTATTATCAAAAAAAACAATAAGGTCTTTAAGTTTTAAGTGACCAGCAAGACTCATAGCCTCGTGACTTAATCCTTCCATTAGATCACCATCACTTGCTATTACATATGTTTTATTATTAATTAAATCAGAACCAAATTTTTTCTTTAAAATTTCTTGAGCGATTGTCATTCCAACTGAGTTAGCTAAACCTTGTCCCAATGGTCCAGTAGTAGTTTCAATACCTGATCCTTTTACGTATTCTGGATGCCCAGCACAAATAGAGCCAAGTTGCCTAAAATTTTTAATATCCTCAATTTTTATTTTCTCGTAACCTGTTAGGTATAGCAAAGAATACAGAAGCATCGAACCGTGTCCTGCTGATAAAATAAATCTATCTCTATTTATCCAGTCAGGATTTTTTGGATTAAACCGGAGGTAGTATTTATAAAGAACTGTGGCAACATCAGCCATGCCCATTGGCATCCCCGGATGTCCAGAATTTGCTTTTTGCACAGCATCAATTGACAAAAATCTTATAGTATTTGATAAATCTTTTAATTTTGGCTCCACTTTAAATAACCTATATAGACTTCAATTCATGATATCAATAATATGATAAAAAAAAATTAAGATGAATACTTTATACAATAAAGAGAAGAAGCTTGAAACAGTTTTGGAAAAGTTAATAACTTTAAGCAAGTCTCCAAAAAATTATGTTGAAAGCATTGAGGATATTTATGAAGAAAAAAATCAATTACAAAGCGAAAAAAATGAAATTCAAGCCAAATATAACGAACTACTTTCTCAATATGATACTTTAAAGAAGAAATTAGACAAAATTGAGGAAAATTATTCTAAAAAAATGAAATTGCAAAGTCAATTTAATCAGGACATAAATGAATTAGGAGAAGAAACCGACTCTTTGGTGGAGGAAATTGAAAAATGGCAAATGTAAATATTAAATTTAACAATAAAGATTACCTTTTGTCTTGTGATGATGGTCAGGAAGAAGATTTAAAAAACCTTACAAAATTTCTAGATAAGAAATATTTAAATTTAAAAGAAAAACTTGGTAACATTGGTGAAAATAAACTCTTACTAATTACCACTATACAGGTAATAGATGAGTACTTTGACCTCAAAAAAAAGGTTTTGTCTCAAAAGAATAATTTTGAAAATTTATCGAAAAAATTTAAAGAGATGAAATCTTTAGCAATTGATTATAAGGACGGAAAGGAAACAGAAATAACAAATCTCAACA